>Ga0180437_10002751_pt1 | contig 27301 bp, 26 predicted proteins | sample SS_ome_4_FD_132410 | JGI IMG/M metagenome (GOLD analysis project Ga0180437, IMG submission 132410) | Hypersaline lake sediment archaeal communities from the Salton Sea, California, USA - SS_3_D_1 metaG | ecosystem: Environmental > Aquatic > Non-marine Saline and Alkaline > Hypersaline >...
CCTGTGCGATAGTATATGTAGTTGTAGATGCGGCCAACGTATCGCTCATACAGGAGACCGAATGCCTCTGGGTCATCCTTGGCACGAGCAATGAGCGTTGAATCGCTTTCTTCGTGCATACCATCTCTCCCGTCACCGGTCCGGAGAGGGCGATGATCTGCATATACAAGAACACCGTCGATTCCTCTCCGTTGCGCCATCCATGGGTGACATAGGCGGAGTATAACAGAGGAATGGCCGCCGGTCAATCTGAGGGAGGCCCCCCATTCCTTGTCATTCTGGCCCTTTCATGCTACACTTTTTATCTACGCGTGTGAGACGTGTGAAACGTGATGCACAAGGGGTGACGCACGTTCACGTGTATGCATTACGTATTATGCTACGAGGGAGTCCTATGTACAAGCGTATGTTGGCTGTGGGAATGGTACTAGTGGTGGCGTTGCTCACCGTAGGTCCGCCCGGCTGGGCAGCACCGCCGTCTCAGGCACGTTCGATCATCAGCTATCCGACGGATGGCATGACCGTAAGTGGGGCGGTGGAGGTCAGAGGCGTTGCTACTCATCCCAACATGAGGTTCTATCAATTGCGCTACGCCGCTGGACCGCAGCCCACCGGTGATTCGCAATGGGTGGACTTTGCCATCGTTGAAGCGACGCAGGTAGACAATAACGTGCTGGCAACGTGGGACACCACTGTTATACCCGATGGCCAGTACACGTTGGCGCTGGCGGTGTGGGGCGTGGACGATGCTGCCAGTCCCTACGTTTTCTTTGTGATGAATCTGACCGTGAACAACGCTCAGCCTGTTGAGACGCCGACGCCCGAACCGCCCACACCGGAGCCCCTTCCTACTGCCGTGGTCGGGCCGACACCCACCCTGGTTCCCATTGAGCAGCCCCCCACGCCGACGTCGCCTCCCTCTCCCACGCCTGAGAGCGAGGAACTAGAGGAGATGCCCACCCCCGCAGGGGAGGATGAAGGATTTAGCCTGCCGATTGATTTCTCCTCATTGCGGGCTGCCTTTATCACCGGTGGGAAGATTACTTTCGTATTGTTCCTGCTATGGGCGCTTTACCTGTTCGTGAAGGCCGTCGTGCGCTGGCTCCTGCGCCGACGCACGGGAGCGCCGTGGCGGTGACGCGCGGCCGAGGCGCTCGGCCGCAGGCAACGCATGGGATGTGCTTGTGGAACCTCACCTCATTGCGGGACTAGGTAACCCAGGCCCACAGTACGCTGCGAACCGGCACAACGTCGGGTTTCGCTGTCTCGATCGCCTTGCCACATGCCACGACTTGGTCTTTGACAAGCGGCAGAAGCGAGCCCTCGTTGCTGTGGGCACTATCGGTGAGCAACGGGTTATTCTGGCCAAGCCACAGACGTTTATGAACGAGAGTGGACGAGCGGTCGTGCCGTTGGCGCGTTTCTACAAGGTGCAGCCCGAACGCTTGATGGTGGTTTACGATGATCTGGACCTGCCTCCAGGCACGGTGCGCCTGCGCCCAGAGGGGGGCAGCGGGGGTCACAAAGGGATGCATTCCATCATCGAGCACCTGGGAACTCACGATTTCGCGCGCCTGCGTATCGGCATCGGTCGCCCGCCCGGGCGGATGGATCCGGCCGCCTATGTGTTGCAGGATTTCTCTGTGGAGGAGAGGCCTGTGGTAGAGGAGACGCTGGAGCGTGCGGTAGCTGCCGTCGAGGCCTGGTTGCGCGAGGGGATCGAGGCAGCGATGAGTCGACATAATCGGAGCGTGGGGGCGTGACCGTCTCTGGACTGCTTGCACCCTTTGAATGGCTTGAGCCGTACCGGACCCTGCGGGAGGATCTGCGGAAAGGTGAGACGCTGGCCCCGTTGGGCCTGCTGCGTGCTGCCCGTCCTGCTCTCCTTGCCGCGCTCGCGCGTGACCTGCAGCGTCCTATGCTCGTCGTCGTCGGCACAGTGGAGCGCGCCAAAACATTGGTGTACTCCTTGCGCGACTGGGCTCCCGACCCAGAGCCTATTCTGCACCTCCCCGAGCCGTTGGTCTTGTTCTACGAGCGTGCGCCCTGGACCGACGAGGTCATCGCGGGTCGCCTGCAGGTCCTCTCAGCTCTCCATTCCTCATCTGCGTCTTCCCCATTGGTCGTCGTTGCCTCGGCCCGCGCGCTGATGCAGCGCACGCTGCCACTCCATCAGTTCCGTATGTCCATTCGAGAGTTCCACGTGGGTCAGACGCTTGACTTGGAGCAGACCTTGGGGCGATGGGCGGGACTGGGCTACGAGCCAGTCAGCGTGGTGGAAGCCCCCGGTCAGTTCAGTCACCGAGGGGGCATCCTCGACATCTTTCCACCGTCCGATTCGCTGCCGGTGCGCGTCGAGCTTTTTGGCAGTCAGGTAGAGTCGCTCCGTCGCTTTGACCCCGCCACTCAGCGTTCTCAGGAGCGCGTGGAGCGCGTCACCATCACCCCGGCCCGCGAGGCGCTCCCTCGTCACGGTCCGCGCGTCGCCGACCGCGTCGCCGCGCAGTTGGTCGGGGCGTCAGTGACGGTGCCTGATCTGGCGGCCGACGTACGCGCTGAGCTGGAAGTTCATCAGCGCGGATTGGCGTCCGCCATGCCTTTCCCCGGGATAGAGTTCTACCTGCCCTACCTCTATAGCGAATCTGCCACCTTGCTGGACTATTTCCCATCTGAGGGGCTGTTGGTTGTGGAGGACCAGGTGGAGCTAGCGGACGCCTGGGCAGGGCTGGAGGAGGATGGTGTGGACCTACAGACCGCGGCAGAAGAGGCGGCGGCGCTCCCATCCGATTTTCCTCTTCCGTACATCACCTGGGGCGAGTGGTCAGAGCGACTGACCGACCGGCCTATTCTCATTCTGGGCCATGGAGGGGACAGTCCGTCCTCTCGTCTGGCCGATAGCTTTGTTCCTGGCTCTCATTTCGGCGGGCAGCTCAAACCTGTGTTGGCGCATATCCGCACTGCTCAGAATAGTGGCGGCCAGGTAGTTGTTGTCAGCCAGCAGGCCCGCCGTCTGGCTGAACTGTGGGGGGTGGAGCACAGTTATGTCCGACCCTTGGAGGAACTGCCCCAGCTACCTTCGGCGGGTCTGACCTTTGTGCAGGGTTCCCTTGCTGAGGGTTGGGTGCTTCGTGGCATCGATCTGGGGCAGCCATTTAGCTCTGTTCACCTGCTGACAGACGCGGAGGTGTTCGGTTGGCGCCGTCCGGAGCCCCGGCGTGCTGTCCGTCGTCGCAAGGTTGCCCCTGAGACCTATTTCGCTGACTTGACCCCTGGTGACTTTGTCGTTCACGTCGAGTACGGAGTTGGGATATTCCGGGGATTGGTCACGCGGGCTATGGAAGGGGTAGAGCGCGAATATCTGCTCGTGGAGTACGAGGAGAGCGATCGCCTCTACGTCCCGATCTATCAGGCGGACCGGCTCAGCCGGTATATTGGGGCTGACGATCGGCCGCCACGCCTCAACCGCCTGGGTACGGCTCAGTGGCAGACCGTCAAGGCCCGGGCTAAGCAGGCAGCGGAGGAGGTTGCCCGCGAACTGCTGGAGCTGTACGCCGCCCGCGAACTGACTGAAGGCTACGCCTTTGGTCCAGACGGGGAGTGGCAGACAGAACTGGAGGCCAGCTTTCCGTACTTCGAGACCGAGGACCAACTGCGTGCTATTGCCGATGTCAAGGCTGACATGGAGAGGCCCAAGCCGATGGATCGACTCATCTGCGGTGACGTGGGCTATGGCAAAACTGAGGTCGCGCTGCGGGCGGCTTTTAAGGCAGTGTTGGATGGCAAGCAGGTCGCTGTGTTGGTGCCAACCACGGTTCTGGCCCAACAGCACTACGCCACCTTCCGCCAACGGTTGGCTCCTTTCCCGGTTGAAGTGGAGATGCTTTCCCGTTTCCGGTCCCGGTCCGCGCAGCGCGAGATCTTGGAAGGGTTGCTCACCCAACAGGTAGACATCGTCATTGGCACCCATAGGTTGCTGCAGAAGGATGTCGCCTTCGCCGACCTGGGCCTGTTGGTCATCGATGAAGAGCAGCGCTTTGGCGTCACTCATAAGGAGCAGCTCAAGCGCATGCGCACCGAGGTGGACGTGCTGACGATGACGGCCACTCCCATCCCACGTACGCTCTACATGGCGCTCACTGGTGTGCGTGATATCAGTACCATCGAGACACCGCCCGAGGAGCGGCTGCCGGTCACCACCTATGTGGGTGAGTACGATGCTGAACTGGTGCGGCGGGCTATCCTCCGTGAACTGGAGCGGGGTGGGCAGGTCTTTTACGTTCACAACCGCGTACAGACGATTCAGACGGCAAGACGTCGGCTGACCAAGCTGGTGCCGGAGGCGACCTTCGCCACGGGCCATGGTCAGATGCGGGAGGCTGACCTGGAGCAGGTGATGCTGCGCTTTGTGGGCGGGGAGATTGACGTGCTGGTCTGCACCAGCATCATCGAGAGTGGCCTCGATATTCCCAACGCCAACACGCTGATCGTCGAGCGAGCCGACCACTTTGGGCTGGCCCAGCTATACCAGCTACGGGGGCGCGTAGGCCGGGGCGCACAGCGGGCCTATGCCTATCTCTTCCACGATCGACTGACCCGCCTGACGCAAGAGGCGCGTCAGCGACTGGAGACTATGCACGAGGCAACCGAACTGGGCGCCGGGTACACGATCGCTATGCGGGATCTTGAGATCCGGGGTGCGGGTGACATTCTGGGCACCCGCCAATCGGGGCAGATCGCCGCTGTGGGCTTTGATCTCTATACTCGGCTGCTGAGACGGGCGGTGCAGGAATTGAGAGCGCAGCGCGAGGGCAAGCCCCCGCCGCCGGAGCCTCTGGGAAGCATTCGGATCGATCTGCCCATCTCGGTGCGGCTGCCCGAAGACTATGTCCCCGATGTGCGGTTACGTCTGCAGATATACCGTCGTCTGGCAGAATTGGGCTCTATGATCCAGATCGACGAGATGGAGCGGGAATTGGCCGACCGCTTTGGGCCGTTGCCACCGGACGTGAAGAATCTGATGTACCAGCTACGGTTGAAGGCACTGGCGCGTGACGCCAGGGTGAGCGTCATCGGGATTGACAATGGCCGTCTGGTGCTGCGATCCGGGAGGGGAATCTATCCTGACCGCGACAAGCTCAAGCGTCTCCTCGGCGAGCGCGTGGCCGTCGGTCGCCGGGATATCTGGCTGCCCCAGGAGCGCGGCTGGCAAGGGGAGTTGGTGGCGGTGCTGAAAAAGATGGCCCGTCTGGTCGGTTGACGGATAGTGGGGGAAAGGGTATACTGAAAGTAGGTGAGACCGGCGGGGGCGCTTGACAATTACACGGGGCTGCGGCGGTTTTGGTGAGCTGGTTGGATTGCTAGTTGACGATCGCCCGGGGAGTAGGAGACATGAGCTGGATACGCGATTTTTCCCTTATACTTCTCGCCGTTGAGGCATTCTTTGTGGCCCTGGTGCCGCTGGTGTTTTTCGGTGGGTTGGCGTACGGTTTGTGGTGGCTCCAGCGGCACGAGAACCTGCCCACCTGGCTCCGAGTAGCTCAAGCGTACGTATCACTGGTTCAAGCATACGTCGAGCTGGCGATGCGGACCGTGGCAAGGCCGATCTTGCGAGTTCATGCTACCCTAGCGACGGTTCAGAGTTTGTTTGGAAGAATCGCAAAGTTAGCGAAGGGGAGGCAATAGATGAATCTGCGAACGCGGATAATGATCGTCGGTGGCATCGTAGGGGCGCTTTTGGGCGTGGGTGCTGCTTATCTGTATCTGCAGTCCACTCCGGTCGAGGTAGATGAGGAAGGCCGAGAGCGGCTGCCCTCTGTTCAGCCAGGCAAGGCGATTACGGCATCCCTAGGGATACTGACTGCTGTCAGGCAGATTGTTGGCCTGGGCCGGCCGTCCTAGCGCGTCTACTTCTGTTCCCGGTTGCGGTGACGCTCCAGCAAACCCGGGGCTGGGAGCCCTTCTGGTCGAACTCTGATGCCCTGTCCGGCTATTGGCGTGCGCCAGAGCGGACTGTGTTGGCCTGGGGAGTAGATTCCAGGTATATGTCCAACGACAATGCGTTAGTTCGTGGCGGTTCTTTGCCTGGACTGGCGTATTAAGACGCAGAGTCGTGGGTGAACAAATGCTAGGCCTGCACAACAGGAAGGAGTAAGGAGAATGACGCTGAGATTTCCGTCGGATGAATGGATCAAGGAGCTGAGCAGCAAGCTCAACGAAGGTGAGGCATACGAGAAATCGGCGAGAGATTGGGAAGGAGACTTTGTCTTTGTCGTCGAGCCCGACGATGCCTACCAAGGCACCGCCTACCTGTTCCTTGGCCTCTACCACGGCAAGAGTCCCGATGCGGCGATGATCGCCAGCGAGGACGCGCGGCAGGCAGAGTTTGTCCTCCGCGCCCCCTTCAGCAACTGGCGTCGGGTGATTGAGGGGAAACTCGACCCTATTCAGGGTATGATGACGCGCAAGTTGAAGGTGGAAGGCAACATGATGAAGATCATGCGCTATCCTAAGGCGGCCAAAGAGATCGTATCCTGTTGCGCGCTCATACCAACCGACTTTGGCGACTGATGTAATGGGATTCCGGTCACTTCTCAAGTACCTGGCACCTGAGGGACTTGAGGGACTGTGAGGAGGCGAGAGAATGTGGTACTTTGTGTCTCCTGAGATCGTCTTTGGCGAGGGAGCGCTGGATGCCCTCGATGAGCTGGAGGGTCAACGCGCACTCATCGTCACCGATACGAAGCTGGTCGAACTGGGCCTGGTGGACAAAGTCAAGTTCCATCTCGACAAGGCCGGCATCGATGTGCGCGTCTTTGATGCCGTGGAGCCCGATCCCAGCGTGCAGACTGTACGTCGGGGTGCGTGGGTGGCGCGGGAGTACGGACCGGACTGGATTATCGGCCTGGGCGGGGGCTCGCCGATGGATGCCGCCAAGGCGATATGGGTGCTCTACGAACGTCCCGATCTAGATCCGGCTGAGATCAACCCGTTCATTACACTCGGCTTGCGTCAGAAAGCCCGCCTGATAACCATCCCCACCACCAGTGGAACCGGGGCTGAGGTCACATGGGGCATCGTGCTGACCGACACGGAGGAACAGCGCAAGATGGGGGTGGGTAACCGCGAGAACATCGCCGACATCGCCATCGTGGATCCAAGTCTGACGGTTGGCATGCCGTCCCAACTGACCGCCGACACGGGTCTGGACGCGCTGACCCACGCCGTCGAAGGCTATACCTGCGCCTGGCGCACTGATTTGACCGATGGTCTGTGTGTCAATGCCGTTCGTCTCATCTTTGAGTACCTGCCCCGTGCCGTGGCCGATGGCTCCGACATGGAGGCACGGGAGAAAATGCACAATGCCGCCACTTGCGCCGGGCTGGGATTCGGCAACGCTATGGCCTCTATGGCTCACGCGATGGGACACACGTTGGGTGCTGTCTTCCACGTGCCTCACGGCCGTACTGTGGGCATCTTTTTGCCCTACACTATCGAATTCGCCGCCGGTGCAGCGCCAGAGCCATTTGCGGAGTTGGCCGGGGTCATCGGTTACTCGAGTGATGTCGAGGGGACCGGTGAGAGTACGGCGCGAGTGCTGGCCAAGCGCATTCGTGGCCTGTGCCAGGAGATCGGAAATCCCACCAGCGTCGCCGAGTTGGGCATCGAGCGTGCGGCCTACGAGGCGCAGTTGGACAAGCTGGTGGATGATGCCTTCAACGATACGCAGATGGTCACCTGCTGCCGCGCTCCTTCCTATGACGAATTGCGCCAGCTCTTCCTGTATGCTTACGAGGGTGCGCCTATCGACTTCTGATGCCGAGTGCTGACCGAGCGCACCTTGGCACTATCTAGCCGATAGAGGACAGGCAATGGACGGCTACATGGGGAAAATCCTGCGCATTGACCTCAGCGAGGGAAAGCTTTGGGATGAGCCACTCAACGAGGAGTACGCACGTGCCTTCGTCGGTGGTAGCGGATTAGCTGCACGCTACGTCTACGACATGGTGGACGGCGACACATATCCGCTGGGCCCCGATAATCCGTTGGTCTTTATGACTGGCCCTTTGGTCGGCACGGCGATGCCATCAGCGGCGCGGTGCAGCGTGTGTGCTCTTTCACCGCTTACCTTCATCTGGGGCGAGTCGAACACGGGCGGCTTTTTCGGCCCTGAACTCCGCTTTGCCGGTTATGATGGTATCATCATCACTGGCCAGGCCGAGAGGCCGGTATGGCTCTGGGTGGTTCGTGGTCACGCTGCGCTGCACGACGCCGCCGACATGTGGGGTAGTGACTCGTATGAGACGCAGGAACGAGTGCGCGAGGCATTGAAGGAACCGAGAGCCCGCGTCGCCTGCATTGGCCAGGCTGGCGAGAGTCATGTCTTGATGGCCGCCGTGATGAATGACCACGGACGCGCCGCCGCGCGAACTGGCATGGGCGCCGTGATGGGATCGAAGAATCTCAAGGCCATCGGCGTGCGTGGTTCCGCCAGGGTCCCTCTGGCTGACCCCGATGGATTCAAGGCTGTGGTCCGGGATACCATCGCTCATCAAGATGAGGATATGCAAGCTGTGGCTTTCAAACTGGCAGGCACCGCCAGCGGCGTGGATATGATGCTGATGTACGGCGACATGCCCATCCGCTACTACCAGCAGGGGGAGTGGGATCAGGCAGGCAATCTCTCTGGTGTGCTGATGACGGATCAGTACCTCAACAAGGGCGTCACTTGTTACCGCTGTCCCATCGCTTGCGGTCGCGAGACCCGTGCGCCTACCTATGGGCTGGAAAAGGTGGACGGTCCCGAGTACGAGACGTTGGGTGCTTTGGGCACGATGGTGATGGTGGACGATCTGGAGGCGGTGATCTACGCTGGGCACCTGTGCAATCTCTACGGCCTGGACACGATCAGCACCGGCTGCACCATTGCGCTGGCGTGCGAAATGTTCGAGCGTGGTATCCTCACCTCGGCGGACACACACGGTCTGGAGGTTCGCTATGGTGATGTCCCGACGATCCACCGGCTGATCGAGATGATCGCCCACCGCGAGGGTTTCGGCGACGTGCTGGCTGAGGGGAGCACCGCCTTGGCCGAGTGGTTCGGCGTGCCTGAGTTGGCGGCTACCGTGAATCGGCTGGAGGTGCCGATGCATGATCCGCGTGCGTTTGTCGGGTCGGCTGTGATCTATGCCCTGTCCCCCCGCGGGGCGTGCCATATGGAAGGTGATATGTACGGCGTGGATATCGGTGCGAACCCACCGCTCGAGCTTGGTGTTCTTCCTGGCGACCGTTTCGAATCGACGGAGGAGAAAGGACGCATCGCTGCGCGGCAGCAGGCGTGGCGCAACCTGTACAATGCGATGAACCTGTGCCAGTTTCAGAATCCAGGCGTCGAGCGGGTGCTGGCGGCCTTGAACGGCGCGACGGGATGGGGCCTGGAGGCGGAGGACCTCATGGTTTTGGGCAAGCGTATCGTCACCCTCAAGCGGTTGCTCAACCTTCGCCGCGGCCTCACATGCGCTGATGACCGGCTGCCCGACCTGCTGTTGCAGCCCCTGGAGAATGGCGGGACTGAGGGCGTAGTGCCTGACCTCGATACGCTACTTGCTGGTGCCTACGCCGAGTATGGTTGGGATTTGGAGACGGGCGTGCCCGGAGAGGAAGAACTGGAGAGATTGGGAGCGGCTCGCATTCACTGAGCAGGCACGGGCCTTTGGGCTGCCGGGACCACGGGGTCTGCTTCTCCTAGGTGTTCAGGGTGGGGGAAAGTCTCTGCTGGCCAAGGCTGTTGGCACAAGGTATGACAGTGCGGGAGCCTTCACTCTTGGTCGTGGGACAGACTTTGCCCCAGACGGCTGTCTTGCTCAATGGGCGTGAACTAGTGGTGGACAGCGAGGGAGGATTCCAAGGACTGGCGGAGTTGCTCGAGGGAGACAATGTGACCCGGGTCGAAGCGATAGATCGGGCAGGGAACAAGTCGGTGCTTGTGCGAGAGGTCACGTACTCATCCGCGCTGGCTTCGAAATCGCTTCCGGCGTCCGTGCGGAATGTGCTCGCGATCGCTGGTGCTGCCGTTGTGGGAGTACTTGTGCTGTGGGTGATCAGCGGTATCTGGCAGCAGCCTCTATCTTTGGTTCTCCGGGCCGCCCGTCCCACGCTCTTTCCTGGTGCTGATGGCCGACTGGAGCCCGCCGTTGTTGGGATGGGAGGACAGCGGAGGGTCGGGTCGCTCGTCCCGGGACTTATGAGGTCGAGGTGAGTGCCAGCACGATGTTTACTACAGTGAGCAGCAGCACTCGTCTCTCGATCGAAGGTGGAAAGCTACGCCAGGCCTGGGAGCACGTCGGCGAGCGCCACGGGCTACCACATCGCGGATGGTCTGAGCGGTAACATTAGCGTTCGGGTCTTCTCTCAACGAGTTCAAGGCTGCCCAACGATGGGCAGCCTTGTTTATTCAATGGCTGAGAGGCATCAAGAGCGAACCTTAAAATTCTCTGTGGGGACTAGCCAAAATGGAAGGAATGGTGTATAATATGGGTGCTTTTGGGATAAATTGGGATAAATTGGGTTATTATCCCTATGGAGTGCCGCGTTCTTGCGCCCACATGGAAGAAGCACCGACATGTTTCTGGGAGAGTACGTTCATACCACTGATGATGGAGGGCGGCTAACCATTCCCGCCAGGTTTCGGCCTGGCCTGCAAGCGGGTCTTGTCATTACCCGTGGGCTTGATCGCTGTCTGGCGATTTATCCCCTGGAAGAATGGGGGCAGTTGGCGGCGCGAGTGAGCGGTCTGCCGATTACCAATAGGCATGCTCGCGCTCTCCGCCGCCGTTTCTTCGCCAATGCCTCCGATGCGACGCTCGACAAGCAAGGTCGCGTCCTTGTTCCCCCACGCCTGCGAGAGTATGCTGGCCTCGATGGTGAGGTTGTCATCACCGGACTCGATACCTACATCGAGTTGTGGAACCCGGATTCCTGGCACAAAGAACGCGAGCGCGTCGAGGGGGACGACGCGGCCATGGAAGACTGGGCGGAACTGGGCATCTGATTAACAGTTGACCGGTAGCCGCGACCGCTGGCAAATCCAACTTATGGGCAGTATGCATGTCCCTGTTCTTTTCCAAGAAGTGCTCGATGGCCTGGAGGTCACCCCAGGTGGTCGGTACATAGACGCGACAGTGGGAGGGGGAGGGCACGCAGGAGGGATCTTGGCGGCGTCATCTCCCGATGGGCGTCTCCTAGGGCTGGATCGGGATACAGCAGCCATAGAGACGGCCCATGTCCAGTTGGCCCTCTATAGTGAGCGGGTCACGCTCGTCCACTCTTCCTTCAACCGCCTGGCTGAGGTTGCACAGAGCCACGGCTATGTTCCTGCGGACGGCATTCTGTTTGACCTGGGACTCTCCTCGCTTCAATTGGCTGATCCTACCCGTGGCTTTGCCTTTACGATCGACGGACCGCTCGACATGCGATTTGATTCGACGGCAGATGGTCTCACTGCGGCAACGCTTGTTAATGAGCTGTCGCTCCAAGAGCTGATGGACACATTATACCAGTTCGGTGAGGAGGTGCAAGCACGGCGTATCGCGGAGGCGATTGTTGATGCTCGTCCGCTTTATACGACGAAGGAGCTAGCCTCGGTCATCGAACGTGTGGTGAGGCGACGGGGTCGTATCCATCCGGCCACGCGAACGTTCCAAGCGTTGCGAATCGCAGTTAACGATGAACTGTCCATGCTCACCGCAGCTCTGCCTCAGGCTGTGGGGCTTCTTTCGCCTGGTGGTCGGCTGGCAGTTATCGGTTTTCACTCGCTGGAAGATCGGCTGGTCAAACGCTTTTTGCGCCGAGAGAGTCGTGATTGCATCTGCCCGCCAGAGGTGCCAGCGTGTCTATGTGATCATCGAGCCACGTTGCGGCTGATCACACGCAAGCCTATTCGGCCAACAGCGGACGAGATCGCAACCAATCCGCGGGCTCGCTCGGCGCGTTTGAGGGTGGCAGAACGGGTCTAGAGGGATTCTCATAGGTCTCTTGTGAGTGTGGGGTTATGCCGGATTTTATGCAGTGGGTGACCCATGGGATTAAGCGCGGTCGATTTGAGATGGACCGGCGTACAGTGCTTTGCTTGGTCACCTCGGTCATCGTGTTGACACTCGTGGCAACCTTCTACTTGCTGCTGGTCAGTCGAACAGCAGCTCGGGGTCGCCACATCCAGCAGTTGCAGGTCGAGTTATTCCGGCTCCAGCGTGAAAACGAGCAACTGGAGGTGGACATTGCCCGCGAAGGATCTGTTGCCCGTCTCCGGGAACGGGCGGAAGCGTTGGGCCTTGGGCCGGCTGAGCAATTGGAGTTTCTCTATTTGACCGAGGGCCATTAACTGATGTCGAGGGATCTGTAGATGGCAGAGGGACCAAGACGTCGCCTGAAATTGGTCGCTACAATGTTGATCGGCCTCGTGGCTATGCTCGTGGCTCAGTTGGCACAGGTGCAGATCGTGGATCATGAATTCTATGAGGGCTGGGCCATAGAACAGCGTGAGCGGACCATTGTGATAGCGGACCCTCCGCGGGGCGTGATACGCGATAGGGATGGCCATTTGCTGGCAGGCAGCGAGGTGATGTATTCCATCGAGGCAGACCCGGTCTACGTGGTGGATACGACGGGTGTGGCTGTGGCATTGGGGCCGCTTCTGCATATGCCGGTCACCCAAATTGAGCGATGGCTGCGCAGCGATGCCCTGTGGGTCCAGATTGCGTCTCCGGTCTCGAAGGAGACGGGCGAACAGATTGCGGATCTTGGCCTGCAAGGTATCAAGGTCAAGCCTCTGTGGGCGCGGGCGTATCCGGAGAACTCGCTAGCTTCGCACGTGATCGGCTTCTGCAATGTCCAGGGCAGGGGTTTCTATGGTGTTGAAGGGTTCTACGATGCGGAGCTACAGCCAAAGCAGGTGGAGTATAGGGGGCCGGTGGATCCGGCTAGTGAACAGGTTCCATGGACTGTGGCACCAGTTGTGCTACCCAAGGCGGGCGATGAGTTAATTCTGACGCTCGACCGGACCGTGCAAGCGCTGGTCGAGGATGAGCTGATCCGCGCGGTGCAGGAATACGGGGCCCAAGGGGGCACGATCATCGTGATGGACCCGCGCACCTTCGAGCTTCTGGCGATGGCCAGCCTGCCCAATTATGATCCAGATCGTTATAGCGATTTCTATGTTCTGGCCCCGCCTCCCTTTGAGAACCCCGCTGTCAGCAAACTGTACGAACCGGGCTCTGTGTTCAAGGTTGTAACCGTGGCCGCTGCACTTGACACGGGATTGGTCACACCAGAAACGACCTACTACGATCAGGGTTGGATCGAGGTAGGAGGGGCTACGATCACCAATTCCTCCGGCGAAGGAGGGCGTGATTTCACCGTGAGCGATATTCTGATCCATTCACTCAACGTTGGTGCTGCCTGGCTCAGCACCCACATGGGGCCTGATACGTTCTATCGTTACGTGTTGGCGTTTGGGTTTGGGCGGCCGACGGGGGTTGATCTGGCCGGGGAAGTCCCCGGCCAAGTATGGCTTCCAGGTGATTACGTACACTGGCACGATTCGAATCGGGGGACGAATGCCTTTGGGCAAGGTATGGCGGTAACACCGCTCCAGATGATCACCGCGGTGGCGACGGTGGCCAACGATGGTGCGCGACTGCGGCCCCACATCGTGGCTCGACGCAATACCCCCGATGGTGTGGTCTACACCTGCCGACCGATGGTTGAAGCACAGGTGATTTCTCCACGGACAGCGCACATGGTTACAGAGATCATGGTGCGGACGGTCGAAGAGCATGTCCGCCGTGCCCAGGTGGCAGGCTATCGTATCGCAGGCAAGACTGGCACAGCTCAGATCCCCGTCCCCGGTGGGTATGACAAGGAAGGGACCATTGCTTCTTTCATTGGGTTCGGGCCAGTGCCCGATCCGCAGCTCATCATCCTGGTCAAACTGGACCGCACAAAGACATCGCCCTGGGCTTCCGATACGGCAGTACCGACGTTCCAGCGTTTGGCCTCTCAGCTGTTCATGATCTTGGACATTCCGCCTAGTGGCACGGAGGTGGCTGAGGCGGTGACGAGGTAAACATGCAGACGTTGACACTGGCAGACGTCTTTGAGGGCCTAACAGGGAGTCGGCCTCGTCTGTTGGAACAGCTCGATTGGCAGGTTGCGAGGACAGTGATAGATTCGCGGCAAATCGAGCCTGGCGCATTGTTTGTCGCGCTGAAGGGTGAACGCGCGGACGGCCACGACTATGTCACCGATGCTTTCTCACGGGGCGCAGTGGCGGCGATCGTGGAGCGGGATGTGCCTTTTGCTGGGCTGGTGGTGGATTTGGCCGATGCAGATTGGACGCTGCCCAGCGCTTGGTCGCAGCCCATGGTGATCAAGGTGACCGACGGACTCCAGGCACTTCAACAGATGGCGGCCTTCTGGCGACGAAAACACAGCGTGCGCGTCGTCGGCATCACGGGTAGTGTGGGCAAGACGACGACAAAGGAGTTGGTGGCGGCAGTGTTGGCGCGCCGTTATGTTACGCTCAAGAGCGAGGCTAGTTACAACAATGAGATTGGCTTGCCGTTGACGCTGCTACATCTAACGGGCGAGCACGAGCGCGTCGTGCTGGAGATGGGGATGTACGACCTGGGTGAGATCGCTGATCTGGCCCGGATCGCGCAGCCTCACGTCGGGGTCGTAACCATCATTGGACCGGTGCACCTAGAGCGGGCCGGGACGATTCAGCGCATCGTGAAGGCCAAGGCAGAGCTGCTCGAAGCGTTACCGGCGGCCCCTGAAGGGGTGGCAGTCCTTAACTACGACGATGAGCGCGTGCGGGGGATGGCGCAGGTGACCCAGGCCCGCGTGTTCTATTACGGTCTCTCGCCTGAAGCGGACCTGTGGGCTGACCACATAGAGGGGCTCGGGTTGGAGGGTATTCGTTTCCAGCTCCACTATGGAGATGAGACGCTTCACTTAAAGATCCCGCTCCTGGGCCGACACTCTGTGCACACCGCGCTGCGAGCGGCAGCAGTGGGACTAATTGAGGGATTGACGTGGCAGGAGATTGTCGAGGGGCTGCGGGGACCTTCGGCGCAATTGCGGTTGGTGGCGGTCCCAGGGCCAGAGGGGGCCATCATCCTGGACGATACGTATAACGCCAGCCCGGCCTCGACCATAGCCGCGCTTAACCTGCTGGATGAGCTAGATGGGCGCAAGATTGCTGTACTGGGCGACATGTTGGAGTTGGGTGACTACGAACAGGAGGGCCATGAGAAGGTCGGTATGCGTGCGCTGGAGGTGACCGACGTACTGATAGCGGTTGGGCCTCGAGGGCGGATCATTGGCGAGGCAGCGCTGCGGTGGGGTATGCCGGCCGAACGGGTGCACATCCTCGAGGGGAATGATGAGACAATTGCCCTGTTACAGCACATAGTGAAGAGTGAAGATGTCATTCTGATCAAGGGTTCACGGGCGATGCAGATGGAAGAGATCGTCAACGCACTTGGGAGAAACTGATGGATTTTGCGTTGATCCTGGCGAGCATCTCATTTCTCCTAGCGGTGGTGTGGGGGCCGTTGCTCATCCGTATCCTGCGTCACTACAAAATCGGCAAGCGCATTCGTATTGACGGCCCGCGTGGTCATCAGACGAAACTCGGCACGCCGACGATGGGCGGGCTGATGATCGTCGTGCCGGTGGTGCTTACTACGTTGGCGCTGAACATCTATAATCTGCTCGGACAGACAGTCGTTGGTCTTTCGATCCTGGTGCCGCTGGGGGTGATGTTGGCGTATGCGATCATCGGCGCTGTGGATGATATCGCCGGGGTGCGCGGGATGCGGCGTGGCGAGGGATACCCGGCGCGACGAAAGATAATCTGGGAAATCTTGGTGTCGCTGGTGGTCGCGGTGGCAATGCAGTTGCTGCCGATGCAGTTTGCGGGGCAGATGGGTGTGCCAGGGGTCCGTCGAGCGGTAGACCTGGGATGGGCGTGGGTGCCCATTGCCGCGTTTGTGATCCTAAGCTCATCAAACGCTGTCAACCTGACCGACGGGCTGGATGGACTGGCCGGGACAGTCGTTGCAGGCGCTTTTGTTGGCTACGGTGTAATTGCCTTGTTGCAGGGGCAGGAGTACCTGGTGCAGTTCTGTTTCACCGTGGTGGGGGCGTGCTTTGCTTTCCTTTGGTATAACGCCCACCCGGCACAGATGTTCATGGGAGACACAGGCAGCCTGGCCTTGGGAGCCACCCTCGGTACAGTGGCGCTGATGACCGGTCAGTGGTTACTGCTGCCGGTGGTAGCGCTGATCCCAGTGGCTGAGACCGCCTCAGTTGCTCTGCAGGTTCTCTACTTCAAGTATACCAAGCGCAAGAACGGGCGGGGACGGCGATTGTTCAAAATGAGCCCTCTGCATCATCATTTCGAGTTGCTTGGCTGGTCTGAGACGCAGGTAGTGCAGCGGTTCTGGCTGGTGGAGTTATTGGCGGTGATGGCCGGCGTGGCGCTGGCCCTGTGGGAGTGATCTCTGTATCTGCTGGAGGTGAACGATGAAGACTGGGTTGCTGTGGTTTGACGACGACCCGCGTAGGCAGTTGGAGGAGAAGGTGATTCGGGCGGCGACGCACTATGAGCGTAAGTATGGGCGTGCGCCCACACTGTGCTATGTCCATCCTAGTGTCCTTGACGGCAACGGGAAACGTGCGCTCAAGAAGGCAGGTGAGGTCGAAATTCGCGTTGGACGTTCGGTGTTGCCCGATCATTTTTGGTTGGGAGTGGCTGACGAAAAGCCCCAAGCGACGAGCCGAAAGTGAGGTGCGCTGCAAATTGGCAAAGGAAATGTTAGCTGGCAAGCAGGTGTTGATACTGGGCCTGGCGCGGCAGGGGACAGCGTTGGCGCGTTTCCTGGTGCGAGCCAAGGCCGAAGTAATCGTGTCTGATCTGCGAGATGAAGCGGCGCTGGCCGATCGATTGGCTGAATTGGCGGACCTGCCCATTCGGTATGTACTGGGCGAGCATCCGCTCGACTTACTGGATGGGACCGATCTCTTGTGTCTCAGCGGCGGTGTGCCAGTGGACATCCCCATCGTTGTGGAGGCACAGCGGCGTTCGATACCTCTGAGTAACGACGCGCAGCTTTTCCTGGAGCGCTGCCCGGCATCGATCATTGGCATCACCGGCTCAGCCGGCAAGACGACGACGACCGCATTGGTGGGGGAAATGTGCCGCCTGGCGGGGGTACGCACCTGGGTGGGTGGCAACATCGGCAATCCGCTCATCGCCGACTTGAGCCGGATCAAGCCTGACGATTGGGTGGTGATGGAACTCTCTAGTTTTCAGTTAGAGGTGATGACAATGAGTCCTCACGTCGCGGCGGTGCTCAACGTCACCCCCAACCATCTGGATCGGCACAAGACGATGGAGGCGTACCTCGCCGCCAAGCGGAATATCGTGGCCCACCAGAAATCGGATGACTTTGCGCTCCTCGGTTATGACGACGCGAATGCACGGGCGCTGGCAGTAGAGACCGCGGCGCATCTGCTGTGGTTCAGCGGCGGTGCCGAGGTGGAGGAAGGGGCGTTCAAGACGAACGGCGAACTGACCCTGCGGCTGAGCGACGTGGAGCATGAGATATGCCTGGCCTCAGAAGTTCGGCTGCGGGGACGCCATAATCTGCTGAATGTGCTGGCGGCGTGTGTGCTGGCTGGGGTGGCAGGCGTGCCGCTGGAGGTGATGCGACAGGTCACCACGAGCTTCACCGGCGTTGAGCATCGATTGGAGTGGGTGCGGGAATTGGCGGGCGTGCACTGGTACGATGACTCGATCGCCACAGCCCCGGAGCGTTCGCTGGCGGCGTTGCGCTCCTTTGAGGAGCCTATCGTTCTCCTCGCTGGCGGGCGCGACAAGAAACTGCCCTGGGATCAGTTTGCTGATGAGACCGTGCGGCGGGTGCGGCGGTTGGTGACCTTCGGAGAGGCAGGGCCGATGATCGCGCGGGTGGTGGGACAGGAGGCAGAGAACAGGCGGCAAGAGGCGAGCCTCGAGGGGATTATGCAGGTGGGGACATTGGAAGAGGCAGTGGACGCCGCCGCGCGAGTGGCCCGACCTGGCGAGGTAGTGCTTCTTTCACCTGGAGGTACTAGTTTTGACGCTTTCCGCGACTTTGCCGAGCGTGGGGACAGATTCAAGGAACTGGTGCGGCAGTTGGAGGTTCCGACCAACGGCAACAACGGGGGATAGGGAGGATCTATGGCGGCAGAGGCGCGAGCGCAACAGGGAGCACGACCAACTGGGCGGTCCAGGCGGGGACGGGCTAATCCCGATTACGTGTTAGTACTCACGGTCGTGGGGCTTGTCGTCATCGGGCTCATGATGGTCTATAGTGCGACCTTTGATTGGTCGTACCAGAAGTACGAGGATAGCTTTCGCATTGCGTCTCGGCAGTTCATTTGGGTCGGCCTCGGTATAGCCACGATGGTGGTGGTTGCGGCGATTCCCTATGACCGGTGGCAGCAGTGGGCAGTGCCAGTAATGGGAGGGGCATTGTTGTTGCTGATCTTGGTGTTGTTGGTGGGGGATGACCGGTTCGGCGCGCGGCGGTCGTTTCTCGATGGTTCGATTCAGCCGGGCGAGCTGGCGAAACTGACGATGGTGATCTACATTGGGGCCTGGTTGGCCTCCAAGGGGGAGCAGATTCGGGACGTGACTTATGGATTGATCCCGTTCGCCATTCTGATCGGCGTGGTCGCCAGTCTGATCGTGCTGCAGCCGGACGTGAGCACAGCGGTGCTGATCGTGCTGACCGCATTAGTGATGTTCTTCTTCGCCGGCGCCGATATCCTCCAGTTGGCCGCGGGCGGCGCTATCAGCGCCATGACGTTTCTCCTGCTGATCAATCAGTTGTCCCATGCCAAGAAGCGCCTTGTGGAGTGGTGGGAGACTTGGGGCGATCCGACTCGCGTCGGGTATCACGTCCAGCAGGCGCTGATCGCACTGGGTTGCGGAGGGCCGTTCGGCGTGGGGTTGGGACGTGGACAGCAGAAGTTGGGCTATCTGCCGGCAGCGCACACCGATTCTATTTTCGCCGTGCTGGGTGAGGAGATGGGCTTTGCAGGATGCCTGTTGGTGATTGGTTTGTTCGTTTTCCTCACCTACCGTGGCTTCAAGATCGCAATGGAGGCCCCAGATGGTTTCGCCGCCGTTGTGGCGTGTGGCATTACCTGTTGGCTGGCCTTCCAAGCGCTGATAAACGTGGCGGTAATGACGGGATTGATCCCCTCCACCGGGGTGGCGTTGCCCTTCATCAGCTCCGGAGGTTCTGCCATGGTGGTCTCACTGGCCGGGATAGGGCTGTTATTCAGTATTTCACGAGGCAAGCGCGTCAGTAGGCAGAGCAGGCGGAGGGAGAAAGGAAGTCACCGACGTGCAAATCTGGATCGCAGGTGGGGGAACCGGGGGACACGTCTATCCCGGTCTGGCCGTCGCACAGGCGCTCGACGCTGAGGCAGAAACCAGGTCTCTTGGAAAAGACCTCGTTTCTGATACACTGGAGATTCTTTACGTTGGTGGAGAGGGAGGCGTAGAGGAACGGCTGGCCACTCGACAAGGTCTGCAGTTCGTGGGAGTGCCAGCAGGTGGGGTGCACGGGTTGCCCCCTCAGCAGGCGATACAGAACCTGACCAAATTGATACGTGGAGCGTGGGGCGCGTACCGGCTGGGACGTCGAGCACGACCGACAGTGCTCTTCGCAACCGGCGGGTACGCCAGCGTGCCCGTGGCTCTGGCGGCTTGGGTGCTATGTGTTCCCATACTGGTCTACCTGCCCGATATTGAGCCTGGTCTGGCGGTGCGCGCCATCGCCTGCCTGGCGAAGCGAGTGGCGGTGACGGTCGAGGATTCACGCGCTTTCTTCCCGGCCCACAAAGTGGTAGTGACCGGCTACCCGGTGCGAGCCGAGTTCCACGGGCTTGAACGGACAAAGGCTAGAAGCTCGCTTGAGTCGGAACTGGATCTTGGCGGGAAATCATCGGTATTGCTAGTATTGGGAGGAAGTCGGGGAGCGCGCAGCATCAACCAGGCGTTGAGCGATGTGCTAGAGCAGATGCTGGAGTTGGCGCAGGTGGTCCACGTGAGCGGAGAACTGGATTGGCCGTGGGTGGCAGAACGACGCGAAGCGCTGCCCTTAGCGCTGAAGGCCCGTTATCACGCCTTTTCCTATCTCCACCAGATGGGGACCGCGCTGGCAGCCGCAGACCTGGTAGTCTGTCGGGCAGGGGCTTCGACGCTGGGGGAGTTGCCCTTTTTCGGGTTGCCGGCGGTACTGGTGCCATATCCACATGCCTGGCGTTATCAGCGGGTCAACGCCGAGTGGCTGACGGAGCGAGGGGCGGCGGTACAGTTGGAGGACCGCAGGCTGTCCGAGGAGTTGTTGCCCACGGTGCACCGCCTGCTGAGTGATGAAGCGGCGCTGGCCGATATGTCGAAGCGGATGCGGGCACTGGCTCGTCCGGATGCAGCAGCGTGTCTGGCAAGCGAATTGCTGGCACTAGCAGCAGCTTGATGCGGAGGCAGAACATGATACCGATACATACAGTCTTCGGGGGTTTGCTGATTCTGTTTGCATTGATTGGCAGCCTTCGCGGCTGGGCGAAGGAAATTATCGTGGCCTTCAGCGTGATTCTGGCACTGTTCGTGGAGCACGTCCTGGTGACCTTCGTGCCGCCGGTTACAGCGTTGTTCGACAACATGGCCCCACGGAGTCAGTTCTACACACGTGCGATCCTGTTCATCCTCATCACTCTGTTCGGATATGCCAGTCCGAGCATTGCCTCGCAACTGGGAGCCAAGGTAGCCCGTGAACGTCTGCAGGATCTCTTGCTCGGCTTCTTCCTAGGCTTGCTCAATGGCTTTCTCGTCGTTGGCACGTTGCTTTCGTTTCTCAACGCGGTCGGCTTTGGCGCGCCCGCTGATCAGCCTGGGGCTGGGGGAGTTGGAGGAATCGTGCCGCCTGCGCCGGATTCCACCTCGGCTAATTTGATGGCGTTTCTGCCTCCGGAGTTGATAAAGCAGTCGAATGCGATGTTGTACATCGCGGTGGCGGCAGCCTTTGTGTTCGTGATTATCGTGTTCATATGAGTGCTGGAGGCCCTTGCGAAGATGGCCTGTGATGTCGGCCAAGCGATCTCTGGTTGATCGCGCTGCTTCTGGCCTGAGATCGGTCATCGAACCTGCGCAGGGGCGGAGGTAGCTATGGAGGTCCGCGGCAGGCGCATTCATTTCATTGGCATTGGTGGAGCGGGGCTTTCGGCCATCGCCCGCGTGTTGATGGGGCAAGGGGCCGAGGTTTCTGGCTCTGACCTGGTGCTCTCCTCGGTTGCGAAGGCACTGGCGCGAGATGGTGCCCGCGTCTTTGCCGGGCACCAGGCAGAAAACGTGGCTGGCGCTGACTTGGTCGTCGTATCTTCTGCGGTGCCTACGACCAACGTCGAGGTGCAGGCGGCCGCGGCCACCGGCATCCCGGTGCTAAAGCGACCCGAGTTTCTGGGTCAGATGATGAACGGGCAACTTGGGGTGGCGGTTGCTGGTACGCACGGGAAGACGACGACGACGGCCATGATTGCTTCCATTCTATTGGAAGCTGGGCGCGATCCGACCTTCATCGTCGGCGGGGTGATCGCGGGCCTGGAGACGAATGCCCGTGCGGGGCAGGGGTCGCTTTTCGTCATTGAAGCAGATGAGTACGATCGCACTTTTCTCAGCCTGACGCCTAGGGTGGCCGTCGTGACCAACGTCGAGCACGACCACCCGGACTGCTATCCGACGTTTGCCGATTTTCGTGCTGCGTTCGAAGAGTTTGCAGCATTGGTGCCGCGCGATGGCATGCTGGCGGTCTGCTGGGATGACCCTATAGTGCGGGAACTGGGCGAGAGGCGGCGGGCTGCAGGAGCGGCTGTGAGGTTCTTTGGATTGGGAGAAGGGGCCGAATGGCGGTCGGAGGAGGTGCGGCCCAACTTTGCCGGAGGGGTGGATTTCTTGGCGGTCTGCCGGGGTGGTGAGGCCGAGCAGGTGTTGGGATTGGTTCGGCTGCGACTGCCTGGCGCCCATAACGCCTCTAACGCGATGGCGGCTTTGGGAGTAGCCGACTTTCTCGACGTTCCATTTCAGGTCGCCCGAAGCGCGCTGACCGAGTTTCGTGGTGTGGGACGACGTTTTGAGGTCATGGGAGAAGCCGATGGTGTGGTTGTGGTTGACGATTACGCGCATCATCCGACAGAGATTCGTGCCACACTGCTGGCAGCGAGGCAGCGTTTCCCTGAGCAGTCACTGTGGGCGGTGTGGCAGCCTCACACCTACAGTCGCACCAAGACGCTGCTGAAAGACTTTGTACAGGCCTTTGGCGTGGCCGACCACGTGATTGTGCTGCCCATATATGCCGCTCGCGAGAGGAACACGTTGGGCATCCGCAGCACCGACGTGGTGGCGGCCATGCGACATCCCGATGTCCGCCCTGCCGGGTCACTGGATGAGGCGATGGTGTGGTTGGGCACGGAGGTGCGACCCGGCGATGTCGTGTTGACGTTGGGTGCAGGAGATGGGCATAAGGTAGGGGAGTGGTTGTTGGAAGCGTTGGACAATGGACAGTGACCTATGACAGTGATCGCTAGTCCCAACCTGGACGCACTGGCTGCGGCGTTGGGGCCGTATACCCTGCGCGATGAGCCGCTGGCACACCACACCGCTATGCGCGTCGGCGGTCCGGCTGACTTGCTGATCGTCTGTGATGCCGTCAGCGAGGTAGTTAGGGCTGTAGAATTGGCGCGCTCCTTTGGTGTGGACTGGTGGTTGCTGGGTGGCGGCTGCAACGTGCTGGTTTCAGATAGCGGGGTGCGCGGGTTGGTGATCGTCAATCGGGCGGCGCGTATTGAGCTTGGCCTTGCCAAAGATGGAGAGAGCGAGGAAGAGGCGGCGTGGGCTGAGGCAGGCGCGCAGTTGGCTGTACTTGCCCGGGAGGCGGTTGGGCGCGGATTGGCGGGACTGGAATGGGCGGCGGGGCTGCCGGGAACGGTGGGCGGGGCGGTAGTAGGCAACGCGGGTGCTTTTGAAGGTGACATCGCCAGCGTGCTGCGCAGCGCGACGGTGCTGGGCCCGGATGGCGAGGTCGTGGAGAGACCCGCTGATTGGTTTGAGTTCGATTATCGGTTGAGTCGGATCAAGCGGGAGTCGGGAAACGGGAGGCGGGGAGTAGGGAGTGGGAGACATGTAGTGTTGTCGGCGACGTTTGGTTTGCAGCGAGGTGCCCCGGAGGTATTGGCAGCGCGGGTGGATGAGATTCTGGAGTGGCGCAGGACGCGCCACCCGACCGGGGCGACGGTGGGCTCGACTTTCAAGAACCCACCAGGCAGCCACGCGGGGTATCTCATCGAACAGGCTGGACTGCGTGGGTACCGCGTCGGCGGGGCGCAGGTCTCTGAGTTGCACGGCAACTTTTTCATGAACATCGGTGGCGCGACTGCGACGGATGTGCTGGCACTGATCGAGCATGTCCAGGCTGAAGTCAAGCGGCAGTTCGGGGTAGGACTTGAGTTGGAGATCGAATTGGTAGGCTGGTAAGTGTGGTGGCTAAAATCCGCGTTGGGGTGATCTTCGGAGGGCGCTCAGGTGAGCACGAGGTGTCCCTTGTGTCTGCTCGCTCGGTGATGAATGCGATAGACAAGGAAAAGTACACGGTCGTGCCCATCGGCATCACGAAGGATGGCCGCTGGATTGCGTCCGGGGACCCGATGAGGGCGTTAGAGGCAGGTGAGGCGGACGCCAGTCAGCCTGCTGCATTGCTGGGTGATCCCTCACGGCGCGGACTGATGCGGCTCGAGGACACCGAAAAAGCGGTCGAGGCAACGCAACTGACTGAGCTTGACGTCGTCTTTCCCGTGCTCCACGGGACGTATGGCGAGGACGGCACGGTGCAGGGGTTGCTGGAACTGGCTGGTATCCCCTACGTGGGCGCAGGCGTGATCGGTTCGGTGCTGGGTCTGGATAAGGCCGCCTTTAAGGATGTGATGCGGGCGCATGGTCTTCCCATTGTCGATAGCATGGTACTCAAACGGAAGGAATGGGACGCCGACCCCGAGGGAATGATGGATCGGATCGAGGCACAGCTAGGCTATCCAGTCTTCACCAAGCCAGCCAACCTGGGCTCCAGCGTCGGCATCACCAAGTGTCACAATCGGTCAGGTTTGGCGGACGGCCTGGCTGATGCCGCTCGGTACGATCGCAAGTTGATCGTCGAGGCTGCTGTGCCAGAGGCGCGTGAGATCGAGGTCAGCGTGCTGGGCAACGATGATCCAATTGCCTCGGTGCCAGGCGAGATTTTGCCTAGTCGCGAGTTCTACAGCTACGAGGCCAAGTACATTGACGACGGCGACCAAGCGTCGAAGCTGCTGATCCCCGCACCTCTATCTCCTGAGATGACGGAGAGGGTGCGCGACCTGGCAATACGAGTTTACCTGGCGATTGACTGTGCTGGGATGGCGCGGGTTGACCTTCTGCTCTCCAGCGAAACAGGGGAGTTGTACGTCAACGAAGTGAATACCATCCCTGGTTTCACCGCGATCAGCATGTATCCCAAGTTGTGGGAGGCCAGCGGCATTCCCTATCCAGAGTTGATCGATCGGCTGATCGAGCTGGCGATCGAACGATACCAGGACAAAGAGCGCTCGGAGACCTCGTATCAGCCGCCGAGCAAAGAACAGTGACCCATGACGAAATCAAAGAGGCGACGGAAGAAGAAGGGACGGCGGTTTGAGGCGACGGGCGTGCTGGTCTGGGGCCGGCCGCGGGTGAGGCAGCGACCGGCGGCGTCACGTGTGCTGTCGGCCAGGCTGCGTGGTGCATTGGTGTTGCTGGCGGGTTTGTGTGTGATTGGCGGGTCGTGGCTGGCACTAGATGATCGCTTCTACGTCTATCGCGCCGACGTGGTGGGCGCTGTTCGACTGTCACCCGATGAGATCTTTGCGGCCAGCGGTTTGTCGGGGCTTCACATTCTGTGGGCCCGTTCGTCGATGATCGAGAGACGTATCTTGGAGGCACTGCCGACCTTGGAAAGCGCATATGCCAAGTGCAGTTTACCGGCAAAATGCGGAATCGTCGTCGTGGAACGACAGCCTAAGGTGACCTGGGACGAGAATGGGATGGTATGGTGGATTGACGCTGGCGGCGTCGTTTTCCAGCCGCCTCACTCCTTTCCATCCGACGCGGAGGGTGCAGGGGAAGTAGCAGGAGGTTGGACGATACGTGGCCCATTGCCGAAGGACGAGGGCGATCGGCTAAACGAGCGCGTGCGTGTCGGGCTGAGTGAGTTGTGGGCGACAGGAAAGGACGTGGCGCCGGAGTTTAACTACGTACCGGGGCGAGGATTGGTATTCACTGACGAGCGGGGCTGGCGTGTGATCTTGGGGCAGGGGCCGGGGATGGAAAGGCGATTGCGGGTATTGGAACGGCTGACGGCTGATTTGGAGGCACGAGGTATAACACCTCGGTTTGTGGATGTGCGGTTTGCCGATGCGCCCTACTATTCGTTGACGAACGACTGGTGATGTAGGATACAGGTTGCGAGTTCGGCGAGTGGCGCCAGCTTTCGGGGAGAGGGATCGCAGAGGAGCTAGGATCGGTTTCACATCTGGCCAGAAATGAGGCTGACTTTGGGACGTACAATCGTTGGCATAGACGTGGGCAGTAGCAAGGTATGCACCCTGGTAGGCGAGGTGGACGACGAGAGGCAGGTCCGCGTGATCGGCGTGGGCCTGGTGCCCGCTCGGGGCATCCGCAGAGGGGTGATAACCAATGTGCCGGAAGCTATGGCGGCAATCGCGGCCTCGGTCGAGAAAGCCGAGCGCACGTCGGGGTATAGTATCGAGCGGGCCTACGTGGGGCTTAGTGGTACGCATGTCTCGTCTCTCAATAGCCGTGGCGTGGTGGGCATCTCCCGTCGCGAGCAGGGAATCACCGACGACGATGTTGAGCGTGCGCTGGATGCCGCGCGCGCCATCGCCGTTCCGCACAATCAAGAAGTCGTGCATGTGATCCCTCGGGGTTACGTGGTGGATGGTCAGAACGGCGTGCACGATCCGGTGGGTATGCACGGGTTCCGGTTGGAGGTAGAGGCCCACGTCGTCATTGCCTCCACAACCTCGATTCAGAATCTGGTCAAGTGTGTGGAAGGGGCGGAGGTGGAGGTGGATGAGCTCGTCCTGGCGAGTATAGCCGCTGGTGACGCTGTCCTGACAGATACCGAGCGAGAGATGGGGGTTGTCCTGGCTGACATCGGTGCGGGGACCACCGATCTTTCGATCTTTATCGATGGCACTGTGTGGCACACGGTCACGTTGGGGATAGGCGGCGAGTATATCACCGGGGATATTGCCATTGGCCTGCGGCTACCGCCGGAAACGGCTGAGCAAGTCAAGATCGAGCAGGGTCACGCCTGCGCTGCTCAAGTGCCGCCTGAAGAACGGTTCACCGTGTCAACCTTTGGGGGCGAGAGTCGCCAGGCTGTGTTGCGATGGCAATTAGCGGAGATCATAGAAGCACGGACGGAAGAGATTCTCTCGATGATACATCAGGAAATTAAGCGTTCGGGATATGACGGTCTGTTACCCGCCGGAGTCGTGCTATGCGGCGGCACGGCCCAACTGTCGGGTATTCAGGAGTATGGGCGGGATATTCTTGGTCTGCCGGTGCGAGTGGGGTCGCCTCAGGGTATCCACGGCCTTGTGGATAAGATCGCTAACCCAGCTCATGCGGTGGGTGCGGGGCTGTTGGGATGGGGACTGACGGCGGATATGCGGCCCCAGTTGCGGAGGCTGGACCCCGGTGCAGGGAGGCGCTTGCTCGGCTGGCTGCGAGTCCTTTTGCCAGGCTGATCGAGTGCCAGAGATTGTTTAGTCAGGTGGTTTCAAAGTGCAGGAGAAATACACACATCACACAGGGAGGAGGAAGATGCAGATATCACCCCCAACAGAGAGTTTCGCACAGATCCGGGTCATCGGCGTAGGCGGAGGCGGCAGCAATGCCGTCAATCGCATGATCGCCGAGGGGCTGACTGGTGTTGACTTTATCGCTGTCAACACCGATGCCCAGGCGCTGATGCTTTCTGATGCACCCAAGCGTGTGCGTATCGGTGACAAGCTGACGCGCGGACTGGGTGTCGGCGGCAACGCGGAGATGGGCGAAAAGGCAGCGGATGAGTCAGCCGATGAGCTGTATGAGGTA
>Ga0180437_10002753_pt1 | contig 27291 bp, 23 predicted proteins | sample SS_ome_4_FD_132410 | JGI IMG/M metagenome (GOLD analysis project Ga0180437, IMG submission 132410) | Hypersaline lake sediment archaeal communities from the Salton Sea, California, USA - SS_3_D_1 metaG | ecosystem: Environmental > Aquatic > Non-marine Saline and Alkaline > Hypersaline >...
AATCGTGGGAGAAGTTGCGGCGGGATCATCTCCGGGGGTAACAGTGGGGCCGTGCGAGGCCGTGAGGATCATGACAGGCGGCGTCATGCCCGGCGGCGCAGATGCGGTTGTCGTTTTGGAACAGGTTCAGGAACGGGACGGAGACGTTCTCGTTTTTTCGGCCGCAAGGCCCGGGCAGAACATCCGGCGCATAGGGGAGGACATCAAGAAGGAAGAGATCGTCTACAAGCGCGGAGAGTTCGTCGGACCCGCAGAGCTTGGGGTGCTGGCCTCCCTGGGTTATGCGCAGGTCAGCGTTTCCCGCAGGCCCGTTGCCGCAATCTTGACCACTGGCAACGAACTGATCGAGGTCAGCGAAGAACTATCGCCAGGACGCGTGAGAAGCAGCAACACATACACGCTGTTCGGCCAGATTAGGGAGGCCGGGGGAGAAGCGCGGATACTCGGCAATGCGGCCGACGCGGAGGTGGACTTAGAAAGGATGATGATGGAGGGCGTCGAGGCGGACCTCCTAATAACCAGCGGAGGGATATCGGCGGGCAAGTATGACCTAGTGCCAAAGGTCGTGGCGGGAATCGGGGAGGTGCTTTTCCACGGTGTTGCCATGAAGCCGGGCAATCCAATGTCCTTCGGAAGAATCGGCGGCACGCTGTGGTTCGGCCTGCCGGGCAACCCGGTGGCCTCTATGGTGTGCTTCGAGGAGTTCGTGCGCCCAGCTATCCTGAAGATGATCGGGAGGCGGAGTGTTCACAGGCCTGAAGTGAAGATTCGTTGTGGAACTGACATCAAGCAGTCGCCCGGCAGGGCGCATTTCATGAGAGCGGTTGTCCAAATGGAGAATGGAGAGCCGTTCGCCTATCCGGCCAGGGAGCAGGGATCGGGGATCTTGACTTCGGTGTCGTTGGCTGACGGCCTGCTTGTGGTGGAGCCCGGAGAAGGAGTGATTCCCCGGGGAACCGAACTCACAATGCGGGTTATTCGAGAGGACAGGTACCTGCGAAGGGTAGGACGAAGCAAGGACCTCGGCAATTGATGGTTCTTGAGCAACCGGGCAAGGCGGAAACTGCAACTGTGGGGCGCACGGCGGTGTAACGTTCAGAAGGCTTCCGCAGCTATTCCGCGATTATCGCGTCATTGGGACAGACTTCCGCGCAGGCGCCGCAGTCAACGCAGGCTTTGGGGTCAATCTCGTAGATGGGATCGCCTTCTTTGATCGCATCGGCCGGACATTCGTCCACGCAGATTCCGCAGGCGACGCAGTTCTCGGTGATTCTGTGAGGCAAACCGTGTCACCTCCCTTCCCAGCACGCTCGGCGAGGCCCTGCAAAATACCGCGATGAAGCATGGTCAGGAACAGGCCCAGGAAGAAGAACCTATACCGAGTCAACGCGAGCGACTTCTGGCACCCGGTCTTTCAAGCCGCGTTCCACTCCCTGCTTCAGCGTGATTTGCGCCATGGGGCATCCACCGCATGCGCCGGTAAGCTTCACCTTGACCACGCCATCTTCGCTCACATCGACGAGTTCAACGTCGCCCCCATGCGCCTGAAGTGCAGGCCGTATCTCCCCCAGGGCTTTCTCAACTTCCTCTCTCATCTGCAGAATCCTTTCTTCTACTCAGCTTTCCGGTTCTGATAGGGTGCGCAAAGCGGCGGATGCCGCATCTCCCTGCCATTCTACCAACCAGGCTCCCGGCTGGAAATGTCCTACATGTAATTCCACAGGACGCAGGACAATAATTTCCTATCGGTCTACTCTAGAATCATAGCACGTGTATGACCAATCCGCAACAGCGAAGCGACCTTCGCGAGAACTCGAAGAAGAACAGCAGCCAGATCGCATCGCATGACAGATGAGTCCCGTTGCCTTCCGGGGAAGGTGGCCGACGCGTTTCCCCCAGACGGAGCGTCAACTCACGGCGATTGCGCTGCTTCCCTCGGTGAAGGGTCGAGGCCGAGATTGACCAAGAAGGATGTTGCAGATAGACTATAGGATTCGGGTCCGAAGGCGGCCCTTACCGCACGCCACGACCATTCACTTGCAGCTGGGAGGAACCAATGGGAGCGCAGATGATGAGAGGAGCTAACATCCCAGGCATGAAGCATTTCTCCGAGCCGATCATACCTGACGTGTCGAAGTACGAGGTCATCGCAACGCCCGATGTTCTGGAGGACAGGAACTGGACAGGCGCTCCCTCAGCGACGTGCGATACAGACGGGAACATCTGGCTGTCCTATCGCGACAGGACCAAGGTCAAGCGCGGCGGTGAATTGATCATCAGTCGCTCCAAGGACGGGGTATCGTTCGAAGAGGTCAAGGTGATACGCCAGGAGGACTTCGCAGGGCGGAAGCTCAGTTCTATTGAGCGCTGCTCGCTCTTCACCGACCCGTGGACAGGCCTTTTCAAGCTCTATATGGCCATAGACCTGGAATTCAGGAATTGGGTGGTAGTCAAGCTGGACGACGTGGAGAAGCCGGAGCAATTTGACGCATCAACAGCGCAAGTAGTCCTGGAGCGCTCTGGGTACGGAAGTGATTCGAAGAGTGTGAAGGATCCCTTCATCATGACAGTGGGCAGGCAGTACTACATGTTCTATATAGGTAACAGCACTCGGTGCGAACTCCCGCACCTGGCAACGTCGGTTGACGGGGTAAGCTGGAAGAGGTCCGATGGGAACCCGCTGATGGCAGGCACGGGGTGGCACGAGTTCTGCTTGCGCATTGCGTGCGTAATGCCGTTGGCGCAAGGATACGCTGTCTTCTATGAGGGGGCGTCGCTGAACGACCACGAGAAAATCTACAACATCCGAACGGGACTTGCCTACTCTCCCGACCTGCGGACGTTCACGGACCTGACTCCGGTCGAGCCGATACTGCAGTCCCCGACCCCGGGCAAGTGCTGGGCGGTTCGGTACATGGATTACGTGATGCTGGGGGATCGAGTCCTGTTTTACTATGAGGCGGCGCGACCGGACGACGCCTTCGAGCTGCGAGTGTCGGAGGTGAAGCTGTGACCGACGCAGCGACTGCGTTGGGATTCAGCCATCTGCGTGCATCGGGAACCCCTTGAGCGGCAAGCGGCCGCGGGAGTAGAGAATGCCGGGGAGAAAGAGGATAGTCTACACCATTCCACAACAGCACTTCGATCCTGTCTGGCGAAAGCCGCCGGAGCAGTACAGGGAATGGCAGTTCAATTTCATCACGAAGTTCCTGAACATCTGCAAGAAGTTCCCCGAGTTCACATTCGCTTTGGGCCAAGCCGACGTTATCAGGCACTACTTCGAGGAGAACCCCGAGCGCAAACCGGAGCTGCTTCAGCTCATAAAGGAAAACCGGTTCGAGATGGTGTGCGGGATGGAGGTCATACCAGACACGAACATCCCCGGGAGCGAGTCCATGGTCAGGACTACTCTTCTGGGAAAACGCTACGAGCGCAAGGAGTTCGGAGTTGACCCGATCACAGCCTGGTACTACGACACCTTTGGTCTCAGCGCTCAGTGTCCCCAGATTCTGGCGAAGTCCGGACTGAAGTACCTTCACGCGATAAGGTTCGGGAGGACCGATGTGAAGGTGCCGTGTTACTGGGAGGGCCTGGACGGCACGCGGGTCCTGGTTCACTCGAAAGACCACGCGCATAACGGGTGGGAGTATTTCGCGATAGAGAACGTGCTACACGTTTTCCAGAACCTGAAGAACAGGTTCAAGTTCGTGTTGCAGGGAGAGGAGAAAGGATGGGACATTCCCAAGCCGCGGTACTTCGACGAGGATAACACCCTCCCCATACTCTGGTACGAACCGGTCAGCGAAGAAGAGACGCCGAGCTGGCACGTTGCGAAGAAGATAAAGGATTTCAATAAGGAGCAGGAGGAGTTCGAGTTCAGATTCGGACTGCCCAGAGAGTATTTTGCGGCGATCGAGAAGGAACTGGGAGATTCGCTTCCTGTAACCACAGGCGAGATGAACCCCGAGTTCACGGGAGTATACACTACTAGAAGCTGGCTTAAGCAGGCCAACAGACGTGCCGAATCGGCCATGCTAACGTGTGAGCGCCTGGCAGCGATCACCATCCCGTTGGGGTACCGCGTTCCTGAAGACACGTTGCTCGAGACCTGGAGGAAGCTAGTCTTCTCGCACCATCACGATGGAATCTGCGGCTGCCACATCGACCTTGTTGACGAGCTACTGTCGGGATACTACCGGGACGTAATGGGTGTCGCCGAAGGCGAGGCCGAGAAGGCGCTGGCATTTCTGGCGACAAGCATCAACACATGGGCAAAACATGAGGGCCTCCGAGGCCCCATCGTAGTCTTCAATCCGGTCCCCTGGGAGAGGACGGAGTTGGCCCAGGTCAAGATCGGCCTGACAGACAAGGCGAGCCCGGATGAGATCGTCGTCGCTGATGCAGAGGGTACTGCCCTGCCAACCGAAGCACTAATGAGCGATGATGGGCGAAGCATGGAGTTGAGGTTTCAGGCACCCGCCCTCCCCTCTCTTGGACACAAGACATTCTTCATTTGCAGTGGGAAGAGACCCGAGACTGAGTTGGTGGCCAAAGACGGCACCGTCGAGAACGAATTCTACCGAGTCAAGGTGACCAATAAGGGAGTCCTTAGCATCCTTGACAAGGAACTGGGAAAGGAACTCGTGGATGCGGAAGTTGGATTCGCGAACGAGTTGCTCTGCGAGCACGATACCGGCGACGTATACGTGGGTTCTTATCCCGGCAACTCGGTGCCCGGGTACTGCGCGGTATCACGGCTGGAGGGCACGGAAAGGACCGGGGTCTCCGCTTCGGTCAACGTGTCGGGAGCGTTTCCAGAACTTGAATGGCTTGACGAAAGCCAACTGACGTACTCCCAGCGGGTGTCGCTATATCCCGGGGTGAAGCGGGTGGACTTCGCCACCAAGTTCGAGTGGAAAGGCCACCACACCCGGATCTCGGTGCTTTTCCCCACGACCGTGAAGGTGGACGAGGCAGCCTACGAGATCCAGTACGGAACAATGGTTCGGAAGCCTTACGCGCCGATGCCGCTGGCCCAGGATTTGGACTGGCCCGCGCAGGCCTGGGTCGGGGTCGACGGTCCTGGGTATGGAATAGCGCTGCTGAACCGCGGGACGGGAGGCGTAAGGGTTAGTCAAGGCAAGATGGCGATGTCCCTCTTCAGATCCCCGCTGAAGGGAGGGTACCTGGCATCCCCGTTCTCCTGCGAGAAGGCAATGGGACACGGTAGGCACAGGTTCGAATATGCGCTAACGTCGTACGGAGGTACGTGGAAAGAGGGCCTCGCGTTCCGGTCCGGCCAAGGATTCAATACTCCACTACTGGCCATGGCTACCGATCAGCATGACGGGGATGTCCCGCTTGAGCAGTCCTGGCTCAGGGCGGTACCGGACAACGTGGTGGTTTCAGCCGTTAAGCCTGCCGAGGATGATCGCGACGCCTGGGTAGTTAGGATTTACGAAGCCACAGGGACTCCTACGGAAGTCACAGTCTCTCTGGAAAGGAGCTTTGAGGAGATCATAGAGGTCAACTTGATTGAGGACCCCGTGGAGGGGAGAGTTGCGCAAGGCGGGAGCCGATTCACGACCGACCTCCGTGGATTTGAGATAAAGACCTTCCTGCTTAGGTGAGTCTGGAACAGGCAACGAACTGCATGAAAAAGGGCCCGGACAATCCGTCCGGGCCCTGAGTGTTCTGTGACGAGTTATGTACCTTACCCTACGGCACCGGGGGCAAACCAACCACTACCCTGAGCGCGGCAACAACGTCACTGATCCCCACACCGTTACCATCGAAGTCGGCTGCGGCTTCTTGCTCAGGCGTCAGCTGCTCAAGGCCGACGACCGCACGCAGTATCAGAATCACGTCGGTGAGGGAGACACCGCCACCGTCCACATCGAGGGACGTGGGCGCAGCCGGAGAACCAGGCGGGGGCGGCGACAGAGATACCGTCACTTCGGTACTGACAGATTGGCCACCCTCGACAAACGCCGTTACTTCATCGATGCCTGCTTCAGACCCAGCACAGTAGACCCCCGTAAGCGGGTCTATCTCGGCGTCCCCACCGGAGCCTCCGTTCGTCAGAATCCACATGTCAAGCGACGCCGGACCCACCAGCCTGAATTTGAGGTAGGAGCCCACCAGGGCCTGCGGAGAGTCCGGGTAGATGGCGAAGTCCACGACGTTGAATATCCCATCAGCGCCGGGGTTCACATCGGGAACGGGGCTTCCCACGTCGTCGGTGAGCGAGGGGCTAGTGATCGTGAGAGCAGAGGAATCGTCGCCTGGTGGATCAAGCACGTCGAAGTCCATAGTCGCGAGTGTCTCGCCGGCGACAAGGGCCAACGCTGACGCGGCTTGTCCCACCACGCGTACTTGGCCGACGCCGGGGGTTACCGTCAAGCTGAATCCCGCAAGCGTAGTGCTCACGTCGGTGGCGAGAGGATCGCCGACGACCGTCGAGTCGTAATTAAGCGTGAAGTCGAACTCCGTAATCGTTATGTCAGAATCGACCGTAACATCCACTGGCACGTCTGCCTGCCCCGGCGCACCGTACGCGTCAGACGCAGCTATGCGTATCTCTCCCGTCGCCTTGAACGCGTAGACCTTGCCGTCGGTGGCACCCACAATGACCGTCCCGTCGGCCGCTATAGCAGGAGATGAGAAGCTGACTTCCGAACCTATTCTGTAGGACCACAGTTCGCTGCCTGTTGGATCAACGGCGTAGAACCAACCATCATTCGAGCCGAAGTAGATATTGCCGCCTGAATCAACGGCGGGAGATGAGTCGACCCACGAACCCGTCGGGAAGGTCCAGTCCTGCCCCCCGTCGGGGCGAACGCGGTAGAGTTTGTAATCATCTGAGCCGAAGTAGAGGTTGAGGTCTCCATCTATTGCGGGCGACGAGTATATGGGGCCACCCGCCTGAAATGCCCAGTGCTCGGTTCCGGTTGGACTTATCGCGTGCAGAAATCCCAGGCCGGTGGATGTATGAACGGTTCCCACATAGATCGAGCTGTCGCTGCCAATAACGGGGCTACTGGACACAACTACGCCGTCAAGAGCTACCGGGAAGCCTGCCCTGCCAGCACCCAAAGCGGAGACGGCGTGAAGGTTGCCCCCCGCGCCGATGTAGACGGTTCCGTCCGCGCCGATTGCAGGGCAGGAATCGGACCAATCGCCCAAATCGTAGTTCCACTTCTGTGACCCGTCCAGGGGATCGATGGCGTACAGCAAACCGTCTTCCCCTGCGACATATATGGTGCTATCGACGGCAATCGCCGGAGACGCGTATGATTCCTCCAAACCAACTGTACCCCTCTGAAAGGCAGTCCACCTTTCACTGGCGCTGGTACCGTTGTCCACCAACGCGTACACTTTGCCGTCGAGCGTGGCCACGTATATAGTTCCGTCATCGGTTATCGCCGGGGCAGAGGCCACTCCAGAAGAGAGGGTGAAGTTCCACTTCACGGAGCCGTCGTCGCCGTCGAGAGCGTAGAGCTTCCCGTCATGTGAGCCTATATAAACGGTGCCGTCGGATCCGATCACTGGAGATGCCTCTATGTCCGCGCCCGTCAGGCGGGACCATTTCAGCTGGCCGCTCGAGGTCCCGGGTCCCGCCGCAAGGCCGGTGTTCTCCTGACCAAGATGGAACTTCGGCCAAGGCGAGTCAATGAGGCCGGCGGCAATTGCGGCTCCGCAGACGAGCCACGCGCTAGAGATCGCGGCCAGAGTCAGAAGAATCGATCGGCATACCCATCTTGAGGGCATCCTCATTGTGTGACCTCCTTGCAGCCCCGTGCGTACGCTGTACGTTGAGAGCCCCTCGATATCGCGGCCCTACGCCGTACGCTGCCGACACACACAGACACCGCGTCCCCGCACGGCCGCGCCGCTAATGCTAGCACAGCACCCATTTGTGGTCAAGCACAATATCCCACCCATTGGAATGTGACAAAATCGACCTCAGCGCCGCCTGGAACGGGAGATTCTCCTGGGGGAATCGCGACTAGGCAGTTCGCGTGGACCAAGGCTCTGATATCAGCGGAGCCAGCCCATTCAAGAGGGCGAACCACCATACCAGAGCGCTCGTTGATGGAAACAGCGGGAAGGAAGGTGAGCCTGTCTCGCTTCATCTCTACGGAGGTTGCCAGCGCACCCCTTAGGAACTTCGGGGGCCAATCGCCGAGACCTCGCATCTTGCACAGAGCCGGTCGCACGAACAGCTCGAAGCCGACCAGTGATGAGGCCGTGTTCCCCGGCAGCCCGAAGACAATACACGGGCCCCTGCGGCCAAAGAAGATAGGCTTGCCCGGCTTGACGGCAACCCGGGTGAAGACTGGCTCGACACCAGCGCCTTCCAGCTCTTTGCCGACCAGGTCGTGCGTTCCGACAGATACGCCACCCGAAACCAGCAGAATGTCCCCACCAAGTCCCTTCTCCAGCATAGGCCGCAGGCTGCCGCGGTCATCTGTGGCAATCCCCAGGTAGTCGACCCTCACACCGGCTGCCTGCAAGGCGCCCACCAGCATTGGTGCGTTGGAATTACGCACCTGCGCCGGGCCTGGGCGCACCTCGGGCTCGACCAGCTCGTCGCCGGTTGACATCACGTAAGCATGAGGTCGGGGATATGCGGGGACTGCGGTGATTCCTACGGAAGCCAGAAGCGCTATCCCCGGGGGGGCGAGGACCTCGCCCTGCTCAATCAGAACGTCACCTGTGCGCGCTATGTCACCAGCGCCCAACACAAACTGTCCGGGCGTCGGTAGCGAGGAGAATCGCACGCAACCACTGCCAAGGGGTTCCGCCTCTTCTTGTATGATGACCGCATCGGCCCCCTTGGGCATCATGCCGCCTGTGAAGATACGCGAGGCCTGACCCACCTCGAGAGTGCGGCGAGGGACGCGACCTGCAGGGATCTCTTCAACCACTCTGAGTTCCGGTGCCCCGCCGTGGAAATCCCAGCTCCGTACGGCATAGCCGTCCATGGTAGATCTTCGAAACGGGGGGATGTCTTCCAGACAAACGATGTCGCTGGCCAAAACACATCCGAGAGCATCTGCTAGTGCCTCGTTGGCGAAAGGAAGCCGCTCCACCGTGGAAAGCACGAGTGTCAACGCTTCGTCGAAGTCCACCATCGGGGATCTCCCGCAGCAGGCGATCCGATCCGCGCACGTTAGGTCGTGGAGGCCCAAGCTGCTGTCTCATTCTATTCCGAGAAGGGCTGCCTGTTAAGAGGCAGGGATTTGACCACAGCTCAACCGGCAAGTAGAATCCTGCTGGCCCAACGGTATCTGCCAGAGGAGGAGATGGTATGAAAGCAGCGGTGCTCTTTGGCAAGAAGGATATCAGGTTCGAGGAACGCCCGATTCCAGAACCCGCGGCGAATGAAGTCCAATTGAGGGTGGCTAGCGTCGGCGTCTGTGGATCGGACGTGCACTATTACAGGGAGGGCAGGATCGGCGACTTCGTCGTGAAGGAGCCGATAGTGCTGGGACACGAGTTCAGTGGGGCGGTTTCAGCAGCGGGGGGCGACGTCACCAAGGTGAAGGAAGGAGATAGGGTGGTTGTGGAGCCGGGGTTCCCGTGCGGGGTCTGCGATCTGTGCTTGTCGGGCAACTACAACGTCTGCGACAAGGTGGATTTTTTCGGAACTCCACCGATCGACGGTGCTTTTCAGGAGTACGTCACGGCTCCGGAGCGTTTCGTATTCCCGATCCCGGACGAGATGAGCTATGAAGAGGGGGCCTTCGTCGAGCCCACGGCGGTGGCAGTCCACAGCGTCAACCGTGGCTCCGTGACCCTAGGTGATGTTGCGCTCGTAATAGGCGCAGGGCCAATCGGCCTGCTGACAATGCAGGCGGCCTACAGTGCAGGGGCTGCCAAGGTCTACATCTCTGACTTTGACAAGGACAGGCTTAGGACTGCGGAGTCGCTTGGCGCCACTGAAACGGTGGATGCTGCAAAGGGCACGGTGAAGCAGGTTATGACACTCACCGGCGGGATGGGGGCCGACGTCGTGCTGGAGGCCGTAGGAAAAGCGGAAACCTTGAACGAGGCCATAGACGCGGCACGGCCCGCCGGAAGGGTTGTGGCTGTGGGACTGTCGCCGGAGGTCACTCTCCCATTCCACTTCTTCGAGTTCATGAAGAAGGAGCTGGACTTCCTGGGAGTCTGGCGGTACCGCTGGGCGTACCCGCCAGCGATAGCCCTGTTGGCCTCGAAGCGCGTGAGAGTTGATCCTCTGATAACCCACCGATTCAGCCTGGATCAGGTTGAGGAAGCGCTGGCGACGTGCAGCGAGATGAGGGGCAAGCCAATCAAGGTGGTCGTGTCAATCAGTGACTAAAGGTTGAGGGCTGAGCCCGGGCTCAGCACCTCGACCGGGACGCGGCAGAGCTGCTGAAACCGGTCTGCGTCAGAAGCTCCACCGACGATGGTCCCGAAGTGCATGGGTATGGCGATCTTGGGCTCGATTACATTTGCGGCCTCGGCGGCCTCTTCAGCGTCCATCGTGTATGTCCCGCCAACGGGAAGCAGAGCGACATCGACGTTAAGGTCTTTCAAGTCCTTCATCTCCGGGATGAAGTCAGTGTCGCCAGCGTGGTAGATGCGCTTGCCGTTGATCTCTAAGAGATACCCAACCCAACCTTTGTTCCTGGGATGGAACTGCTTGTCGATGTTATAGGCCGGAACCGGAGCGACCTCGACGTCACCCACCGTGAACCTGGAACCGGCAGCGGCAGGTCGGAAATTCGCCAAGAATTTGGACGCGCACTCTTCCGGTCCGATGATAACAGTCTCATCTCCCGCAATCTTGCTCACATCTTCGGGAGAGCAATGGTCATAGTGGGAGTGAGTTATCAGGACTATGTCAGCCTGCTCCTGGCCCTGAAGCTTCCAGGGGTCGATATAGACGACAGCTCCATCAGCCACCCTGAAAGTCGCATGCGCAACCCAAGTAAGGGATACGGCCATTTCCACACCTCCTCGCGGCGACGCGTCCTTCGTTGACAGAAGTGCACAGCCACCTATGGCGCCTCAATCCAATTATCAGCCCCAGAGAGCCAGATGCAAGAGGAATGCCATCGCTGCCGGGGTCTCAGCAGACCTCATGTCTCCTTGAATCCCGGCCCTGAGAGGTTGCTCATGAGCCATCAGAACCATGAATGGCAGGAATAGGTGCTCGTCGAGGGGATGAGCGCTCACCTGGAGGACGGGAAGAGGAAATAAGCAGGCTAGCTCAGGACCTTTACCTTATTGCGGCCCTCGTCCTTGGCCTGGTAGAGGGCCTTGTCCGCACGCGAGATGAGAGAGTCGACCTCGTCGTCGGGAAGAACAGACGCAACTCCCAAGCTCGCGCTCAGCCGACACTTTGGGTAAGATCCGTTAAGTCGGTCGCCGAAAGACTCTACGAGCTTCCGGAGCTTCTCAGCAAAGATGCCGGCGTTGTCTGCTGGTGTTTCCGGAAGGATGATGAGGAATTCTTCCCCGCCGTATCTGCCAACAATGTCGGTGCGCCTGGTCGCCGCTCTCAGGAGAGCACCCACCTGGCCAAGAACTGAGTCGCCAGATTGATGTCCGTAGTTATCGTTAAACCCCTTGAACCTGTCGATGTCCATCATGACGACGGAAAGTGGGCGGTTGTACCGTTGTGCCTTCTTAATCTCAATGTCGAGAACGGACATGATGTGGCGCCTGTTGTAAAGCTTGGTGAGCTCATCTGTAATAGCTTGCTGCCGCGTCTTCTCGTAAAGCAGGGCGTTATCCAGGGCCATCCCCGCCTCGTGAGCGAGCATCCTCAATGAATGAAGGAAGGTCTCGGTGATCTCCCTTCCACTAAGGTTGTTGTCCACGGCAATGAGTCCGTGGGTCTGCTTTGTGGCAACGAGAGGAGCGACCGCCATCTCCGGGGAGCCGAAGAGGTCCAGGAAAGGCCGATCCCGTTCGTCCTTGGGGGTCATGTTCATGGTAACCTGCTCGTAGACGCAACGACTGATCCCGCCCCCGTCTTCTCCGAGTGACACCTTGACAGCGCCCTGGGAAACGCTGTTGTCCTCTGGAAGGACCTTCTCCGCAACCAGCCTCTTGTTCGTGTGGTCCACGGACAGATAAAGGGCGCGGTCAAAGCCAAGGTGGCTACGGGCGACCTGCAGAGCTGCGTCGATGACCTCATCCGGCCGCAGCCCTTTGTGGACTGTCCGGATGAACTCATTCATTGAAGAGATTATTTTTACCTGGCCCTCAAGCTGCCTTTTCACTTGATGGTAGAGGGAGTTGATTCTCCCCAACTCCAGGTTGGCACGCTGGAGGGCATCTCGATAGCTGCCGACATCAGGGACTTTGAAGTTGAAGAGCGCCGCGGTGTTGCGCATTTCCTCATCGACGGCGTTCATGACTTTCGGGGCATCGATCTTGTCGAAATCGATTATTTCCTGGACGCTGGCCGACAGCGCGGGGGGGCGCTTAGCTTGAGTGGAACACAACCCCTGCGTCCAACATATGAAGTCAGCGGCAGAAACCAATGCCACAAGCACACGCTCCTGCGAGGTAAGCTCCCCTGCCTCAAGCGAGCTATGATGATACTTGAGCACGCGCTGGATGCACTTAGGCAAGTTCCACCGTTGCGCCACCCAGCCGCCGACCTCAGCATGGTCGGTGTGAAGAACGCCGTATTCTACGTCCCTAGGCGCTTCATCCGCTTCCTTCTGCAACTCCAAGACCTTTGCGTAGTACTCCGAGACATGCTGGTCAAGCACGACTTTGCCAAGGTCGTGCAGCAGCCCGCCGATGTAGGCCTCCTCGGGGTTGGGGTATCGTCGCTGGACTGCCAGAGCGCGCGCTGCCCCACCAGCCGCGAGGCAATGCCGCCAGTACTCGGGTTTTCTCAGGCCCTTCTTGCCTTCCCCCTCGAAGGACTCCGGGAAAACGGAGATGCTCAATACAAGGCTCTTGAGTACCTGGAACCCTAGCAGCACGATAGCTTGGGAGATGTCGCTCACCTCATGCCGCAGGCCCATGCTGGGGGAATTTACGACCTTAAGCAACTTGCTGGCGAGAGCCTGGTCGGTCATAACGATTTCGGCGACATCCCTAGCTGAAGCTTGCTCGTCCAAGGCGGTCTCGATGACCTTGATCGCCACATTGGGCAGGGTAGGAAGCGATTCCACCTTACGAGCGATTGTCCGTAGTACCTCTGTTGTCACAGCCCTGGACCCCCTGTAGGAATTCCCGTACGCGCTGCCTTCACCTCTTCTATTCGGTTGCCCCCTACGTAGGGCTATAATCATAATCGAAAAGCAAGAATAGTCAATGCGGCTCCGGCGAATTGACGCATTCACAATTCGCCGGCAGGGAGATGGGCGGCAGGTTGATGTCTGAAGCACTCTCTTTGTATGTTCACGTTCCCTTCTGTCGTTCGAGGTGCAGCTACTGCGACTTCTACTCGACAGTTTACCAGCACGAGAACGCCGAAAAGTACATTGGCGCGATTTCCAGAGAATTGGCATTCAGGTCCTCAGACCGCCTCTTTGAAACAGTCTACATAGGCGGAGGGACGCCAAGCTGCATGGGTCCGGAACAGTTGGAGTCGCTGCTCAGCGCCGTCAGAGACTCCGTGGATTTGGCCAAGGACGCTGAGTTCACCATGGAGGCAAATCCCGACACGGTGGACGAAGGCAGGCTTTCCATCGCCATGGAATACGGCGTGAACCGGATCAGCCTGGGCGTTCAGTCCTTCCACAACGAACAGCTGTCACTGCTGGGGAGAAGGCACAGTGCCAGTCAAGCAGAGAGGGCCATCGAGCTAACCAAGGGGTCAGGGATCAGGAATCTGGGTGTAGACCTAATGTTTGGGATACCGGGGGAAACAGTAGCGGACTGGGAGGCCGACCTCGTGTCCGCAGCACGATGTGAGCCCGAGCACATCTCTACGTATTGCCTTAGCTTCGAAGAAAACACCCGGCTTCACCAGATGCTGTTAGAAGGAATAGTAGCTGCACCCTCCCAGGAGATCCTCCGGCAAATGATGAAGAGCGCAATGTGCCTACTGCCAGCCGAAGGATATACGCAATACGAGATTTCGAACTACGCCAAGCCGGGGTTCTCATGCAGGCATAACGTCAGATACTGGCAGAACGCGGACTTCGTGGGAGTCGGGCCGTCGGCTGTTACGTACGTCGGTGGCACAAGGCGCCAGAATGTCAAGGACCTTCATGCGTATCTATCGATTGCGGATTGGCAGGCGTCGCCGTACGAATACGTAGAACGCCTGGATGATGAGAAGCGGGCGAGGGAAACGCTGTTCCTGGGGCTTAGGATGCGTGAGGGGGTTGAAATGGCGGATTTCCGGAGCAGAACGGGGTACGACATTGTGGAGCTGTGCGGCGAGGCGATTGCGCGCTTCACTGACTTGGGGCTGATGAAACAATCAGAGGGGCGGCTGAGGCTCACGAGCGAAGGAATATACGTGGCCGACTCGGTGTTTTCCGAGCTGGTCTAATCCTCTCCCCTGTCCTTGCAGTACTTACGGTAGTAGGGACATAACATCGGGTCTCTGGCGCACACCGTCTCTATGAATTCCAGGGGTACGAGTTCCTTGTTGCCGCGCATGGAGCGCAACTTGCAGCGCATCTTTATCTCAGGAGGCTCCGCAAGATCGGATGAGCGGAGTATGGAACCGTGGATGAAAACCTGCTTCCTGCCCATGGGACATTTGATTTCACGGTTCAGGCGGTTGGCCTTATCGTTCAGAGATTCGTGCTCGGTCATAGATTTCTCCACCACTGCGAGAACACTGGACGCAATTCATAATGATAAGGGCATACGTCCACTGGGTCAATCCGCGAGGCAGACGTTGAACAACGAAGGTCGTTGGATTAGAATCCTTGTTTGCGGTCTAACTTACGGAGCCAGCGCGTGCGTCTCTACGATCCCACACCAAACAGACGAAAGACAAGTTTGCTCGGAGAATGGAGGTTCCTCCCCGATCCCGAAAGCGTAGGGGCGAAGGCGGGATATCGGAACGGACTCCCTGACAAGGCTGAGGTGAGTTGGGTCCCGTCCTGCTGGAACACAAGGGCCGGACTTCGAGATTACCGAGGAACGGCCTGGTACGAGAAGAGGTTTCCAGGAACAGCCGGCAAGGTCGTATTGCTACGCTTTGAGGCCGTGTGTTACTACGCCCAAGTCTGGCTGAATGGGGTGGAAGTGGGAAGCCATGCAGGAGGATTTAGTCCGTTCTCTTTCCTGGTGGAACTTCGGGATGAGAACAGATTGGTGGTCAAGGTGGACAACCGTTGGGGGGAATGGATTCGCCCGGGGATGCACGAGTTCTCTATCGATTGGCAGATGTACGGGGGGATAACAAGAGATGTGCGGGTAGAACAAATACCGCCCGTGTTCATTGAGAATGTAGGTGTCGACGCGTCGTCCGAGGGGGAACTCAAGGCCAGCGTCCTGCTTCACAACAGGTCCGAAGAACCAGCCGAAGTGCCAATCGAGCTGAGTTTGTGCGGAGAGCCCCTGGCGCGAACCGAAATTGAATTGGACGGAGACACGCGGGAATCCTACGACTTGGTGGCGAAGATAGACAACCCAACCCTCTGGAACATAGGCGCTCCTCACCTTTATGAGATGGCCCTGTCCGCCGGCAGTGATGAGTGGCGAATGAGGATTGGTTTTCGGGAAGTCTCGGTTGAGGGAACGTCTCTAAAGATCAACGGCCGTAAGGTTTTTCTTAGAGGCATCAACAGGCACGATGACCATCCAGATTGGGGTCACTCCATTCCGCCGGGGCTGCTGCTCAAGGACATTGAGCTGATTCAGGAGTTGGGCTGCAATGCCGTTCGGGGGGCGCATTATCCGCCCGACGAGTTCATACTCGACCTTTGCGATGCGCGTGGAATCGCGTTCATTGAGGAGGTCCCAGCCTACCAGCTCTCCATCGAGCAACTTGAGAACGATCAAACCAAATTGGCTATGAAGCAGATGCTACATGAGATGATCAGCCGGGATTACAGCCACCCCAGCGTGGTGGCGTGGGGGATTCTCAATGAGGCGGAGACACGTAAGAAGAGCGTCCGGGCAAGGCGGACGCTGAAGGAACTGGCAGACCATGTCCGCCATATGGATTCTACGAGACCTGTTACCTATTTCAGCGCTGCGGGGGCGGATGAGAAATACTTCGACCTAGTAGATCTCGTCAGCATCAATGAATACCTGGGCTGGTATCGAGGGAGTCCAGGGGATGTGCCATCTTTGCTGAAGGAATGCCGCAAGCTACACCCCAACAAGCCCATACTGGTCACGGAGTTCGGTGCCGGGGCCATCGATGGGTTCCATAGCGCTGACGCAGTCAAGTGGAGCGAGGAAGGACAAGAGAAGTTTCTTCGGGACACTCTTGGAATCCTGTTGACGAGCGAGGAAATCTCGGGGTGCTTCATATGGCAGATGGCGGATATCGACGTTGTGCCGGAGAGGGCGATCCAGAGACCCCGCACCAGGAACAACAAAGGAATACTCACCGGTGACCGTCGCCCGAAGCTATCTTTCCAGACTGTGAAGCGGCTCTATGAGGAGAAGGCGAAGAATGAGTAGGGGTGTGAGAACACGCTTCGCCCCCGCCCCTTCAGGTGAGGTCCATCTGGGCAACGCACGGACGGCGCTTTTCAACTGGCTATTCGCACGACATCACGGCGGGGAGTTCATCCTCAGAATAGACGATACTGATCAGACAAGGTCCACCCCCCAAGCGATAGATACGATAGTGAAATCATTCAAGTGGCTGGGTTTGGAGTGGGACGAAGGACCTCTCGTAGGAGGCGCCCACACGCCCTATTTCCAGTCTAAGCGTAGTGATATCTACCGGCGATATGCGGCCACGCTTCTGGAATCGGGTGCGGCCTACCGGTGTTTTTGCACGCGAGAAAAGATAGATGAGGATCGTCGGGCAGCCCACGCTGCAAAGCGACCCTATGTTTACAGCGGCAAGTGTAGGGACCTTTCGCAGCGAGATCGAGAGAGGATGGAGAAGGAGGGAAGGACAAGCGTCGTCCGGCTCCGAATGGGAACAGGGACGCTGGTCGTCAATGACTTGATAAAGGGCCGTATCGAGTTCCAGCGTGACCTGTTGAGCGATGAGATCATTGTCAGGTCCGACGGACGGGCGATGTACAATTTCGCTTCGGCAGTCGACGATGCAGAAATGAAGATTTCGCACGTTATTAGAGCCGACGAGCATCTTTCCAATACGCCTAAGCAAATCGCGCTGTGCGAAGCCCTGGGAGTAACGCCGCCCGAGTTCGCGCACGTGCCAATGGTTCTTGCGCCAGGCGGCGCGCGGAAAATGAGCAAGAGGGAGGGAGCGGCCTCTCTGAGTTGGTACATCGAGAAGGGATACCTCGCGTCTGCGCTCAGGAATTACCTCGCACGCTTGGGCTGGTCGCTTGACGACAGGTCCGAGCTACTGAGCGATGAGGAGGTCGTGGCAGGGTTCTCACTGGAGAGAGTGAGTTCCAGTGCGGCTGCTCTCGATCCGGACAAGCTGCTGTGGATGAATGCCGAGTACATACGGAGGATGAGCATTCCGGAAAGGACTGATGCAGTAATACCCGTGCTCCAAAGAGAAGGGCTCCTCGAACAAGAGTTGTCTCCAGACAGAAGGCTGTGGCTGGAAAGGGTGGTTACAGCGATAGGAGACCGGCTGAAGGTGTTCTCCGACATCGTCGAGTACGCCAAGTTTCTGTTTGCGGGTGAGCTGGAATACGATCCACGGGCGGTGCGCAAGAGACTTCTGAAGGAGGGGGCATCGGAGGTCTTATTGAAAGTTAGGGAGGCCCTTTCGCAGGCGGAACCTTTCGACGAAGAGCATGTGGAAGAAACGGTGCGGGGGATGGCGGAGCGGGAAGGGCTGAGCGGGGGGGCTGTCATACACCCCACACGTGTTGCAGTAACGGGCAGAGCCGTCGGCCCGGGGTTATTCGAGGCGTTGGTGCTGCTAGGGAAGGAAAAGACGCTTGCGCGCCTGGATGCGGCCCACGGGTTCATCGAGAAGGGTGAGTTCCCGGTGTCCGAACAGTAATAAGTAGGGTAGGCTACTCTATCACAAAGTTGGTCGCAGTCCTCTCAATACCCTCTATTCTCCGGAGTTGGCTCATCACAGTGCTAAGAAGAGAATCGTAGGAGGATGCCTCGACGAGGCAGATTATGTCCTGCTCGCCAGTGGTCACGTCAGCGCTGATTACCCCCTTGATGCGAGTTATTGCATCGCGAACCGTTATCTCCGCCCCGGGGGTAACGGATATCTTCAGATATGCCCTAGCCATCTCCTCCTCCTAGGCCTGATGGTTCCTCTGTAGCCCCACAAGTCCTGCTTGCTGAACTTGCGGCAATTCTAAGCACCAGCAATGCACGCGTCAAGAAGGACAAGTCTATTCCCACTTGACCGGAGGACGGCAAACGAATTCACTTTGTGGGGGGCTATTCCGCTCGTAGAGGTACTCTCTGGCTCTTGCCGCAACTCCCGGCAGAGACCCAGCGACCGCCCCCCTGGATCCCGGCGACGCACTAGCGATCAGCACAAATGAGCGCAAAGCGGTCCGCGACAGAGATTCCGCATGTCGAGGATCCAGCTCGACATGATGGGCCGCACCCCTAGCCGCCCGAGATTGGGAACTGTGAGGAAGCAGGATGAGTTGGTTAGGCGGAAGCAAGAGGCCTGAACGCCCTGGGGATGGCGGACATGAGTGTGAACTGGTGCTGGCTCGAAGCCAGAAGATGAAACATGACTACGCCCTGGCAAGAAGCGCCGCATATGAGAATGAGAATACGCTGATCTGCGGCGAACGTGGGACGGGCAAGCAACTTGTGGCTCGAATGATTCACTACGCAAGCAAGCGGTCCGATGGGCCGTTTCTGAGCGTGAACTGTGCCGACGTGCCCGCGCCGCTACTTCGCAGGGAGTTGTTCGGGTACCTGAATCCGGGATACTGCTCGAAGGCGGAGAGAACCGTCGGGAGATCGAGTCCGGCTGGACGAGGGACGCTGTTCATCGGCCAAATCGGCGAGCTAACTCCGGACGTCCAGGCTAAAGTCGCTCGCGCACTGGACAGGGCGAAGGGGTCCGAAGCGGGCTGCCGGCAAGCCACCAGCCGGAATGTAAGGATCATTGCCTCAACTAGTCTGAGCCTCGATGGCCAAGTCGCCCGGAGGGCCCTCAACCGAGAGCTCGTTCGACACGTCGGCAGGATTCGAATCGAGATACCGCCGTTGCGGGATAGGATCGAAGACATACCCTTGCTCTCTTACCACTTCTTGAAGGAGTTCGCCGCCCGGGTGGGGAAAAGGGTGGAGAATATATCGGAGGACGCAATGGATTTCCTGCAAAGGCATCCGTGGCCGGGGAACGTGAGCGAACTGCGGAACACGATCGAGCGTAGCGTTCTGTTCGCGGAGGAGAGGGTCGTCCAACGATACGATGTCTCCAGATGGCTATGTCCCAGTGGGTTGCGCAACATCGGGCTTCCTTCGTGGGGCCCCGAGGACCGCATTCCTACGCTTGAAGAGATGAAGGTCAGATATATGAGGGAGGTACTTCACCTATGCGGTGGTAATAAGCACAGAGCTGCCAAACTGTTGGGGGTCACTCCAGTGACGTTGTGGCGGAGGCTGGGCGCTGGATGATTTTCGCGGATAGCGGCTCTTATCCACGATAGCCCTGAATACGAGCCCCGGGTAGGTCGGGCCTGCCAAAAGGGCAGAGCTTGCCCATTTCATAATGAAATGATCGGCGGACGGGGCGAGATTGGGTTTCTCTTGCGGTATCAAACTGCGCAGATGGGTCCGTGAGAGCGTGTTGTACGTGCCGTCAGACGATTTCCCGAGGGCTGCGGGCGGCCATCAAGAACGGAATTCCTGCGAATTGGGGTTGCATCGCAGGGTGGGTGAGGTATAATCCTTGATCAATTTGGAGGTCGAGCTTCCCTATTGTCCCCAGGGGCAGGAGTTGGTGACCTGGGGACAGCTGACAGCATCAGAGCGTCACCTGTTTCCTGTCTGGATTATCCCACCTCCACTAGAAGGGCCCCCGGCTTAGGCATCGTGCTTCGGCACTGTCCGGGTTGGGGAAATGGGTGTTGCACCGGGGTCTGCTCTGGAAGCGGCACTAGCGAAGAACACACTTCAGTCCGAAGGCAGTGACCATCTGAAGGTGTTGGCACACAGTTTGCTTGAGATTAAGGTAGTTTGGAGCGCCAAATCAAAGAAGGGATGTGGCAACTGAGATGGCAGGCCGAATAACACCGCCTGAAAAGAAGATGCTTCCTTGCCTCAAGTGCGGCAAGATAATGCTCACGGATAAGTACCACCGGTTCTGTAAGCGGTGCAGGAATGCGAATCTCCGCGACGGATCCGGCCGGGAGCCTGTGCGAGTGGCAAGCGGAAGCATGTTTGACGACGGCACAACTGACGCAGAATGGTAACACCGGCTCGGATGCTCGATTCGCCGGCGGCACACGCGTTTGCTCTGCATTGAAGTACGGATGTGCCCGGTAAGAGCCGCTGCACGTCTTCCTGTTCCCTACGTCAATTCCCCTCCCCCAAGAGAGCCGAATCGTGGCAAGGGTGTAGGAGGAACCAAGTGAGAACATCCGAGGGGTAGATGCTCTCGTCGGCTTGAGGGAAGGGTGCAATTCGTAGGCATTCGTGGGCCAAGGCAGAAGGCAATTATATGCAGAAACTCACGCGTGACGCATCCCACGGCACAGAGCCAGAGAAAGGTCTTCCGGGTAGCTCCGCCTACGGTGAATGCGAGTGGCTGTCAAGGAGGTCGGCTCTACGAGCTCGGGTTCGGCGCGTAGACTGTAGCTTGCGCCATTCGGCGACCGCCTTATGATCCCCACGCAAAAGCACATCGGGGACCGTCATGCCCAGGAACTCCGGCGGTCGAGTGTACTGAGGGTAGTCAAGCAGTTCCGACTGGAACGACTCCAGGTCCGCGGACTCTCTGTTGCCAAGAACTCCCGGAAGCAAACGAACGACTGCTTCTATGATGATAAGTGCAGCTGCTTCGCCGCCCGCCAGGACGAAGTTGCCAATTGATATCTCTTGGGGCTTGAGTCCGAGCCTTATCCTCTCATCGAATCCCTCGTACCGACCGCAAATAAGAATCAGGCGTTGTTCCTGAGAGAGGTCGTGGGCCAGAGACTGGTCAAACAAAACGCCCTGAGGAGTCAGGAGAACCAGCCGCCCCATAATCGGGCACCTGCGAGTGACGTCGTCAACCGCAGCAAATACGGGCTCCGGACGCATGACCATGCCCGGTCCCCCACCATAGGGGCGGTCATCGACAGTCTTCCTCTTGTCGGTCGAGTAGTCCCGTATGTTGTGCAGCGCGAACTCGACGCAGCCCTTCTTCTGGGCAAGTCCGAGCATGCTCTCGTTCAGAAAAGGCATAAGGATGCCCGGAAAAATGGTGAGGACGTCGATTCTCATCCCGCCTCCTATGATCGGCGCAGCCTGGGGGTAAGGAAGCGACGTTCTTAGGGCTAGCTCTGGGATTCGCCAGAGACCTTGGCCGAGCTGCTCTTCTTCTGCCGCCCCTTGGTGCGCGGATAGATGCCAATTTTCTTGAGCAGACTCCAGACCGTTTCGGTCGGCTGAGCGCCCTGGTCAATCCACCAGACTACCCTCTCCCGCTTGATGGATACTCCCTTGGACTGATCCTCCTCCAAGGGATCGTACGTGCCGAGACACTCGAGCACCCTCCCATCACGCGGAGCGCGAATGTCACACGCATTGACGCGGAAGTACGGGCGGTTAAGCCTTCCCATCCTTTTCAGCCTGATCCTCACAGACACTGTGTGCCTCCTTCTTACCTTCGCTTTCTGCGTTTTCCCTTCCTGGGTTTCAGTCTCTTGCTGCGCATCTTGACCTTCGGAACGCGTCCGAACATCGCGCCCTGGAGCAAGCCGCCCATTCCGCCGCCGCGCGTTGCATGCTTCATCGCTCTGCGCATCTGGCGAAATTGCTTGAGGAATTGGGCTACCTCTGAGGGGTCAGTTCCACTACCGAAAGCAATACGCCGCCTGCGGCTTGCCTCTATTATATCCGGATCCGACCTCTCCTGTGGAGTCATTGAGTATATCATTGCTTCGACTCGAGACAACTCCGACTCGTCGAAATCGTCGAGAGGCAGGTTCTTGCCAAGGTTTGGGATTTTCTCAAGAAGCCCCTTGAGAGGCCCCATTTTTCGCAGCTGGCGCAGTTGGGAGAGGAAATCATCAAGGCCGAGCTTCTCCTTGCGAATTTTTTCCTGGAGGGCGGCGGCCTGCTCGAGGTCCACGGTTTCCTGCGCCTTCTCGACCAAGCTCACCACGTCGCCCATCCCGAGGATTCTGGATGCCATTCGGTCGGGGTGGAATTCCTCCAAGCCGTCGAGATGTTCGCTGGTGGTTATGAACATAACGGGCTTGCCGGTCACCGACTTCATTGAGAGAGCTGCCCCGCCGCGTGCGTCGCCATCGAGCTTGGTCAGTATCAAGCCGGTGAGTTCGAGGTGCTCGTTGAACTCCCTCGAGCTGTTGACGGCGTCCTGACCTGTCATGGCGTCGGCCACTAACAGGATGTGGTGCGGCGAAACCGCCGAAGCCACATCGCGGACTTGCGCCATCATTTCGGTGTCAACATGGAGCCGACCGGCAGTGTCGAGTACTACAACGTCGCTCCCATGTCGCAAAGCGTGCGGGAGGCTGTTCTTGGCAACGCGAATGGGGTCGGAACCGTCCTCGGCATAGACCAACAGGCCCGCCTGATCCCCGAGCAGCCTGAGCTGCTCCACGGCCGCCGGGCGCTGGAGGTCGGCAGCGACGAGGAGAGGGTTGTGGCCTCGCTTGCGCAGATATACTCCCAATTTCGCGCAGGTCGACGTCTTGCCAGTGCCTTGAAGGCCTGCGACCATTATCACAGTTGGGGGCTCACCAGCCATAGAGAGCTTCGGTGCAGCGGGTCCCATGAGATTCACAAGCTCGTCATGGACGATCTTGACCACCTGTTGTGCTGGAGAGACGCTCTTAATTACTTGTTGGCCAGCGGCCTTTTCGGAGACCGCTTGAACGAAGTCACGAGCGACGCGGTAGTTCACGTCGGCTTCAAGGAGAGCGGTCCTTATCTGGCGCATGCCTTCGGCCATGTTCTCCTCGGTGAGAAGGCCACGGGACCGAAGCCGATTGAATACGTCGCCAAGTTTGCCTGCCAGGCTCTCAAACATTGAATGCCCCCAGCGCTACGCCGGCCTGCGGCTGATTTTGGCTCCCAGTCGGGCTAGCCGCTGCTCGATCGCGTCGTATCCTCTATCTATATGGTACACGCGGTTGATCTCGGTGATGCCCTTGGCAGCAAGCCCCGCGAGAACGAGGGCCGCCCCACCCCGCAGGTCGGAGGCCATTACCGGCGCGCCCGAAAGCTCGGGAACGCCTTGAATAATGAGACTGGGTCCTTGCGTCCTGATCCGCGCGCCCATCCTGGCGAACTCGGAGACGTGAGTGAATCTTTCCTCAAAGATCCTCTCCGTGACTATGCTTATGCCGTCCGCCATAACCAGAAGTGAGCAAAGAAGCGGCTGGGTGTCGGTCTGGAATCCGGGGTACGGCTGAGTCGTGACATCTGCGGGGGAGAGCTTCTCAACGGGCAGCACGCGGTACCCATCGGGCAGCCGCTCCAGGGCGACGCCGACCTGCTCGAGCTTGTCAACCACGGCGGCAAGATGATCGTGCACCAGCCCCCTGACGCAGATTGAGCTTCGGGTTATGGCACCAGCTAGGATCAGCGTGGCAGCGTCCATTCGGTCCGGCATCACGGTGTGTTCGGCTCCGCTCAACGACTGAACTCCCTCGATCACTATCCTGTGGGTCCCCGCCCCGGATACCTTCGCTCCCATGGCGTTTAAGAAGCGTGCAAGTTCCTCGACCTCAGGCTCACATGAAGCACCGTTGATTACGGTAGTCCCTTCGGCCAGCGTTGCAGCCATCATCACGTTGAAGGTTCCGCCGGCAGTGGGCCCATTGGGGCCCCCGAGGTATATCTCGGCTCCTCGCAGTTTCTCCGCCTCGGCCGCCACATACCCATGCTCAAGGCCTATGTGGGCCCCGAGCATGCGCAGGCCCTTAAGGTGAAGATCAACCGGGCGAGGCCCGATCACGCAGCCGCCAGGGTAGGAAACTCTGGCGCGGCCCCTGCGGGCCAGAAGCGGGCCAAGCAAGAAGAACGAAGCTCGCATCTTGCGAACGAGGTCATACGGAGCTACACACTTCGATGGGTCTGAGGTGCTAACGGTAACGGTATGGTCCTCCCCGTCGACCTCCATCCCGACCTCGGCGAGTATCCGGCCGAGCGTGGCAACATCCCAGATGTCAGGTACGTTCCTGACAACACACGTGCCGCTAGATAGTACCGTAGCGGCCAGTATGGGAAGGGAAGCATTCTTGCTCCCCTGGACCTGAATGTCGCCGCTTAGTTTCGCAGAGCCCTCGACAACGAATTTGTCCATTTGTCAGCCAGTTCCTGCCGCTACAAGAAGCCTGTCGTTGCCGCTGTAGTCTTTGAGCACATCCACAGCGGAGAAAGCGCCTGCTCGGTTGGCAGCCTCGGTCACCGCAGAGGCCTGATTCTCGCCGATCTCCAGCAAGAGGCATCCGCCCGGGTTAAGCAGTCTCGGCGCACCATCGATGAGTGGAACAAGATACTTTAGCCCATCGGGGCCGGCTTTCAAAGCGATTCCGGGTTCGTGATCACGAATCTCCGGGCTCAAGGCACTCCATTGACTCTCAGAAACGTACGGGGGATTGGAGCAGATGACGTCGAACCGGTCGACCTCGCGGAGGCTCTGAAGGGGTCCGTACAGGTCGCCGCATAGGAATTCGACTCGATCAGCAGCCAACGCAAGTTCCGCGTTCTTCGCTGCGACTTCGAGGGCTTGCTCGGATACGTCCGTGGCCCAAATGCGGGCAGTGGGGAGATTGATCGCAACCGAGATGGCGATGTTCCCGCATCCGGTTCCAATGTCGGCAATCTTGGGCTGGGAGATGCTAGACGCAAGGTCGAGAGCTTTCTCGACAAGTAGCTCTGTCTCGGGTCGCGGGATCAGGACATCGGGGGTAACAAGGAAGTCCAGCGACATGAACTCGGCGTGACCGGTCAAGTACTTGACGGGAACTCCTTTCCCCCGCGCCGCAACGAGTTCCCTAAATGAGGCAAGACAGTTGCCGCCAACGACCTCGTCGAAGTTGGTGTAGAGCTTGACACGCTCGTACTCAAGGACATGTGCGAGCAGCACCTCGGCGCTTAGGCGCGGTGAGTCGACGCCCTTGCGCGTGAAATAGCTCTGAGTCCACTGAACCAACCGCATTATCGTCCATGTCTCTTCGGCCAAGGATACACCGAGATGGAATTACTTCAGACTGGCGAGTCGACGTTCCTGTTCGTGCTTAATGAGAGCCTTTATGAGCTCATCAAGTCCCCCCTCAAGCACTCCCGAGAGGTTGTGGAGGGTCAGGTTTATCCTGTGGTCGGTAACACGGCTTTGGGGGAAGTTGTAGGTTCGGATTTTCTCGCTGCGGTCTCCGGTTCCTATCTGGGAACGCCTAGCGTTATCCCTTTCGTCCTTTTGCTGCTGTTGCATCCTGGAATAGAGGCGACTCCGCAGGACACGCATAGCTTTGGCACGGTTCTGGTGCTGCGACTTCTCATCCTGACACTGAACGGTGATGCCTGTCGGGATATGGGTGATCCTCACGGCGGAGGCGACTTTGTTGACGCTCTGGCCGCCCGGCCCCGACGCGTGGTATGTTTCGAGCTTCAAGTCGGTGGGAGCTATTTCCAGTTGCACCTCCTCCACCTCCGGCAAGAGAGCAACAGTAACGGCAGACGTATGGATGCGGCCCGAGGACTCGGTTGTCGGGACGCGCTGAACACGATGGCAGCCGCTCTCGTTCCTGAGCATCTTGTAGACGCCTGGCCCCTTGATGGCGAAGATTGCCTGCCTTATCCCGCCGAGGTCGCTTCTGCTGACATCGAACAGCTCGATCTTCCAGCCCAGCCTTTCCGCGAATCTGGTATACATACGAAGAAGGTCTCCCGCGAAGAGCGCGGCCTCTTCGCCGCCGGTTCCTGCGCGGATTTCCATAATTGCGGCGTCGCGGCGGTCATCTTCATCGGCGACGAGTTCCGTTCCGACCTCGTCGAGCAACTCACGCGATTCCCTTTCAAGTCTCACCTCTTCATCCTTCGCAAGCTGGACAAGCTCGGGATCGGCCTCACGCTGCGCGATGGCCCTAGCTTCCGCCAGTTGCTGCTCAGCTTCTAAGTAGCGGTCGTGAAGAACGGCAAGCTTGCTCAGATCTCCGTACTCCTTCGCATACCGCGCGTACAGGTCTGGCGAGGAGGTCACGGAAGGGTCGGCGAGGAGCTTCTCCAACTCTTCACGGCGCTTGCGCTTGATCTCCAGCACTTCAAGAACAGACATCTTTCACCCTAGAGACTTTGCACGAAGTAGGAAGAACGGGGACGTAATTCGGCCAGGCCAGAGCTAGAAATGGATGCTCGAATGATAGAGATGGGGGGGCAAATATGCGGCAGCCCGGATCACTCCGACTCACCCTCTGAAGCAGTGTCCCCTTTGGCGTCTAGGTTATGCTCGCCGTAACGCCATCCGTATTTCTTCTGGAACTTCTCCACTCGCCCAGCCGTGTCAACCAGCTTCTGGGTGCCGGTGTAGAAGGGATGACATTTGGAGCACACTTCGACTGTGATGTTGCTCTTGGTAGAGCGGGTCTTGAAAGTCTCCCCGCAGCCACATGTCACTGTGGCCTCAACGTAATTGGGATGGATCTCGTCTTTCATATGTCTTCTCCGCTACGCTCGGACCGTCTATAGTATTCTACAACCATCTGCGAAAAGGGGCAAGTGCCTGAATTCTCTTGAATCTTCTCGGCAGCCATGGCAAGATGGTGCTCCGAGCATGGAGGTCGCACAATGAGCAAGCGAGAGCCCTTTGGAGCAGTAGCCCTTAGGCTGGGGCTGACGAACAAGGAGCAACTGGAAGAAGCCCTGGCAATCCAGGAAGAAGAGGACAAGATGGGCAAACAGCATCGCCTCCTTGGCCTCATAATGCTGGAGATGGGCTACCTGACGACGACGGAACTTATTGAGGTGCTTCGCCACATAGACGCGGCCCAGGCAAAGAAGGAATCGCGGAGATAGGCGGGCGCCTGATCACTTCGAGGCTCCGTCCGCATTGAG
>Ga0180437_10002754_pt1 | contig 27278 bp, 21 predicted proteins | sample SS_ome_4_FD_132410 | JGI IMG/M metagenome (GOLD analysis project Ga0180437, IMG submission 132410) | Hypersaline lake sediment archaeal communities from the Salton Sea, California, USA - SS_3_D_1 metaG | ecosystem: Environmental > Aquatic > Non-marine Saline and Alkaline > Hypersaline >...
CAATTCCCATATCCTCAAACCTCTTTGCCAGATCAATTGCAGTAATACTGGTAGGCTCTGTCCAACCTTCAACAGATACATAATTATCCTTTGCATCAATAGATACGATAATTTTACCCGGATGCCTCCTGCATGCTACCTCTGCCAAGTGTGAGTTTTTATAGGCAATTGTGCCAATAATAATTTGATCAATCCCCAAATCAATATACTCCTCTATGGTATCTAAATCTCGAATCCCACCGCCTAATTCCACCGGCACTGAGACTGTATCGAGTATATTTTTTATATCTTTTTTGTTACAAGGTTTCCCATAAACAGCCCCATCCAAATCAACAATATGTAATTTCTTTGCGCCTTTCCTTTCCCATTCAAGGGCAATCTCTTCTGGATGATCAGAAAATATGGTCTCCCTATCCATCAAACCCTGCTCTAATCGTACACATTTACCGCCCTTAATATCTACTGCTGGAATAACGAGCATTGACATCCATCCCTTTCTTATGTCACCTCAAAAAGAATTAGCTTCCCTGTGTCTGGATGGCTCCAGGTCCCCACCCTGATGAAATCATTAGGATTTTGAGTCGTTATGTAAGAAGCGCTTTGTTTCGGCCAATGGCTTTCTTCCCAAAGGAAATAGCGAATCCCTCTGTTTCTTAAGTTTTGCACAAACTCCTGATAGCTATTCCCCATTATATTCTTGAGATCGTAATTTTGCTTAGGGCGTGGGGCACCTTTATAATGCAGATTGGCATAAAAAGAAATCCATTTAACCGAATACAAAGATGTCGCCACTTTTATCTCTTTATCGTTCCCTTCTCTATCAGCAATAAGCTCCCCTATTTCTTTAAAAACCAGCTTATCTGTTTCTCTAGGCTTTAGGTTCTTAGGCAAAGCGCACCCCAATATGAGCAGGCATAAAATGGAAAGAGTGACGGATTCTGTAAAATTAAATCTTGATTTTAAAAAAAATATTATCTTTTCTAAGCCAAATCCAATAAAAATAAATGAGGGTAATACAAATAACATCAAATACCTGGTGGCCATTGTTTGCCTTCCTAATATAAACATATATAATATGACCAAAGCTCCAATGGCAATAAATACAAAATAAAATATACGTTTGTCCTTGTTGACTCTTTCCCTTATCCCTACCAACCCAATTATAAATACAAGAAAGAAGGGATAGAAAAAGGCCTTCACCATGCTCGTAAGAAGGATACCAAGAGCTATAAACCACACCAGATTTCTCACCCATTCTATGTAGAATGGCTTGACATAGCCTAAAGGCTGATCCTTTAATCTTTCCAAACCTGCCCTGAGGTTTTCATATCCATTGTAGAACATTATTTTTTTATATCTAAATATATTTAAATTAGACATATTACTTATCAATTCAGAGATGGCAATGAACATTAACAAAACGATAATCGGTATAATAAAAACGATAAATTTTTCGAATCTCATCTCCTGTCTTGCTGCTAATATATAGCAGCAGGATACAATTATGAATAGAATAGCCTCAACCCTAGCCCAGGTAGCCATCAGGAAAGATAAGCTACTTAAAAGGAGATAAAGGTGGTTTTTTTTATTAAATTGACTAACGAAAAGATATAGACCAAGGACTGAGAAGAACCAGAATATAGGACCTCTCACTACATCAACACTTCGGTCAATAGAAACAGGGATAAGCGCAAATATCAGTAGTACCAGCAATCCTATTTTATCATCAAAAAATCGCTTCAAAAGAAAATAAAGAGGAACTAAGGTCATAGTACCAAAAATAAGTGAGACTGATTTGGCAGCAATCACCCAATCCTTAGCAATTGTATAGGTGGCAGCAATAAAGATCGGGTAATTTGACAAATAACTTAGTTGATGAGGGGTAATTAGAGCATCTTTTATACCATAATAAATTGCTCTCGCCTGATGGATGTAAAGAACTCCATCTGGGTTGATGATAGAGGTGTATTGAAAGCAAAACCATCGGATAACAAAACTCAGACATATTATAAGAATTGCAATTCTGTTCTTCACTCTCTATCGAATCCCCGGAAAATATTCAATTCCAAAAGGCCACCTAACACATGTAGTAAAATATCATACCAAGTAAAATATCTAAAGGTAATAATCCCTAGTGCTACAGCACCAAGTGCACCTGTAACTGCTCCAGATTCAAAGTGAATATAATTATCATTCAGTTTTTCTCTTCCTTCCCCCTTTTCCCCCTTAATTGCCTGTATTATCAATATGCTTAAGATGGCATATTCCAGCAAATGAGTTAATTCATAAGGGTTTGGAATAACAAGATAGAATAGAATGGCAGAGGTTAGTAATCCTCATATTATGAAAACGAGTGAAAGGAGTTTTCTTCTGTTGAAAAAAAAGACACATCCTTCTAAAAATATCAGGAGTGCCCTTATAAAAATCTCTACACCTAATACGAAACCAGAACTCGACCCTGCCTGTTACTTGGAAGAAGTCCATCGAATCAATAATGGAAGGTATGGTGTTACAATCAGGAGGGGGTATCCATATATCGCTAACCATCTAGAAGATAAATAATGCAAATTCAACCTTCGAAATCCGATAAGAATTCAAAGCTATTTAAACTTTATCCTGATAGTGCTACTTAACAGAAGGTTTATGGTATATTTTCAGGGTTTGTCCGAGACTGACCTCATTTTCTGAAGGTATTCTAAAAAGAAGGCAAGAAGCACAGATAGAAAAAGCCCCACAACACCAGCCAGCAGAATGTTTAATTTTATTTTGGGTTTTACCGGCCCTAACGAGGATATCGGCTTTTGAATAATTTTTACTGGCCCTCCTTCTTCATAAGATATTCTCAATTGTTCCAACCTTTTTTCAGCTTCAAGAACTAGATGCTCTTGTTGCAGGAGCGAATCGGTCAATGAACTTCTTAGCAGGATTAATACACTTAAATCTTTTACCCCAAGCCTTTTATTATCATTTTCTTGATTGATTGCATTATCAATCAATTTAACCTGATTAGATATAGCATCGATCCGATTCTTAATATTATTCCTGCTCTCTTCTTCCAATAAAAACAAATGTTTTACCTTATCGGCTCTTTTTTGATACATCTCAATTATAGCACCGTTCAAAAACTCAAGAATAGTTTCTCCCATCTTAATATCCGCTGTCTCATAAGTAATTTTTATCATATTTGAGTTTTGTGGATTAGATGCCTTAAAAGAGAAATTTGGGACAGTATAAGTCTTTAAGCTTTCTTTTAGCTTCTCTCGAAGCTGGCCATTAAACATACCTCCGTTTATATTTGCTGCAATAGTAGAGGGAAAAATTGTCTCATCTTCGGGATTTGCTGCAATAGTAGAGGGAAAAATTGTCTCATCTTTGGGATTTGCCATAAGAATGGTGGAAACTTGATACAGCTTTTGAAGGTTAAAAGTCCAGATACCCGCAACAGCAGAACAAAAAATAACACCAACAATAATAAAATACCTGTATTTCCATACAATCTTAAGGTAATCGATAAGTTCTATTGAATCCTCTTCTCCCATCTGCTGCCCCTGATCTGTATACACCGTTTCTTTTCAGTGCTAAAATATTTTACCCTTAGATTTAGGTGGTAGGTCATTTATATGTGGGAACTAGTTCTTTTAAAAGCGAGAGGATCTGTGTATCTTCCTTATCTTCACTTACCAGAGATAACACCCTATCAGTCTTTTTTAGATACTTTTTATCGAGCTTCTGGCTAATTTTTGCTGAAAAAATCTTTTGATGACGTGTTTTTGTTGTTCCCTCCTCAGCTGTGAGCAATTCTTCAAAGATTTTTTCCCCCGGCCTTTTCCCAGAAATAACAATGGGGATATCTTTATCAGGCTCCAATCCCGAAAGCCTGATCAATTCCTCTGCTACTTGATAAATTGAAACCGGCTCACCCATATCCAATACAAAAACATCATTACCATTTCCCATAGCCCCAGCTTGCATTACCAACTGAACGGACTCAGGTATGGTCATGAAATATCTCTTCATCTCATAATCAGTTATAGTAATCGGGCCACCCTTTTTGATCTGTTCCTGAAAAATAGGTATCACACTTCCTCGGCTTCCAAGCACATTACCAAATCGAACAGAAATAAATGAGGTTGAATTACTTGCTAACCCAAGAATCAGATTCTCCGCAACCCTCTTGGTTGCACCCATCACACTGGTAGGGTTAACTGCCTTATCTGTAGAGATATTAATAAACCTCTCAACACCAGATTCGGAAGAGATCTTTGCTACCACCTTTGTTCCATAGATATTATTTAATATTGCTTCCCTCGGGTTTTCCTCCATAAGGGGAACATGTTTATAGGCAGCTGCATGAAAAACAATAATGATATTGTTCTCTCTAAATACCCTTTTAATCCTACATTCATCCTTTATATCTCCGACAATAGACAATGCTTGAAGGTTGGGATATCCCGCTTTAATCTCCCTATCTATATTGAAAAGCTCAGTTTCCCCTATATCCAGCATAATAAGTTTAGCTGGATTAAATCTAGCTATTTGCCGACACAGCTCAGAGCCTATTGAACCCCCAGCACCTGTGACTAATACGATATTATTCCTGAGATAAGAAGAGACCTGCTCTAGATCAATCTTTACTGGCTCTCGCCCAAGTAGATCCTCAATAGAAATATCCCGAATATCATTTAGGCTGACCTTTCCGTTCATCAAATCAGAAAGCCCAGGGAGCACCTTAACGTCTTTTATATTGGTCTTTCTTACATATTCCATTATCCCCCTGATATCTTTTGATATGGCAGAAGGAATGGCAATAATAATTTCTTTAATATCAAACTTTCTTACAACTTTAGGTATATCCTCCCTTACCCCTAATACCTTTGTACCATGTATTAAGGTATGTTTCTTCTTTGGATTATCATCTATGAACCCAACTGGCAAATAACTGGATCGTGTTGATCTCACCATCTCTCTCACCAGCTCTTCACCAGCAGAACCAGCCCCTATAATCAATATATCTTTTCTTTTTTTACTATTAGGGCCTGAATAATAAAAACGGAAAAAGGCCCGCATGCCTGTAATAAAAAAGAAGGTTAAAAAAAAGTCGATAAAGATAACCGATCTGGGAAAACCTGAAAAAATTACCCAGTCTCGAAAAACCAGGGCGATAAAGGCAATCATGGGAGACGTTATGGCCGAGACCTTAATAACGGATAAAACTTCCTCAAGCGAAATGTACCGGAAGGAGATATGATAGAGACGAAAAATCCAGAATATTAGGATCTTAAAGGGAACAAGTATCAGCGCGATTACAAATATTTGATTAATATATCTTATGGCTATTTCATCAATTGAACCTAATCGAATCAAATAAGCCAGAAAAAGTGATAATATAAGTAAAATTGTGTCTATAATTATAGACAGAGTTTTTTTATATGATTGTGCATTGTAAAAAATATTATCTAATGTTTCCTTGATCATCGCTTTATTTTCCGTTAATCCCACACTTAAAGAAACTTTTATAACATTTAATAAAAGTTCACACCAGGTAAAATTCTATGCAGAATTATTTATTGAATTTCATTTTATCTTTTTTTCTATTAACAACAAGATGAGGTATTTTGAAGAAAGCTAACCTTTCTTTTACTGTCTACTATGAAGGTTTACAGTGTCTGCCATGGAGCATTAGCGTTCAGGGTAAAATGATCTACGACATGAAGTATTTTTGATCCTATTGACTTACTTGGGATCTATTTCAGTGTGACTTACTAATATAATGTAAAAACTAATGAACTATCCTGCAGATAATTCAGGATAGTTCATTTTTTCCAATTGTGGTTTTAAAGAGCTATTAAATATTTTAGACACGAAAGTATTTTCTCAATCTGGAATTTCACAACAGACTTTACTTCATCCACTGTTAATTGCTCCAAATATCGGATAATCCCACTACCTTACAAAATTCTTTTTAATGATCCCTTTTTCTTCATCGATTTTGGAGTGATGTTAAGAGCTAAAGCGATTTTCATATCAACCATTACTAACAATATCCCTTACCACAAAACTCCTAAGTGTGTCTCTTATGATACTTAAATCTGTGCTAAATGAGATTTCTTCAGCATAACGTCTGGCCAATCGTAGCTTATCCGGCAGGATCACGTTACAATAATGTTCCTCAGGATCAGGATGACTTGCCAGAATTGACTCCTCATCGCGATATTTTATGGAGGCAAAATCCGAAAGACCAGGTCGAATTTTAAGGATCTCGCTGAAATCTTCAGTATTAGCCCAGACGTATTCCTCTACTTCTGGTCTGGGGCCTACGATACTCATATCTAAATTCAGGACATTAAGTAGTTCTGGAAGTTCGTCTAGTTTTGTCTTTCTGAGAAATACCCCTACCTTGGTAACCCTATCGGTATTACCTGGTTCAAACTCCTTTTGTCTCTTATTTCTACCAATAGACATAGATCGAAATTTTATAAGCTGAAAAGGTTTAAAATGTTGACCAATCCTTTTTTGCTTAAAAAATACAGGGCCAGTCGAGTCTAATTTGATGAATATGATAATAAGATAAAAAAGGGGAGAAAGGATCAGGAATGCCGTACCTGAAAGAAATATATCCAATGCCTTTTTGAATGCAGGATAATATGACATTAAATGTTGAATTGCCTACTAAATGATTAAGACCCTAGATTCTATAATAAAATCTCTTTAATGCTTTTAATTGTATAATTAACTTGCTCATCTGTCATCGCAGAAAAGATTGGGAGGCTTACGCACCTTTTAAATACCCACTCGGCATTAGGAAACATTTCCGGTTTGAGACCATATTTATTTTTGTAATAAGTCATCCGGTGAATCGGTTTGTAATGAACACTTGTACCGATATCCCGTTTAGTCATTTCACTAATAAAGTCATTCCGATCAATACCTCTTAAAGTTACATCAGAATCTATGAGAACATTAAATAAATACCAGGAATGATCTTCCATTGGGCAGTGAATCCTAGGAAGAATCAAGCCCGGGATATCTTGCAATTCTTCGTAATAAATCCCCGCTATCCTTTGTCGTTTATTTCTAAAAACTTCAGCCTTTCTTAACTGATGAATGCCCAAAGCGGCATTGATATCTGGCATGTTATACTTATAGCCAGGTGCAACAACATCATACTCCCAGGAAGCACCTGTTCTAAATCGATCCCATGCATCACGGTTAATCCCGTGCAACCTCATTACCTTCACCCTTTTTGCAACTTCATCCTTATCAGTGCAAAGCATACCGCCTTCTCCTGTTGTAATTGTCTTGTTCGCGTAAAAGCTAAAGCAGGTGACATCCCCGAATGTTCCCACCAGACGACTATTATATCTAGTTGGCAACGCATGGGCGGCATCTTCGATAATCTTGATCTCATAATCTTCGGAAAATTTTAAAATAGGATCCATATTGCACGGATGTCCTCCAAAATGGACGGGGATAATCGCCTTCACTCTTTCATCTTTCGGGAACAATCCTTGGATTTTCATTGCCCTTTCGATCTGACCTAAGGTAATACAAAAGGTATCTAGATCACAGTCAACAAAAAGGGGATCTGCTTTTAGATATCTAACAACCTCAGCAGTCGCCGTAAAGGTAAAAGTTGGAACTAAAACTCCATCTCCTTCCCCAATACCTAACGCCTCTAAACCAAGGTGAAGTGCTGCTGTGCCAGAACTTACAGCCAGAGCATGTTTGGATCCGATATATCCCACAAAATCATTCTCAAATTTGGCACATCGAGAAGCTGTTGTTAGCCAACCGCTTTTAATTACTTCAGCCACCGCAGTAATTTCCTCATCTCCACATGCCGTAAAAGCAAAAGGGACTCTCATCTTCTCCATACGCGACCTCGAAACTTAAATTTGATTTCCTTTATGCTCAACTTTAAGAACTGCACCCTGAACTTTGCTCCTCAATGACTTCAGAGTCCTAAGGATCTGAACAGTTATCCATCTCAACTCTTTATCCGGGAAATGATGCAAAAAAGGTAGAAATTCCAACCGTCATCAATAACACCATTCATCAGCTAACTGTACGTTTCACAAATAGCCCCAGATAGTGGGTCCGGAGCATTGGGATGGCCGCCAACACCGGATAAAGCACAGGCAAAAGCGCATGGGGCAGACAGCGCGCAATTGGGGGCGCTAGAGTGACAAGGTGCAAGTATATGTCAAAACCTGAAAACAGTAATCGGATTTCGCTAGCCTTAACTCCGCGCACATCAGGGTTGCGTGGGTTATTGTACTTGAAATCGTACCATAACACGGCTCCTCTTGGACGCAAGACGCGGCCCATTTCCCTTGCAATTTGCTGTTTCATTCCTAGGTCCAGGATCGAAGTGAAAACGGTGTGCTGACACACCAGGTCAAACGTCGCATCCGGCCAGGGGAGCTCAGTAGCGGAGCAACAACGTATATCCAGGTTGGGATTAAGGTGAAGCGCACTGCGCACCGGTTCCGGACGGAGTTCGATACCAGCCAATTGCTCCGGCAAAGCGCCCCATTGCAGAAATTGACGCAACATATTACCATAACCACAACCTACGTCCAAGATATATAAATCGGACAAGGGAAGATAGCCACCTACCTTTAACAGGCGCATCGTCTCCCGATGACGTTCCTGTACGCGGCACACATGAGCAAGGCCTTCATACTCAAAGAAGTCTCTCCGCGTCTCCGCACGGAGTTGACGTCTCTGAAACGCTGTGAAAATGTGTTTATGCCCGTCTATGCTGTTGCTCCCAAAGGCAGTAATCGTTTTTGGTTCAATAAATGTAAATAGACCGATCGAGTTTTGCCTGCAATCACTGAAAGGTCGAAGCGGGTCACTGCACGTTGTCGAGACCTCTCCCCAAAGCGTCTGCGCAAACCAGGATCGGCGGCCAACCGCATAATCGCTTGGGCAAGCGAACCAGGATCGCGCACTGGCACTAAAAATCCATTGAGTCCGTCCTCAACGACTTCCTTGCATCCAGGAGAGTCGGTAGTGATAATTGGCAAGCCCATTGAAGCAGCTTCAAGCAACACGCGGGGAATACCTTCTCGATAAAACGAAGGCAGCACGAAAATATCAGATATCGCTAGAATGGTGGGAATGTCATTACGCGCCCCAGGCCAGGTAACATCTTTAGCAAGTTGAGCCAAGTCATGAGTGGTAAGGCGATCTATACTATCTTCATCGTGCGGACCCACTAGCAAAAATGTTACTTCAGGATAATGCTGCTTCACAATTTGCGCAGCAGAGCCAAACTCTAATACGCCCTTTGAGGAGATAAGACGAGAGACCATTGTGACCAACAATGCGCCAGTTGGGATGCCCAATTCAGCTCTCACACGCTCACGGGAAGCTAGCGAAACATTTGGCGGGCTTAACTGATCAGTTTCTACGCCGGAGCCTGAGATCACTGTCGTTCTCTTCTCGGCAACGATCCCTCGAGCAGTAAAGTGTTGGGCATCATATCGATTCTGAAATATAGTCATATCAGAAAAATGACATGCGAGTCTTTGCAAAGGCTGATACACTGACCGGAGGAGACCGGTTGAGAGTTTATCGCTAGCGTAAAGTGCTCCCAGCCCAGGTAAGGTTCCAATAATAATGGGTACCCCTGCCCATCGGGCTGCCAAACGCCCCCAAACAGAAGGCTTGGTGTCAAAGGTGTGGACGATATGCGGTCGAAAACGACGAATCAACTGCCATAGAGAAAAAAGAGTACATGCATCCAAAAAAGGATTGAGGCCACGATCAAGAGGATAGTAAAAGAAATTAAAACCAGTTGCGGAAAAACGACTCCGTAGTGAATGTGACGACCCAGCCACCGCAAAATCAAATTCAGCACTCAGAACCTGCATCAACTTTATTCGAGCGTCCACATCCGGACCACCAACCAAAAGGGCTTTTGGAAGCGAAAGAATAGCTTTCTTCATGTCGTCTGCGCAGCTATTTACATATCAATCATAACCAGAACGATAGTGTAGTAATCTTTGACAAAATATTGAATCCTTCAATTAAATTCCGACTCGGCACCTAAACCTATACAAAGAGAAAGCTGATTTCGTTTGCTCAAATCGATGTGTATGTTTGCCCGAAAGGGATAATTACCAGTTTTTAGCTAATTAGTCGGCTTTGCTTCTGCTCTTTTTTAAGTTTTTAATGATGTGAATCTGGGAGTAGACGAACATTAGTGAGGCCAAAATAAAAGCAAAGGCTAAAGCAAGGTAAAGTTTGTCTAAATAGCCAGTAATCAGCAATAGTGGCACAATGAGATAACCAGCAGTCGGAACCGCAGCTGCAAATACTCTTATTATTGTTTGCGGTGATTTTCCAGCTAGCGAAAAATCAGTCTTTTCTGCAGCAAGATAGAGTTTGAAATAAAGCCGTGACTCTTTAGCAAGAAGATCTAGAATCCCGGCGACCAATCCCGTTAATAATCCGCCATGCACAAACAATAAAGGCTCGAGCTTTGTCTGGTCTACTAATATCCCAATGGATGCATAGACCGAAACCCAATATAGATTTCCAAAAAGGGAATCCATGTACGTTCCGTAGCGACTGGATGTCTTTGTTACCCTGGCAAGGTTTCCATCTACGTAGTCGAGGCAGTGATAGATAAAACATAAGATTGCAACGTATATGTAGCCATATGCGCCTCCAATCCACGCGATAAACGGTAAGAAAAGGACGAAGAGAAACGTGAGGTACGTCACACTATTTGCCGAAATAGAATACTTCAAAAATAGCGGCGTGAGAACAAATGAGATTTGTCGATAAATAATATACCCAAGCAAATTTTGATTCACTTCTTTATGCCGCTTTTCCGGTGTATACGACGCCTTGATGTCTGCGATACTGTGGCTCATTTTTCTCTTTTCAAAATCGAAAAGCAACGACTATCTCCAACAATTGTTTTCATTTCCTTGAACAAAAGATTTTCTAGATTAATAAACTTATCTGATACTTACCCGACCCTTTTCATTGCAAAGATTAACCGTAAGTAACAAATTATCAGTATTGCGAAATAATAAGCAGCATAGAACACAACTATTGCCTGAACATAGCTGAAGAGAACAGCAAGTAACATTGCAGGCATAAATAGACCAGATATACCAACATTTTTTTCTAAAAAATTTAGTAATCCTCTGGGTCTAATTGAACCTGGGTTGGTCGATAGTCTAATCTCATACCCTGTTGCGACAAATTTTTGGAAGATGAGACGTGTAGTCAGTGTACTCACAGAGGCTATGCTTCCGAGCAAAAGAAAATAATTCTCACCCACATATCGATTTAACCAACTAACTTCTGTTTCAGCAACCATACCAAGCCCCAGAAAAACAAACCCCAACAAGGTATATCCACTCATCGAATCAACAAATTCACCATATGGATTCTTGATTTCACTTACACGAGCTAAATTTCCATCTACACAATCTAAAAGCATCCACATATGGACCAAAACCGCGCCAACTATTACAAAAACACGGTTTCCCAATAAAAAGAAGAGAAAAGCAGCAAAAGCAACAAGAATAGAAAGATATGATACACCATTAGCCGTAAACCCTAATCGTTGGAACACATATGCGACATAAAAGGACAGGGGTCTTACGATATATCGAAGCCATATCGAATTCTCTTGGCTCAATTCCAGTGTTGAAGCATTACGGAATCTATTAACGTTCATATATAGGATCCTCGGAATGATGTGATATTTTTTTAAAAATAGAAAGATTGCAAAGGAACACAAAAAACTAACTCAAAAAATTCTAAAAGAGATTTTTGTATAGGCATCTGCCCTTTCATGACGTAATAACCTCTCTGTATATCTTTGAGTATCCCCTGTGCATTAAATCCAAAGGAAATTTGTCCTCAACAAGCCTCCTACACTTTTCTCCAATTTCTATTCTTTCCGAATAAGACATGCATATAAACTTTTTTATTGCCTCTACATAACCATTCACATCATTGGAATCCACTAAAGGGATAAAATCTAATCCATCGGCAATTTCTCTGTGAGGAGGTATATCTGAAAGAATCACTGGGCAGCTGCATGCCATAGCCTCTAAAACTGCAACTGGTAAGCCTTCTCTCACAGATGCCGAAACATATAAATCAGCTTCTATCAGATACTTGAAAACGTGTTCACGCGGAATCAAACCTGTTAATTTAACATGTCCCTCAAGTCCCATATTCCCTATTTTTCTTATTAGATCATTATAAATCGGTCCTTCGCCTATGAAGGCGAGGCTGCTGCGGTTATCATGAATCTCCCTAAAAGCACGTAGCAAAACAGTAAAATTCTTTGCTTCTATCAATCGACCAACTGTCGCTATCTTAAAACCTTTGTTTGACAACAGGGATTGTTTATTTTCTTTACAACGATCTATTCGATCTATATCCACTCCATTTTTTACAATTCGTGCTTTACCCGCCGCTAAACGCAAAAATACTGCTGGAAAACTTTGGAAAGAGGACTCGCTACAAAAGACAATTCTTTCAAAAAATCTCAGAACAGGAATCAATATAAACCTGTTTCTAAGCTTTAAATTGTCATATGAGCAATGCAAGGTGAGTACCTTCGGTATTCTTGGTTTTCCTGCTTTGACCAATGTAAAAAGCAAATACAGCAAGGCTACGTGTGGCGTGTGCGCATGAATAATATCATATCTATTCTGTAGCAAAGCGTTTTTCAAGCCACGGAAAAAACCAGCCAATGAGTTATCGCCCTCTATTAAACGGATACCCTGGGTTACACTGACGGGCGACTCGAAATAGGTACAAATAGTGATCTCCTGTTTTTCTTCCAATGGCAGTGTCAGAAGATTATAAGGTCCACTTGTCTCACCCAATGAAAGGAGGAGGCGTAAAATTTTGAGTTTTCTCATCTAACACACTGCTACGAAAATTATGAAATGGAAACTTAAGGCGGGAAAAGAATTTCTTTGCCTCAATAATGTCTCTAAATCTTATTATTCCTCGTGTGTCCTCCAAATGTTTCGGAATAATAGATATTATAACAGAGTTCGTGGAAAAGAGCCATTCTGATAGGAATAATCTACAATAGGTAGCCTGCTGTTATCTTCTGATGTTTGTAATCACTGACCGCCCTTACCGGCAAGGAAGGAACTTAAAAAATTTAAGTAATCTAATTCAAGTCCTATCAGTGAGGGTCGTTTTCGGGTAAAAGAGCGGCGGATCAAAGGCAAAAAACCTAAAGATAATAAAACACTCTGTTCCATCCTTACCATTTTTTTCTTGACAGTAAGTTTATGTTAATTTACCTGTTAGCTAACAAGTAAACATTTTTAACCCATAACCTCTTTTTGCTGCAGATATTGATGGAACCATTCGGTAGATATATAAAAAGATTGAGGGAAATCAGAGGTATTGGGCTACGAGAAATGGCTAGATTGGTCGAAGTTTCTCCAGCATACTTATCTGATATCGAAAAAAGCAAACGTGAAGCTCCAAGTAAGGATATCATAATTAAAATTAATAACATTCTAGAATCGAATCTTGAATATCTTTTTGACCTTGCCGGGCTTAATTCCAAAAGAATCCCGCCCGACCTTCCTGAAATTATCAAAGAGTACCCAAGTCTCTCAAAATTGATTAGAGCTGTAAAAAGTAAAAACTTATCAACTACTCAAGTATTGAGAATAGCAAAAGAATTGGAGGAAAAAAGAATGAAAGCCATTATCATCGCCGCAGGTATGGGCACTCGGATGCATCATCTCACTGAAGATATGCCAAAATGTATGCTGAAATTCGGAGGCAAAACACTTCTAGAAAGACAGATAGAAGGGCTCACCTCATGCGGTGTCACCGATATCTCGGTTATAAAGGGGTATAAGAAAGAAAAAATAAACTATCCAGGGCTAAAATATTACATCAATGACAATTATGAGAATAATAACATACTTAACTCTCTTTTTTACGCTGAAGAAGAGATGGATGACGAAGTGATCATATCCTATTCAGATATCCTCTATGAAAACCAAGTGGTGGAAAGGCTGCTTGAAAGCAGAAAAGACATATCTATCGTTGTCGATATCGAATGGCGCGAATATTATAATAATAGGAAGGATCATCCCATTGAAGAAGCAGAAAATGTCATATTAGATACTGAGAATAAGGTTGTCGAAATAGGAAAGATCCTTACTAAAAAACATGATGTTCACGGCGAATTTATAGGAATGATGAAACTAACCAAAAGAGGCACAGATATCTTTAAGAGAAATTTTCACAGATCTAAAGAGCTCTTCTGGGGAAAGCCATTTGTCAGAGCCGCGACTTTTGAAAAGGCTTACCTTACGGATATGTTGCAGGATCTAATCCTCTTGGGTGTTGATATTTACTGCGTGATAATAAAAAGAGGTTGGAGAGAAATCGATACAGTCGAAGACTATGAAAACGCTCTTAAGGCTTTCCAAGAGTAATTCTTACTGCACTAAACTAATAGTATATTTGAATGCCTCCGAACCAGTAAAATGATTAATATCTCGAACTGCTAATCTCAAATCCACCTTAGAAAAGAAAGGAGACTTAATGGAAAAAACGATGGACATTGAACAAAGACTTAGATACTGGCGTAAGCGGGTTTTCATTTCCCTTTGGATAACGTATGCATCTTTCTATCTATGCAGAGTTAATATGTCGGTTGCCCTTCCAGGTATTATGGATGAATATGGCCTATCTAAGACATCCATGGGGGCTGTCCTTTCAGCAATCTTCTTTATGTATGCGGTAGGGCAATTTGTTAATGGGCAGCTCGGAGACAAATTCGGTGCGCGTAAACTGATAAGCTTAGGTATTCTCTGCTCAGCCTTTTTAAATATTATCTTTGCTTTCCTTCCAGGTGTTGTGAGTGCTATGGCATTGATATGGGGCTTGAACGGATATTTTCAAGCCATGGGATGGAGTCCCAGTGTCAAGACAATAGCAAACTGGTTTCCTTTGAAGAGCCGAGGAAAAATCGCAGGCCTCTTTGGGTCATGCTATCAGTTCGGAAACGCTGCATCCTGGGCTCTTGCCGGTTTCGTAGTCGGTCTCCTGGGATGGAGATGGGCTTTTTGGATCCCCGCTGGTATCTTTATTATCATGGCAATTCAATGGTTTATTAACGGAAGAAACGCTCCCGAAGAAGTAGGACTGCCGACCATCGAAGAGGAAGCCGAGGGCTTGATTCAGCAATATGATCCAAGAGATGATCATCACTTAGGATTCTCTTACACAATACACAGGATACTCACCGATTTCAGGATATGGCTTGTTGCGTTCTCTCTTTTTGGGCTGAATATCATTCGATATGGTTTTATGGATTGGGCACCTACTTATATGTTCGAGGTGGAAAAAGCCACCATTTCAGCTGCAGCTTATAAGGCAATAGCCATTCCCGTTGCAGGCTCAATAGGCGCACTGTTTGCCGGCTGGTCATCCGATAGATTCTTCCGATCGCGAAGGGCGCCTATCATGGTAATCATGCTTGTTCTATTGATGATACTGACTGCTATATATCCAAGCCTTGCAAGATTTCATTGGGCATGGAGTCTCACTTGTTTGCTAGGAATCGGGTTTGCAACATACGGCCCTCACGTTATGATTTGTGCAACCATATCCATGGATTACGCATCGAGAAAAGCTGCGGCTTCTGCTGCCGGATTTATCGATGGGTGTGGATATCTCGGTGCATCACTGACCGGAATTCTCACAGGATATTTTGTTGATAATTATGGCTGGATTTATGGATTTTATTTTTGGATTGGCGGCGCTCTAATGGCCACCGTGCTGATGTCATTTTTATGGAACTATAAACCTCAGAAAGGAAAATACCATTAGATGAAAACCCATTTACATTCTGCAGATTGATTACATTACAGTTCAGGGCAAACAATCCTATTACTAATGGTGAATCTTAAAAAATATCTATTTTATTCCTGATACTACAGAGAATTTCCAGTCCATTAAGATATCGTTATTTTGAAATCTCATGTTATAGGCTTGTTGGACAAAAGCGTCGCAGTCATAATGCATTTTCCTGATTATATCTACATTGCGGAAAGGGAGTCCCGAATTCTCAAGCCAGTTGTTCAGACTCATATTTTTCAAGATAATAGTCCTGGAAGCAATCTCTTGAAATCCTTTCCTCACCAAAAGGTCAACCAGATCATCAAGAAGGAATGTAATTCTCTCCTCTTTAAATCGAAACATGTTTTCGTAAAATGAAGTGGAATGACGGTTAGGGGGTGTTCCTTCACAAAGAATGAAACTTCCTCCTGGTTTGAGGACACGATAAACTTCATCCATTGCCATCTCAAGGTTTCTAGCATGATGGAACACCATGCGGGCCGTTATCAAATCAAAATCTTCATCATGTAAACCGTGTAAATTTTCCATTTCTCTTATATAAAGCTCAAAACCATGTAATGGATCTATTTTATCTAACATACCCTGACTAATGTCTATTCCGTAATAATATGCATTTGGATGTTCCTTCTTGAGAGCTACAAGCACCTTTCCTGTACCTGTCCCGATATCTAAAACCTTCCTACTTCTCAGATCTCCGGCTATTTCGACAATGGCATTAAGTAATTCGTCTCGACTTGTCCAATCCAGACGGTTATAAAACCTGGATCGGTGGTCCCAATCAGTTTTCATTCTTACCAAGCGGCGCACAAACTGGGTATCTGTCAGTGCCCTTTCATAATCCTCAGGAGTATCAATTTCCATCCACCCTCTTTCGATAATAACACAATGCAATGGAACTCCTAATTCGGTCATCTCTTGAAAAATATCTGTCAGCCAAGCCTTCTCGAATACCTCGGCCTTACCGAACGGTTGACCCGAGTAGAGGTTTTTTACCCTCTCATAATTTTTTTTCAAAATGTTTATTCCACGGTCTGAACACTTAACTATACCAATAAATTGTCCTTGGGTTTCGTATTCTTCTGTCTGCCTTTTCCCTATTTTCTGTATCCGATTTTCTGAATCAAAGTATACCATTTCAAGTTCTTCTAAAGCGACGGTGGTTCGCTGCCGAATCGCTTCCTCCCAATTAACCATAACTCCCACAGCGATGTCATGCCTCGACTCTATAACCCGTCTAATGACCTGCTCTTCATAGAGGATGTCCGCGTAGAGAATTAGAATATTCCCTCTCATCTCCTTGCGAGCACAAAAAAGAGAATACAACATGTTTGTGCTAACATAATCAGGGTTATCATAATATCTTAACCCAGGAATATTAATTTTTTCACTCTCATATCCCCGCACAAGAGAGATATCCTCAATACCACAGGCATGGAGAGTATTTATCTGAATCTCAAGTAAAGTATTGTCTTCAATTTTTACTAAGCATTTTGGCCGTCCGTCTGAAATGTTACCGAGACGAGAGCCTTCACCAGCAGCTAAGATAATTGCGTTCATTATATCCTAATTCATCTAAATAAAAGTCATGAATTAATTCAAATACAAATCGTAACCATCAAACATTTTTACCACTCGTGCACCCCAGTGTAATGTTTTTCAATGGCTTTTCTTGAATTTTCATCATCAAGGCTTCTTAAATAGTCGCCTTTTAACATCATCTACAAAAATCAAGGGTTCTCTCAAATACAACCTGAGTCGTGACTGTACACGTTTTAATAAAAGTGCGCCTCTATGATGCCTATCTATAACGTCCATATTGGAATCAATAAACAATATGTTTTGACATTTCTTATTAATAAAACGTAAATTACTTTGGCTCTTTTTATTCGTCCACACAACAATTTTTGCGTAATCTTTGATCTCGGTGCTAAAAGATCTGAAGTTGCTATTCGCCTCATCCAAACTCATCACCTTACGTATTTTATCGCCGTGATACTGCAAGATACTATCCTGGCTGGTTATCAAATCAATAGCCGAAGGTTGAAGAGCTTCGTGAATTATGTCTATCAAAAAATCGACCCTACCGTTTGAAACTACGTCTACTAAAAGCACCGCATGGCCTGAGTCCAAGGGCTGAGATAGGTGAGAGCGTATTCCATTTAGAACATACTTGAAATGGCAAAGATTCGCCTCATGTGACATCTCGCTAAAAGTCTTTCTAAATTTAGCCAGTTCATCCTTAATCCTGTTTTCGTTTACTAAACTATCTATCTCGAGAGGATCTTCGGCTAAATCAAAAAAGCTTTCTCGATTATCATCGTAGCTAAAAACATATTTCTTGTCTCTATGAAAAAGCGCGGTGCATCGGCCTGTTTGACATAAGAATCTATTGTCGACCCTAATATAACGGGACTCAAATTCCTCAGGTCTAACCTTGCCCTCTATGAGCGGCAAAAGACTCCTTCCTTGCATCAACCCTTTCATTCTTGAATCTTGCCTTATTTCAAGAAGCTCCATGATTGTAGGTGTTATGTCGAGGGTGCTTATCGCGGTTAAGATCTTCATGGATTCAGATCCAGGGTATTTCAATAACAGTGGAATAAAGATATTATCATTGGTTAAGACCATATCATGCGATAGTCCGCGATCTTTAAACCACTTGGGCCCCATGCCTCTTGATGGATCCGGATATCCATGGTCGGAGCTTAATATGAAAATGCTTCGTTGGAATATCTCTCTCTCCTTAAATAAATTGATAATTTTTTCTACCTTCTCTGATGTTTGTGGATCATTGCGAACATCGTAGTGGGCGAAAAGGAAAAAAGGCTCCTTTAAACCTCTATTAATGAAGTTTTGAAGGATATGGTTCATATCGTCATTAGACCAATATTTCTTCCCGTATTTTAACCCTCTGGGCCAATATTTCTTGTCTATTAGGCTAAAAAGATTCTTAAACTTATCTCTACCTTCTGAGAAAAAAGGAAGTCCTACTGTTTGGTATCCTCTCGCGCTCAGGATTTGCGGAAGAGAAGTAAATGCTTGAGGATCAAACTTGAAGTTTTCATAATCCCTTGCAATTTGATATGACGGAACTCCGGTCATCATTGCGCTGACAGACATTACCGAACTGGGTGCGGAAACTATAACTTTCTCAAACTCTAAACATTCTTCTGCTAATTTGTCCATCACAGCCAGCCTATCACGATCATCTATTCCCGTTCGATAATTCCGTACCGAGTCAACAAGCAACCAAATCACATTCAATTTTTCTTGGCTCATGTCTCCCTAATATTATAGCTTGGAATTTCGCCGTCTCTTTTGGCAACAATGATAAGCTCTTGACCCATAAATCTAAAAGCCGGTTTTGCAGAAAGGTGCTTATCAAAAAATAAGCTGATATATTCAAACGGTTTGGTACGAAATATCAAATCAATTCCTTTTAATGGCTTAATGGGATAGAAGGCAATACTCGGCACATAATAATAACCTTTAATGCAGCATATCTTGAAGCCCGCTCTTTCAAATTCCTTGATCCATTCTCTTGGAGACTTCCTAACCAAATGTCTATCATCGGGACTGCGCGGAAGAAACTTAAATCTCTCTAATCTATACCAGTTAGGTACTACCGAGATGACTTTCCTGCCAATACGCCCAGACTCCATTATAGCTTTCTCGGAATAAGGTAAATGTTCCAATATATCGGATAGCACTACAAAATCAAAGGAATGATCTGGGATGATGCTCATATCCTCAGCATCACACACATAGTCAGGCTCGAAGCTCTCCGAAATATCCACCCCTTTATAAATTGCGCCTGTCTTTTCTACAAACGGTTTCAACATTTTTGAGGCACATCCAACATCAAGTACTCTTTCACCTGTCTGTAGGCTCATCATATCCACAAGCACCTCAAATTTCTTAATCCACTTCCTTTTTGGTTTCTCATAGATACTTTTATATTCAGGCCTGGAGTAGTAAGCCTTAAGATACCTCTTATCCTTAGTATCTTTCCATTTTCTAATATATTTTTCCCCACATGTTTCTCTCTGTATATGTTGTGTTAGATTAGAATAGAGATCAATGTATTCTTTTCCTATTGAATCAAACGAAAATCTATTTTCTGCTGCTTGTCGAGCTCCTTCTCCTATTTTTCTCCTGAGTTGTTTATCTCCCAACGTAAGCAGCACTTTCTCGAGAAGATCATTCTCATCACCTGGATGAAAGAGAAGGCCACTATGCCCGTTTGCAATCAAATCCTCTATTCCACTAATCCTACTAGCTACGATAGGTAGCCCCATAGCCATAGCTTCCAGTAATGCGTTTGAGATTCCCTCTGAATCCGAGGGAAAAATAAAAAGATCTGAAGCCTTTAAATATTTCATCACCATCTCTTCATTACATTGGCCAGCAAAATCCACATATTGAAGAATATCTCTCAGTTCGGCCACCTCCTTGAGCCTCTGCCTTTCAGGCCCATCTCCGACTATCAAAACTCGTGTTTTAGGAAAATATTCTATAATCGGTGGCAATACGTTTATAATAGAATCAACTTTTTTTCGAGGAATAAGTCGACCGACAAATGAAACTGCCAGTGTTTCTTTAAGGCCCAGGGATTCTTTCAGGTGGTTTTTTTCATCCTCTGTCGGCGTTTTGAATAGGTTTTTATCCACAGCGTTGGGAATCCATCTTACTCTTTCTCTTTCAACCCCTGCCTCCTCCAAGTCCCTCCTTCCTTCCTGATTAACTGTCACAAAGCAATCAGTATATCGTATGAGAAAGCGCAGGTGCGAGGAGCTAACACCATTACTCAACATCTTCTCTAAAAGTGAACCATGGCCGGTGCGCCTAACTTTTATTAGCAATTTCTTTCTAAAAATCTTTTTTATCAGGCAACCCATTAGTGCTGGAGAATACATGGTATGAACATGTAAAATATCGTACTCATGCCTTTTTTTAATCAGAAAAAAGAGGGCTGAAAAAATAAACGAAAGCATATGCCATTTATAAAAAGTCCTATGAACTGGCACACCGTTTAACACTTCAAATTTTTCTGTAGCCTTTAGCCGCCTGGTAACTATAAATACCTTGAGACCCATATCAACTAGTGTACACGAAAGTTGGATTGCCTGTCTCTCTGCCCCCCCCACGATGGGATGGAAGCTGGGAATGAGCATGCAAATACGCGGTACATTTCTTGAGTTGTTGCAATAATCTTCCACAGGATTATTCAGCGGTAAATGTTTCCTTTTTATAAGTAAACTGCTTCTTATCTTCCTAGCTGCTTGTTTCTTTTTCATGTGAAACTGCTTTCAAAAAACAATGTAATAACATAATGAAATATTAGGGGATTACCCGAATTGAGCCAAGAATTTTAGATGATTTTTCCGATATTGCAAAAGCATAAATAGGTGAAATAGCGAATAGACTTTTCACACTCCGAACACGTTCGTGGGAAGCATGTTTTTGAAAGCACGGAAGGTTTTTTTACTCAAGTAGGGTATTTATGATATTTACACATTCTATTCAAAGCAAAGACAAGCCCAATTATGAACCAAAAATCTAAAGAGTTAATCAATCCTCGGTTATGAAAAAAACTGTTAATAACATAACTTGTTAAGATGCAAAATAATATAACACCCTCATTTTTAAAGATGTGATAGCGAATTACAATTCTGATCTCTGCCAAAATACTATAGTATGCGAGAATTAATACAATAGCTGCAATAACACCGTAGTGCGCAAATACACCGATAAACTGATTATGGGGTGGGCGAACTTTCGAATCAGTAGTCAAAATCATTTCACCACATGCAGCTCGCGCTTTAGATTGATAATCTGCACCCGACCCGAAAATCGGATTGGCCAAACCGACGTTTACTCCGCATTTCCAAGTACTTAGGCGGGCATCCTCCAGTGCTGATGACATCTCGCCCCAGTAAATTATACGCCCGAAATGTGGGAAAACTCCCTGCAGTCGTAATGGGAAAATGGTTGTGAGTACCAAAGCCAGCACCAGAAATACAGAAACAGAAAAAGCTGTGATGGCTAGTCTATACCGTGACTCAAGATTGAAGAATAGATACAGCATGACAACGATGGTAGCGAGAATAATAGAACGCGATCCGGACAATATCATACCTAATAGAAGAAAGAACGAGGCCGCACCATATGCTACCCGTTTTGCAACCTCTTTGACAAAACAAAACTTACATAAAGCAAAAGGAATACTTATTGCCAGAGCATAAGAAAACATATGCGTAGAAGGGAGGAGACCTGATTTCCTGTAATTTCGAATGGCCTCAGACACATCAAATCCAGAAATCGTCGAATGTGCTATAAAATAAGACTGTAAGCTATAGCCAATCTTGATCTGCAAATACTGTGTAACCGCGAATGCTGAATTTACTATCGACCCAATAAGGAAGGCTAGCATCACCCCCACAAACTCCTTTCTATTTGTCACTATATTCGGCACAAAGACAAGATACAGAAATCCTAACAAGTAATCACGGTAATCATCTCTCTTCGCGATTTCATAAAATATATTACCACCAATAGAAGCACCCATAAGAGCAGCAATAAGCGCAATAAAGACCGCGAGAGCCGGATCGATGTAAAGTGGACGGAACAAATAAGGAAGGAAAACCAAAATCAGAAGGATCGTTAGATAAAGTTTCAAAGGAAAAATCCATATATATAAATGTGGTAATAATTGATGTGAGAATATCAGTAAGCATAAAATTTTGTAGGCCTTTTTTCTCATTTTTACCACTTTACCAAGCTTATTATTCCCAACCATTCGGCGTTTCCAAAAATGAATAAATGCCGAACATTTGTGCCGATTCTCCTGCAAAAGATACCGAGTAAAATGATTGACCTCAGGCTATAGTCTATACCTGATGAAATAGCACCCCCTTCATCTCAAATACTAGGATGAGTAAGAATGCATGGAAAAATAGACCAATAGGAAATAAAGATACGGTAAATTTCCTCCTGTCTTCGATATTAAAGCCATCCTATCCCCTCGTTCTATTTGAATAACCTCTAGAACTCCTCCAAATCTTTGGTAATCCAACAATAACAGTACTATACCTAGTTAAAAACCTACAAGAGCGGCTTGCCTCAATCCATTCACTATGTTAGCAGCGGGAACATGCTCATTATGGAATCCTCTCTTAGATAGCCTGATAAAGACAAGACTTGATAATAAGCCTAATGACCCCAACCAAAAACAAAATGCACTCTGCATATTTATCTGTTCAGGAGAAACATCCCATTTCTGTCTACCTAAAAGAGGCGGACACACACCGTAAAGAAGAAAAAGGACAACAAATATAAATCTAGCATCTGTGATTTCCAATCCTTCCCTTATTTTCAAAATTAATAGATACATACCCACGGTCAAAAACAGTGCAATCAAGAAACATATGGTAAGGGTATTGGATAATGCATGAGCACTGCTATTATATATTATGAGGGAAACACTTCCTCCCACACTAGTAATGAGCAAACAACCGATAAAAGCCAAAAACCGACCGTCACTAAAATCTACAATTCTTCCAGTATCCTGAACCATATTTCTTTACTCTGTTTGGAAACTACATGCTTTTAGAAATCCCTGTCTGTGTCTGTAGCAAGTATCATCGCTTCTCTACTTGGTCGATTTATTAACTTAGAATAAACCGCTAAATCGCTCCTATTTATTATTAGAAACTCGGACAATTTAACTTCTCTATCCCTCCGGAAATATATCAACAAGATAATGCCATTCAAAGAATAGCTTATTGCTGCACTTATTGCGGCACCGTAAATGCCCAAAATAGGAATAAGTATGAAGTTTAAAGATAGATTTAGACATAATGTCACCGCAATTACTCTACTAACCAAAAAAGGACGTCCAGTCCCCTTAAAATATGAACTAAGTGTTCTAAAAATAGCATCCATCATCAAGCCGGGTAATAATATTAGAAAAACAGAATATGCCAAGATAAACTTTGTGCCATAAAGCAGCTCTATCAGGAAATACCCGGTCGTAACAATAAACAACCCCGCTAAACCACAGAGAAAGAGCACGTTTCTACATATACCAGGTAAAAACTCAGCTGCTTCAGATTGTGAAACACTGGAAATTTCTGGAAAAAGAACAGTGTTTACCGAATTGGATATGTACCACAGAAGGTGAGCTACGGTTACACCTACAGAATAGATGCCCACATGAGCAGGGGTCAGAAAATAATTTAGAATAAAAACATCAAATCTATACTCCAGCTCGCTGAGGACAACAGCAATATGAACAGCAAAACCGTATATAACGAGTGACCTTAACCCTTTCCAAGAGAAAGATATCCTTTTCTCACAAAGAATAAATAATATCCCTATAAAGGCTAGGATGCTAACGAAGAATACTAAGACATAAGCGCTTACGGCTCCTTTGACTCCTGTGCCAAGAATTATAAGTGCAGTAAATATGGCGCAAAGAAAAATGCCTCTGGAGAGGATGCTTAGCACATTGTATAGTTTAAACTTTTTAAACCCTTTAAAAGTAGATAATGACAAATAGTCTAATATTATAAGAGGTATAAGAAGGAAGGAAATTCTTAGTATATCTAGGTCAATGTTTCTTAAGAGGGTTTTAGAAAGATATGGTAATAGATAAAAGTAACTTATAAAAATGATTGCACTAACTGCAACTGTAAAGAAAATGATATTCCCAAGAATTTTGTTTCGTGGAATTTTTCCCTGGCCGATATTATAAATAAGGGCTTCTCCAATACTGAGATTACTGAGTGTAGCCAGTATACCAGGCATCTGAAGCGCAAGCACAAAAATCCCTTTTCCCTCTGGTCCCAAAACACGAGCAGTGAGTACCCCTATGGTTAGCTTTATAATGATCAAGATAACTTTAGTAGTGAAAACTGCTAAAGTATTCTTCACAAGCAATAAGGATCTTGATTCTCTTCCTGTCATAACCTTTTATTTCTGTGGTTTCTGTGAATTCTGACTGACAATTCCAGAGACACTCCACTAAAGCTACGACTATTAAAGCTCTAATAGCCGATCAGCAAGTTGTAAAACAAAATGTACTCCCAAAAAATGAGGGTAATCCAATCTTGGATTTACTCTTTAATATTAGCCGGCAATTATGGGTAGAATTAGGTAAGGATATAAAGTTGGGATGAGTATAAGTATCTAAGGGCGAATGAGCAGCTATGTACCGATTTTTTCATATCGCTTTTTTGTATTCACTTTATGCAGTAATACTATTGATCCAGTATCCATTATAACATTTAGTGATTCCGGATGACTTTCAAAATAAGATCGAAGTTCCTTGGAGCCTAGGGTGTCCAGGACATTGAAACATGCGGATACCTGTTTATCAACTTTATAATTAACTGTTATTTTCGCTCGTTGTTTCCATGGCCATACTGTTGATACGCTTCCATTCGAAAAACGCAAGCCCATTAGTGTGGCTTTTTCGTTGACTCTTGTTGGCATTAGTTGAAAGCAATTAATGGAGTAATCTGATAGCTTAGCAGATGGGGAAAGCCAGCCTTCATATCTTGCTGGCACACGAAATTGAAAAGTGGGCTCAGAATAGACATCTGACTCTGGAGAACGTACGGAAATATCAACATCGAAAGACTCCCCGGGATTCGAAATGAAGACCTCAAGTTTTCCAAGGTCCTCAGAGATCATGGATTCGTAAGTAATCGTATTGATATTGGCGAATAATAGCACAGGCGGGTATCTCTCCCCCTCCATGGCTAACTTGCGAAAAGGGTTGTTCCAACCCACAATATAATCTATCTTTTTCATCCAATGTCCTTCTATGGAAGAATTCCTTATTGCAGGATAATAAATTGCCCCGAATTTGTGGGTTCCATTAACCAGGTGGAATAGCATTGGTATTTCATCAGTATAAAGAACCTTCTCTTCATGAGATGCCTTGCCTAAGAGTTTTGATGGCTGCATTTGGTCCAAGGTGAATGGATGTTTCTTGATCCTGACATCAAGGCGCCTTATAAGTTTCGGTGTACCGTTAACAAGTTGCCAGACTAATCCCCCTAAGAAAACAACACCCAATATCATGCTCAATATTTGCTTCCAATCAAATAGGCCAGAAAAGTGGATTCTGTTCCTTGGATCTTTGTGTGCCAAAATTCTAAACGCTCTCTTCGCCTGTTTAAAAATTACTCCCATAGCATCACAGAGGAGGTGTGCATAAGCCCCTGAAAAAAAAGCTACAACAGGTATCCAGATACGATGAAAAAGCTCTGCATGGTAACTAGGAACAACATAGAACAAACTGGCCAGACCAAGGAGCCCCAATAGAATTCCTGTTGCAATGACCTGACGTTTTTTCCCAACATCGAGTGTAGAAAAAACTAGAAGAAAAGCACCCAGTCCAGCTCCTATGAGTGCCATGTTTTTAATAAACTGTCCGCTACCAAAAGAACCAAATGCAGCACTTATATTGCCCTTCACTCCCTCTATCCAGTTATAGTCCGCAAATTTTGTGAACCTGTTATAATCCATTAAAGGTCTATCAACAAAATAAGGAACCAAAAAAGCTGTTGCCAATATTCCCACTGTAATCAGCGCGCAAAGTACATTTTTATAGGACATCTTCCTGCCAACTACTATAATATATATTCCTAACCCCACTGCAGCATACACCTTGCCAATTGGATGCATCATCAGGGCAGCAGTGCTACACAGCGGTAATGCAAGCCACGTCCGATGTCCAGCCTGACTAATACGCCCCCACGTCAACGCTCCGATTCCAAGAGCCAGATTGGATGGAACTACCATTTGAAGTCCTTGAGCCTCAAAGATCATGGGCGAGATGAAAATCAAACTTATTCCAGCTGCCATAGGGCCCCATGTCATGAAAAGCCAGTAGGTCAATGCACAGCAAATAAAAAAAATGCCAATTACAACAAGTGTACGATAGGCATTTAACCAATTTAATCCAGTGTTGTGAAGGAGGCATAGAATCATAGAATGAAGTGGAGTGCTAAATATAAAAAGCTCACCAGCTGTTCGTCTACGAATCAACTCGGTTTTTTTATCTGCAGCAGGAATGAATACCTGATTACGGAGATCATTTTGTGCATGGCAATCATTAAGAAAGCAATTTGCCATAGTCACAGCCTTCCATGTATAGACATATGAATCATCAACTTCAACAGGCTGGCTTCGCATCGCAGTAGAATAAAAAACAAAACCTGCTCTATAAAAGAGGAACACTGAGACTCCGATAAAAAATAAAATATACTGAAGATTTTTGGGCAGTATCAAATCAGGCTTCCCCATGTCGATCATTCTTTATACCACTTCATGCTAGTAAATCAGGATAATTATCTGGATACATCCAATGCATGAGC
>Ga0180437_10002756_pt1 | contig 27260 bp, 15 predicted proteins | sample SS_ome_4_FD_132410 | JGI IMG/M metagenome (GOLD analysis project Ga0180437, IMG submission 132410) | Hypersaline lake sediment archaeal communities from the Salton Sea, California, USA - SS_3_D_1 metaG | ecosystem: Environmental > Aquatic > Non-marine Saline and Alkaline > Hypersaline >...
CACCTCCTTGGGGCCACTATTCTATCACGCCACCCGCCCATAAGTCAACCCCAGTTGACGGCCGACCAAGGGCAATCGCATGTAGCCCATCCGCTCGGTCTGGATCGCCAGATCCAGACCTCTGGCAGGCCCAACCTTCGGATCTGGCGATCCAAAGGGAGAGAAGTAGGCCGACAGGTACGGCGAAAACACCCCGCTCCTCCAAATGCAATTGCCCTAACGGCCGACCCCATGTTCGCCATCGGACGCATGTGGATCGGAACGGGGGGATATCGGTTACTTGACTTCCGGAGACAAAGGTCTATAATCCCACCAACATGTTTGCCCTGAGCAAGAGGACAGCGAGGTCCTCGCTCCACGCGCTGCGGCGCAAGGTCGCCCTCGAGGCGCTATCCAATCTGCAGCTCATCCTATTGCTGCAGATGGTGGTGGGGATTTCGGATACCGTGAACGGCAGCGTCGCTCGCTCACGAGTGCTGGCCCGCACCCTGCTACTGAGCGGGCAACGGCGCTTGCAGGACCTGCTGGCTGCTGCACCGCGCCTCCAACTCCCGGTGGAGCAGGTGCTGGCGTTCTGCCACTCCGGCGAATCGGAAAACACCCCGGAAGAGGCCGCTGCCCAGGCGCTGATCGAACTGTGCCTGGGCCTGATGCTTCAGTGGATGGCAGAGGGTGCTCGTCGGCAGCGGACCAGCGTCGTGCCCCGTAAGCGATGTCGTGTGTCGCTCGTTTGCTTCCCCCCTTGTCCCTCACAGCGTCCGCCCAGGACGCGCGCCTGTCCATACCTTCCCCTAACCTAAGTACTTGTTCAAAAGCAACTCTGCACTTGTGTGGCTGTTTCGCGCCTGATTTCTGTGCCAAAGTGCGAAGCTATTCATGAACAAGTGCTAACGCCTGACATCACAGAATCATACCGACCACTCTATTCGAGAGTCCGCCGACATTCCAGTCACGTTCCGTGAATCTGAAGCACTACCAGGCAGCCATACGCTGTGGTTGCTGTACATCCCCAATCCAAATGGGAGAGAATTGAAGGAGAGTACTATGAAGATACGCTTAATCGAGCCCAAGGCTCCTGGGCTCAACGTTTTTGACCGGGCGCGCCTGCCACGCCTGGGTCTGCCGCTGCTGGGCCGGTTGCTAGTCGAGCGGGGCCACGATGTTCGTATTTATGTCGAGACGCTGGCCCCCGTTGACTGGGCCGACACCGCGGAGGCCGATCTGGTGGGTTTCTCCAGCACCACCGCGACCACACCCGTGGCCTACGAAATGGCGCGGCGTCTGCGCGATTTGGGCATCCCCACCATCATCGGCGGCCCCCATGTCACCTTTCTGCCCGACGAGGCCCTGCAACACTGCGACTTTGTCGTGCGCAGGGAGGGGCAGACGACGCTGCTTGAGCTGGTGGACGCACTGGAAGGCCGCGCCGATATCACCAATCTGGCCCATATCGCGGGGCTATCGTTCCGTGACGAGAACGGACGACCTGTACATAACCCCGACCGCCCCCCCTGTACGCAGGAGGAATTTGCGGGGCTGCCATCGCCCGCCTTGGACCTGATCGTCGGCCACGAGCGCATGACCAACGTGCCAATCATGACCCAATGGGGATGTCCTTACGCCTGTGACTTTTGCTCCGTGATACACATGTTCGGCCGACGGGTGCGCGCCCGCCGCATCGACGACGTGCTGGCCGAACTAGAGGCCTATCGCGGCCGTGGGGCGGTCTTTTTCTACGACGACAACTTTGTCGTGGACAAGGTACGCACTATGACGCTGCTGCGGAGGATGGTCGAGCGCGGCCTGACGCCGCTCTGGTCGGCGCAGATGCGCGCGGAGGCGGTCTACAAGGACAAACGGACCGGGGAAATAGACCACGAACTGCTCGGCCTGATGCGCGATTCCGGCTGTACCATGGTCTATTGTGGCCTCGAGTCGGTCAATCCAACCACGCTGATCGCATACAACAAGCACCAGGAGGTGCGAGACATCCGCGATAGCGTCCGCGCGTTCCACCACTATGATATCCACGTGCACGGCATGTTCGTGCTGGGTGCTGACACGGACGATACGGACACCTTCCAGCGGACGGTGGACTTTTCGCTCCAGAACGAGATAGACACCGTGCAATTCCTGATGCTCACTCCGTGCCCCGGCACGCCATTCTACGACCGGATGGCCGCACAGGGCCGGTTGCTGACGGACGACCTGAGCTTGTACGACGGGCATCATTGCGTCATCCAGCCGGCGCTGATGAGCCCATACGAGCTCCAGATGGGCACCTACCGGGCTATGGCGCGCTTCTACTCCGTCCGCTACGCAGTGCGCCTGATCATCTCCAACGTGACTCGCAATCTCCCCTTTCTCCTGAGGCTGTTGTGGCGCGAGCGGAAGCTACGGCTGCAGCTACCGCGCGTGGCGCTGTTATCGCTGCTCCCCTCCCGCCGGAAGGACGTGCTAGAAATACTACAGGGGGCAGTGCCTCGCGAGTCGTGGAAACGACTCCAGGACATGCTCATGGTGCCCATACTACGACTATACGGGCGCGTCCATGTGCGAGAATGGGCCCAGCAGGCGCGCTCCCAGGCCTACGTAGAGCACCTGCGCAAGCTGATGAGGCCGCGCCGTCGGCAGGTCACCAGCACGTCGTAAGCAAAAAGGCAGGCGAGCAAGCAGAATACAGGCTGAGGAGGATAACCAGAAGAACCAAAGTCGGAGACCTCCCCGCAGCGCTCTGTGCTGCGGGGAGGCTTTTTAATGCAACTCTAACGCAATTAAAACGTGTTTCCAATGCCTTGATGGGATAATCCTGTAATCGCTGCACCGGGCGAATCACTGTGTATTGTGTGTGGTGGATTGTGACCTATATGTTATGGGATGAATGTTGTAGATATCGAAGGAAGAGTAAAGAGGTGACAGAATGTTACTACCGTTAATCCAAGGGAAGAACAGACAGGAACACAGCGATTGGGACATCGATCTCCCCGCCGATCTGCCAGTGCTGCCGCTGCGCAACGTGGTGGCTTTTCCTCACACGCTGCTCCCCCTGTCGGTTGGACTGCCACGTTCCGTACGCCTGTTGGAACATGCGCTCGACGCAGACCGGCTGGTGGCGCTGGTGGCAATGACTGATCCTTCCATTGAGGAACCAGGTACCGATGGCGTCTACCAGATCGGAACGCTGGCCCAGATCGAACGGGCCTTGCGCCTTGACGAGGGCGGTTATCAAATCGTGGTGCGTGGGTTGGAGCGGATACGCATCGCCGAGTGGCTTGCGGAGAAACCCTATCTGCGGGCGCGGGTGGATGCACTGCCCGAGAAGGCGGGGGATGCGACCGAGATGGAAGCACTGCGCCGAGAGTTGCTTTCTGTCGCGCGGCGGTTGGTGGCTTTTCTGCCCCAGGTGCCCGAGGGCGTCGTGGATATGCTAGATCAGATCGCCGAACCAAGCGTGATGATCTACACAATCGCATCCAACATCCGCCTGGAGATGGAGCGAGCACAGGAGACACTGGCTGGCGATGACCTAGCGATCCAGACACGCGCGCTGCTCGGCGCCATGCAACACGAACTAGAGGTACTGGAACTTGGGCAGCAGATCCGCGAGGAAGCCCAATCGGAAATGGAGAAAACCCAGCGGGAGTATTACCTGCGCCAGCAACTCAAGACTATTCAGAAGGAGTTGGGCGAAGGTGACGAGGGATCAGAGACCGAGGACTACCGGCGCAAGATCGATGAGGCGAACCTGCCGGAAGAAGCTCACAAGGAGGCGGAACGAGAACTGGACCGACTGGGGCAGATGAACCCGCAATCGGCTGAGGCGGGGGTAATCAAGACCTATCTGGACTGGCTGACCGATCTGCCCTGGAACGGCTTGTCGGAGGACAATCTCGACCTGGTTCACGCTGAGCAAGTGCTGGATGAAGACCACTATGGTCTGGAAAAGGTCAAAGAACGCATCCTAGAATTCTTGGCAGTGCGCAAGTTGCGACTGGAGCGTGGCGTGGAGGACGAAGGAGATGATAGATCGGCGGCCATCCTGTGCTTCGTTGGCCCTCCGGGCGTGGGAAAGACCAGTTTGGGTCGCTCCATCGCCCGGGCGCTGGGACGGGAGTTCACACGGATGAGCCTGGGCGGCATACGCGACGAGGCGGAAATTCGTGGACACCGCCGCACATACATCGGCGCGATGCCGGGCCGCATCATCCAGGCGCTCAAGCGGGTCGGTACCCGCAACCCGGTCTTTATGCTGGACGAGGTCGACAAGATCGGCACGGACTGGCGCGGCGACCCAGCTAGCGCGCTGCTAGAGGTGCTTGACCCGCAACAGAACCACGCCTTCCGCGATCACTACCTGGACGTGGACTTTGATCTGAGCCAGGTGTTCTTCATCTGCACAGGCAATACGCTGAGCACAATCCCGCCGGCGCTGCCGGACCGCATGGAGGTGATCGAGATCGATGGCTATACCGAGCACGACAAGGTGCAGATTGCTCAGGGTTACCTGGTGCCGCGCCAGACAAAGGTCAATGGCCTCCAGCTGGATGAGGCAAAGTTTGTGGAGGATGGGTTGAGGACTATCATCCGCGACTATACGCGCGAGGCAGGCGTGCGCAACCTGGAACGAGAGATCGGACGGGCCTTGCGCAAGGTTGCCACGCAGATCGCCGCTGGCAAGACCGAGTACAGCATCACAGTGGACGCGGAACGCGTGCGCGAGTTTCTGGGCAAGCCTCGCTTCCGTGATGAGGCGCAGTTGCGGACTGAACTGCCTGGCGTAGCGACAGGCCTGGCCTGGACGCCCACCGGTGGCTCGGTGCTCTTCGTCGAGGCCAAAGTGATGGAGGGGAAAGGAAACCTGATCCTCACCGGCCAACTCGGCGACGTGATGAAAGAGTCAGCCCGTATCGCGCTCAGCTATGTCCAGGGTGAACTGAAGAAGCTGGACCTGCCCGGAGATATGCTGGATGAAAAGGTCGTGCATCTGCACGTGCCGGCGGGTGCGATCCCCAAGGATGGTCCCTCCGCAGGGGTGACGTTGGTGACCGCGCTGGTCTCCGAACTGACCCAGCAGCCCGTGCGGGGCGACGTGGGCATGACGGGCGAGGTGACCCTGCAAGGGCAGGTGCTGCCCATCGGCGGCATCAAGCAGAAGATTCTGGCCGCCCATCGGCACGGGTTGAAGACTGTGATCCTGCCCAAGGCCAACGAGGTGGACCTGGATGACGTGCCCCAGGAGATACGAGACGAGCTATCCTTTGTGTTGGTCGAGCACCTGAACGAGGTACTGGAAGCGGCTATGGGGCCAGACGTGGAATTCGAAGTGGTAGCAGAGCAAGTGACCGTAACCACGAGGGAGGAAGCAGTAGAGGGGAATGGACGCGCGCAGCCAGCCGGGCAGTTCCCCTCGTAGGTCGCGGTGCTCGACCGAGTAGCGGCCTGACGAAAAGAGCCCTGGAGATCCCATCTCCAGGGCTTTTCTTCGTGAAGCACGCCGTCATTCCAGCCCTGTGGACAACCGTTGCTTCAGATTCTGCGCCTCGGCCAGATTGGCTTTGGCATTGAGTCTGCCAAAGGTCCGGATAGCTTGCGCCAGATGTTCCTGGGCTTCATCCGCCAGACCAGTCTGCATCGCCAAGTGAACCAACGACAACCTGGTCTTGGCGACTTCATACTCGCTGTTCAGATCAGAGAATATCTGCAAGCTCTGAGTCAGTACCGCCTCTGCGGGCTCCAACTCATCGCGCGCCAGGTGAACCTGACCCAGAACGCGGCATGACTGAGCCTCCTCCAGCGGGTTGACCTGCTCAACAGCCAGCTCAATCGAACGAAGGGCGTGATCCAGCGCACGGTCCAACTCGCCGGTCATCAGATAGAACTCCCCCCAGCGACGCTCTAGCTCCGGCAGATACTCATCGGACGCAGCCTGTATGAAGGTATCCTGGCTGAGATTCAGGCAATCAAGCGCCTCGCTCCAGCTCTCCTGGTAGATGTGGACCTGAGCCAGGTTGCTCAAGGTGCGTCCCTCCTCTTCAATCGCGCCAACCTGTCTCCAAATCGCGAGGCTTTGATCCAGGAGACCCACCGCCTGATCCCACTCTCCCCGATCGAGGTGAATGAGGGCCAGGTTGTTCTTGGTCTGGCCTTGGCCACTGACATCACCAATCTCTTCTCTGACCGCTAGACTCCTCCGGTACGCATCAACGGCCTGAGTCCAATCTCCCTGATAGTAATGGGCCAGGCCCAGTTTATTGTGCGCACGTGCCTCCCCACCAAGATCGTCGATCTGCTCATAGACCTGTACGCTTTCGCGCCAAAACTGTAGCGCGTATGGCAAATCGCCTCTTCTGAGACAGATATCGCCCAATAGATCATAGGCACGTGCCCTCACCTGCTGACCTTCACGGGTTTCGATTTGCGAGACGATGTCCAGGGTTTTCTGGCACCAGGAGATAGCTTCATCGTACTGTCCTTGCCGACAGTGCAACTGGGCCCCAAAGAGATAGATGCGCACGACCTCAATGGTGGATTCAGCCTCCGCCACATATCTCGGTCCCCTCCCCAACCATTCGAACAAAGCCGAGGCATAATGCTCCAATGCCTCATCATACCGACCGATCTGTGTCAAAACCTCGCTCAAGGACTTGTGGGCCGACAGCCGAAGCGCCTGAAACTGAGGTGCTTCCTCCAGATCAATCTGATCAAGCATTTCCAATGTCTGGGTGTACCACAACAAGGCCGCCCCATTCGCATTTGCAATTCGCGCCCGCTCGGCTGCCTGAATGCTGTAGGTAACGGCTCTCTCAAACTCACCGGCCTCACCGAAATGATAAGCTAGTTCCTCGCCAATGCGGCCTGGCTCTCGCTCGGTGCGCTGCTCTATGGCATCGCCTGCCTGCCGGTGGAGCACGCGGCGCCATCGGGTCCCCAGATCCAAATAGAGCACGTCCTGGATCTCGGGATGACAGAAACGGAACAACGCCTCGCCCGGTGATTCCTGTACCAATTGCCTTTCCAGGGCCATATCCAGATGTTCCAGAATATCGCCCTTAGATGGACCACTCATCACCTGCAGATCATCAAGTCGGAAGACTTGACCCAGCACCGACGCCTGGCGCAACAGGGTCTGCGTGTCTGGATTCAAATGGCGCACACGGCGCCAGATCGCCTCACGCGCATCCAGCGGCAAACGCACCTCTTCCAGCGCCGGGAAACGCCACTGTCCCTCTCGCAAGGTAACCAGGCCATCGTCAAGCAACACCCTGGCAACTTCTCCCACGTACAATGGATTGCCCTCGGTATGTTGATAGATCCTTTCGGTCAGGGCATCGGGTGCATGTTGACCCCAGATGCGGGCCAGGATCTGGTCCACCTCCTCCTGATTCAGACACTCCAGAGGCAGGTGATGATAGATTGGGCGCATGCGCAGATCGCGCAAGGTCTCCAACAAAGGGTGCCCTCGTTCCAGGTCAACGTCGCAATAGATCCCGATGATCATCATCGCTATAGAGGACAGACGGCGACCGAGGTTGCTCAACAGCTCCAGGCTGCTCTGGTCGGCCCACTGCAGGTCGTCGAGGATGAGAAGCCAAGGTCGTTCTTGGGTGGCCCGTTCGATGAATCGAGTCAAGCTAGCCATGAAGCGGAGCTGTTCTTGCTTAGGTTCCAGCCGGGTTGGCTCGGGCAAGCCAAGCAGTATCTGGCGAATCTCAGGAACGATGTGGACAAAGTCGCCGAGAAGGTGACGGGTCTCTTCATCGAACGACTCGGACGACATGGTAGCAATATAGGCTCGCAGCACCTCGGAGAAAAGGTGGTACGGTGGACTTCCCTTCTGCGGCTGACAATGCCCCACAAGCAACACCGGGGGGGCGGTCTGTGCAGCAAAGTATTGGGCCACGGTCGTCTTGCCAACACCCTGCTCGCCAGCGATGAAAGCCAGTTGCCCCCGTCCAACACGAGCTTCTTCCCAACACGCCTGCAATGTCCGCAGTGGTTCTTCGCGCCCAACTAGAGCGAACTCGCGTCGGTGGAGCATGTCCTCTGTACCGACGACCAGGCTAGTCAGAACCCGTCGGACCTGTTGCGCCGAGGTATAACGATCGTTGGGCTCCTTGGCGAGTAGTTTGAGCATCAGGTGCTCCAGGACCGGCGAGAGGTGGGGGTTTAGCTCACGGGGTGGGCGGGGCGCTTGGTTGACGTGAGCCAACATCACTTCCCGACTAAGTCCCTCGAAGGGTAGACGCCCCGTGAACATTCGATATAGAATCACGCCCAAGGTGTAGAGGTCGGTACGGGCATCAAGGGCCCCGCCCAGAATCTGCTCCGGGGCCAGATAGGAGGCTGTCAAGAGTACCAACGGTACGTTGAGAAGGTTGCGACCTTCTTCCAAGAGCCCCAGGCCAAAACCACCCAGCCGGACCTTGGGCCGCCCGCGGTCTTTATCGTCGGCCAAGAAGACATTCTGGGGCTTGAGATCACCATGAATCACACCCCAACTATGGGCATACTCGAGGGCGCGGACGATTTCCAGGGCAATATCCACAGCCTGTTCAACAGGAAGAGGAGTGCTGCTTTCCGACAAAAGGTCGTGGAGCGTTGGCATCGCGATGAACTCTTCCACTTTGAAAGAATAGCCCTCATCGCTGACCCAGTCAAGAACCTGGACAATGTTGGGCTGATCCAGTCTCATTATCTGACGTGTCTGATGCGCAAATCGAGCGATCGTTTCCTCACTGAAAGCCGGTGAGAGGACTTTTAAAGCGACCGTCCGGCCAACATGAGTGTCAGTGGCCGTAAGAACAGTGCCCAGTGGACTTTCGCCTACTGTATTCTGAATCTGGTAGCGATCTAGAAGCATATGGCCGGGCAGGTTAAGCGCTTCCCAGGCCTGCACGGCATCCAAAGCAGCTTCCACCGTAGGATAAATGGCAAAGTAGTCCAGACATCCGCCTAGCTTGATCACCTGCCTGACGCTTTCCGAAGGGCCAGCGAGGACGATAGGCACATCCTTCCGCTCCTGACGCAGCGCAACAAGCGATTGGAGGCTGGCCGTTGTCAGCGTCTCAACCTGGGAGAGGTCAATGATTGATCTAGCGCGAGCGTCTTGTTCAGCCAGACGGGCCAGTTGCCGTGCCAGGTGATTCACGCCACGCTCATCGAAGACACTGGTGGGGGTCAGAATAGCAGCTTCTCCATCGGGTGCGAATTGCAGATCAACAGCGCCGGCTGGGGCCAGATCAATGGTCAAACCCTGATAGGCCACCATTATCTCACAGGTAGGGAGAGTTGTGTCCTCAGCTTGATAGGCGATAGCCGTATCCTGCATTTCCTGCAGTTCAGCATCAGAGTGCGTCGGATGATGGTGAAAGAGAATCAGTCTTTTGACCCCTGCTGCCCGTGCCAGGTCAACGCCGATCATTGCAGAACTGTGTCCCCAATCCACGTTTCGCCAGGCCTGTGTCAGGGTATACTGAGCGTCGAAGATGAGCGCATCGGCACCCCTGAAGAACTCGATGTGAGGTTGAACGCTGGCATCATCCAGTTGCTTGTATTCGGCATCGCTGGCGTAGACAAACACGCTGTGCTGATCCTCAAAGCGGAAACTGTAGGAGCAGTTGGGATGGGTATTCCGAATCGTGTCGATGCGGACCTTGCCGATCGAGAAGGGTTGTCCCTCCTGCAGAGGAATGAATTCTATGTCCGCCCGCATTCTGGAGAAGGAAGCAGAAGGCGGCCAAGTAGGCGAGCTTTGTTGGCGCTCAAGAGCGGCTCTTACATCGTGGATACCATAGATCAGGATCCGGTTGCCGGGTATGAAAGCCGGCATAAACATAGGGAAGCCCTGGATGTGATCCCAGTGAAGATGGCTGATTAGAAGGTGCAGCGTGCCTTCACCGCGACCAAAGGGACCCTTCGACAACTCCTCAGCCAGTGCCGGGAAGCCAGATCCGGCATCCACAACAAGGATGTCATCCCCTGCCCGGATTTCGACACATGGCGTATCACCCCCGGCTGTGCCGCGTAATAGCGGCGGCAATCCTCTGATGTATGCCCGAACTGCTTCCTCATCGTGCGTATCTACACCCGCCGGCAGTCCTGAAATAGCCTGGTATATTTTATCCTCTACTTCCTTGGATTTAAGGGAGGAGGGGATGGAACCGCGCGCTCCCCAGATTCTTATCTTCATAAGCCTGTCCAGAAGCTACACCGGTATCGGTGCGATGACCTGAGATGATGTGAACATCCAGGTCACAAGCGCCGCATTGACCAGCGCGCCGAGGTAGATCTTGCCCGTGAGCTGATAGAACCAGGTCGAGATCGGCGTAGTCATAATCAGGACACCAATGATGTGAAAGAGATTCATCGTGAATGAAGCAAGCATTCCGCCGGGCCCGACGAATGGGATGACTCCAGCCGCAAACAACGGCACGTACTGGACCATCAAGAACAGAGCCAGTGGCGCGACCAAGGCAAGCGCGTTGGAAAGCGACCAAGAGACAAAGGTCTTCAGCCAGGTTTCCTCCCTAGGTCTCCGGATCTGCCCGTGCAGGAAAGCTCCCATAAGCACAAAACCAACCAGGAGAAACGGGAAGTAGAGCAAGAACATCAGGGCAGGGTAGGGTGTTAGGTCGCTGGCAAAGGGAAAGACGAACCGATAGTCTACAATGAACATGCTCTCCAACACATGCTCGCTGAGATAAGCAAAGAGAAACAGAATCACGGCCAGAAGAACCGTCCTATCAATTCTCGCTCCATCCAAGACGAATCCATCATCTCGGTACGAAATACCCAGGTCGAGCAACGTCAACCCCTGCTCTTGCGCCTGTCTCTTGAACCAATTCCAAAACATCAGAAAGCCGATAATGTTGATACATACAAACCACCAGACAGTACCGTTGACCATCATCATCGGGAACAGCGTGTCGATCTGGACGACGTAGAGGTGCAAGCCGAACAGGACGAAAATCAACGGCAAGTAGAGCCACATCAGTATACCATTAATCGCCGTAAACTTGAAGTACGATCCTCTTGAGCAGGTGTATTCCCCCGAGACAGGGCCCTGAATCAGCACGAAGAACCGCGTTCGAAGCAGCATGAGCCCCAGCGGCAAAAGAGAAGCGAGACCCGCGAGCATAGCGACCAGCGTGGCCCACTCCTTGATTGGCCAAATCTGGTTATGCAGCTCGATCCAGTCCTGCTCTGCTGGGTGAAGCGCGTTTGCATCCACTGAGCTGTCCTCCACGGTAGCAGCTTGGGAGAGGCGTATGATACCCCTATGCTGACCACAGGGTTGACGCGTAGTATATAACAATCAAGTAAAAGTGACAACAGACGCAGAATGAGGCCCATGCCTCGGCTCTCATTGTGCACAAGGACTCACAATCTCCATCACCTATGAATTTGACAGAACCGATGGAGCGTGTTAACATCCACACTATGAAAGGCTCAGATTTGGCGTATCTGAACTGATCAACTACATCGCCAGGCAGAGGGGCATGTGCCTGGCGGTGTCCGTTTCAGGTATCAGGATCATTCCTACGGAAGCCTTCTATGATTCGGTCTGATTATCGTAAAGTGTCCAACTTTCCCCACAGACAAATATCACGGCTTCTGGTAAAATACTAGTGATGCAAGAATCGTCGTTGCCACCAATCAAATGGAGTGACGCACTATGACTGAAAGACTACATATCGTACCCCTGGGCGGCCTGGGAGAAGTCGGCAAGAACATGATGAGCATTGAATATGGCCGCAACATCCTCGTCATAGACGCGGGCATCATGTTCCCCGAATCGGATATGCTGGGGGTTGACTACATCATCCCCGACTGGGGTTATCTGCGCGAAAACAAGGATCGGATGCGTGCGATCGTCATCACCCACGGCCACGAAGATCACATCGGCGCACTGCCGCACTTCCTGAGGGAGTTTGATGTGCCGGTATATGCCACCCGATTGACGCGCGGCCTGATCGAAGTCAAGCTGAGGCGGAATCGCCCGCCCCAACCAGTGACCATGCACACCTACGCCCCTGGCGACGCTATCAACATCGGCCCTTTCACCGTCGAACCGTACCACGTATGCCACTCCATCCCGGACGGTGTGGGCCTGGGCATCACCACACCAGCGGGACTGATCGTTCACAGCGGCGACTTCAAGTTCGACCACACGCCCGTCGATGGATGGCCCACCGATTACGCCAAGCTTGCCGAATTCAGCGGTCGCGGGGTCATGGCACTGCTCTCAGACAGCACCAACTCCGACCGGCCGGGTAACACACCCTCGGAGGCATTGCTGTATGATGCGTTTCATCAGGTGATGCGAGAGGCATCGGGCCGCGTGATTGTGGCGACCTTTGCCTCGCTCATCTCTCGCATCCAACAGGTCGTGGACGTGGCGGCGGAGCGCGGCCGGAAGGTCGCCATCGCCGGCAAGACGATGACTGATAATGCCAAGATGGCCCGCGAGTTGGGCTATCTAGATATTCCCGACGGCGTGCTCGTGACCTTAGAAGAGATCAGGAACTCGCCTGCCTACGAGACCGTCATCATGGCGACCGGCACGCAAGGTGAGCCGACGGCGGTCTTGAGTCGCTTGGCGGTCGGGCAACATCGCTCGTTGCAGATCCGAGAGGGTGACACAGTAGTGCTTTCCTCGCACACCATACCTGGCAACGAGGAAGTGATTCACCGCGTTGTAAATCGCCTCTTTCAAAAGGGCGCAGACGTCTACTACGACCCCGCCTCGCCCGTACACGTCTCGGGCCATGCCAGCCAAGAGGAGCAAAAGCTGCTGATCCACCTACTCCGCCCACGCTTCTTTATCCCCATCCACGGCGAACTGCGTCACCTGAAACAACACGGCAAGATCGCACGAGAATTGGGCATCCCCTCCGAGAACATCGCCGTGGTCGAAAACGGCTACCCGCTGAGCTGCGGGGAGCGGCTGGAGATCGGTGAACGGCTGCCTGGCGGTTACGTCTTTGTGGACGGAGCACGGGTAGGTGAAATCGGGCCGGTGGTGATGCGCGAGCGAGAAGCGCTGGGACAGAATGGCTTTGTGATGTGCATCGTCCGCCTTGACCGACGAACGCGCAACCCAGTAGGCCGACCGCGCATCATCACCCGCGGCTTTATCTTCGTTCCTAGTGCAGAGGACCTGCTGGCTCAAGCAGAGGGAGTCATCCTGTCTGCAGTGCCGACCAGGGCGGGGACGCCGCTATCGGAGGTCGAGAAGCAGGTACAAGACGCGTTGTCCAAATTCCTCTACCAGGAGACCAGGAGTCGCCCCATCGTAATCCCGACGGTGGTGGAGGTGTGAGACCTAACTTGCGTTCCGCGTAGCTAACCCAACCGCCTCGATCGCTTGTCGCGGGTCACCGCGTCACTGACCACTGACCCGCTGCCATACCCCCACCGCCAACTCCCGCGACCTGGCGGTGATGGCCTCTTCATCCAGGGCGAGCAGTCTGCGGTCGCGCATCAGCACCCGCCCCGCACAGACGGTAGCCGTTATCGCCGAAGCCTCAACGCCAAAGAGCACATGCCAAGGCAGGTTTCCCGCCGTCAGCGGCGTCGTGGGGCGATAGTCTAGGAAGACCAGGTCGGCGGACGCCCCTTCGCGCAGCTCTCCAAGCCCTAGCTCAGGCCAGAAAACGCGCGCCAGCAAAGCGTTGTTGGCGTAAGCTAAACGCAGAACCAGATCGCCGGGCATCGCTCGAGGATCGCGCTGGGCCAGTTTGTGCACCAGATAGGCAGCCTTCATTTCAGCGAACATCTGGTTGGAAAACCCATCGTTGCCCAAAGCCAGGTTCACTCCAGCACGCAGCATCGGTTCAACCAGAGCCACCCCCACGCCGTTGTTCATGTTCGAACGGGGCTGGTGCGTGACCCACGTGCCTGTCTCCGCCAGCAACTCGATTTCGTCCTCATCCACGTGTACACAATGGACAGCGAGAGTGCGAGGCCCAAGAACGCCTGCATCGTGCAGTCGATGAACGACACGCTTCCCGAACCTGCGCAAGGAATCCTCTTGATCGGCCTTGTCCTCAGCGACATGAACGTGAAAGCCGATCCCGAGATTGCCCGCAGCGGCCATGCAATCGGCCAGAGTCTCGTCGGATAGAGTCAGGGAAGCGTGCAGGCCAAAGGATGCTCCGAATTGCGAACTGGGGGTCGCCAACCCTGATCGGGCAAAGCGCACGTTTTCGGCAATGCCAGCCCGGGCGCGCTCGGACCCATCACGATCTGTGACCTCGTAGCAGAGCGACGCTCGAAGACCTGCTTCCTGCACTGCCTCAGCGATGACGTCGAGCGAGCCCTCGATGGCATTAGGGCTAGCGTGATGATCGACCAGTGTGGTCGTGCCGTGGCGAATCGCGTCTACCAGACAGACCAACGCCGAGTAACGCACATCCTCCAGCGTGAGCGCCTTATCGAGTCGCCACCAGAGCCTTTCCAGAATCTGCGGAAAATTAGCAGCAGGCTCGCCGGGGACAGCCATCCCACGGGCAAAGGCCCCGTAGAAATGGGTATGCGCACAAATAGAGGCTGGGAGCACCATTTGCCCCGCTGCATCCCAGCGTTCGGCAGCCGGGTAGCGCGTGGTCAGCTCGGCAGTGGTACCGAGCGCAGCGATACGATCCCCCTCGATGAGCAGCGCACCATCCTCAATCAGGCCAGGTTCGTCCCCCAGCGTAGCCAGATGGGCGTGAGTAATGAGCAACTGTGACACCGGCACATCCGTTTCCATCGCCTACCTCCTGTCCTATTCCTTTGCCCAGACCCTCGACGGACATTCATTGTAACCCGTTTCGTCCAACTTGTCCAACAGCGATTCACCGGCAGCCTGCTACATCTCGACGTAACGTGTGGGCAATAGAACTTGCAAATCACGTAGGTAAGGGTACAATAGACGCGCAGTTCCAACATCGGAACAACCTCACACAAGCGATGCCCTCGCGTGAAGGGAGAACTACGATGACACGTAAAGCGATCAAGCGATTGCTTTTTGCAGCTGGGCTGGCCTCGTTGCTGCTAGTAGTGGGCGCAGCACTGTCCCTTCACGCCGCACCATCATCGCGACCAGCAAGCCTCCAAAGGGCGAGGTTCGACCTCCAGGCGACCACGCCCCCAACGACAACGGTGCCCATTACATCAACCATCCCATCAACCATCACCTCACCACTGACTGACACGCTCACGCAGCCGCTAGGCCCCACTCCAGAGCTGACGACCACGTTGACTCAGACACCGACGGCCATTCCAACACCGACCCCTATTCCCACACCCACTCCCACGCAGACACCCACCCCTACGCCAACACCGACCGCCACGAGTACGAGCACACCAACCCCCACGCCCACTCCCACGCAGACACCAACCGCTACACCAACAACGCCCCCTACCGCCACACCATCCCCCACGCCGACTGCCACACCGACTCCCTCACCTGTTGACGCAGCAGTATCCTTCATATCCAACAACGCGCCTCTGATTGCGGTGATCTGCCTGATCCCACTGTTATTCCTGAGCTTGCTCCTGGGCTTTCTGGTCGTACGGAGGAGAAGGCCAAAAGCCCCCCCTCCTCCCACGCCCTCTGCCCCGCCACCCCCTCCTACAGGGCCTTACCTGGAAAGCGTGCGCACCCCTGGTAGTCCGCGGCACTTTGGCTTGGAGCCCAACGGCTTCACCATCGGGCGGGCTTTGGATAACGACCTGGTGATCACCCAAGATTTTCCCGGCTGGGACACGGTCTCTCAGCGCCATGCTTGGATCTACCGGTGGGCTCACAACTGGGTTGTCGAGGACATCGACTCAATCAACGGCATCTACGTGAATGGGCGGCGCACCGGGCGCAACCTACTGCGTGATGGTTGGCAGTTGGACATCGGCGGGGTGGAGTTTGTCTTCCGTGCCAACAAAGGGGAGGCAGAACGATGAAGTGTCCAAACTGTGGCTATCAGAACCGCAGGGCTGCTCAGTTCTGCCAGGGCTGCGGCGCAGCATTGCCGAGCCAGGATCTCACCTTGCTGGATACCCAACCCATCGTCCTCCCATCTTCACCCCAGCGCCCTTTGCCCCTTCCCTCCTCCGATACCCGTCCGCTCTCAGGGGCCAGCATCGCTTTTGCCCCTCTACCGGAAGGTGCATTGCTAAACAACGGACGATATGTGGTCTTGGAGCTGCGCGATGGCGACGCCCACTCGAACACCTACCTGGCAGATAGCGTCACGCCGATACGACGGTGCCCTAACTGTCAGACAGAGGCACACAATTCTCAGGAGCGCTTCTGTTCTTTCTGCGGAGCTGACATCTCTGAGGTCGAGCCGTCGTGCAGGCGTTACGTAGTACAGGAAAGGGCCGACGCACAAGCCTTTGCACTGGAAGCGCAGCTGCTGAATATGCGTCTGGAGCATCCTGGTCTGCTGCTGCCCCACGACTTTTTCACAGAGTCTCCATACGGACCCTCCCGTCGCTATTTAGTGGAGCCAGAGGTCGCACCGCCGCTGGCAACCTCTCTCTCTATACCACAGGAAATCAACCAGGTACTGAAATGGGGCATATCTTTGGCACAGGCGCTGGATTACCTGCACAACCACTATGTCACATTTCGCGAGATCAACCTGAACCAGATCGCCGTGCAGGACAGGAAAGCCTGGTGGACACATCTGGGTGCAGCAACCATCATCCCCCCAGAAGCCCGCGCGCTGGCAGGCAGTTACTTTGTTCATGATGTCCGAGGGCTGGCGACGGCGCTTGCCTACCTGGCGGCGGGGCCTCGGCAGGACATTCACGCCCAAGTGCCTGAACAGGCTGCACGGGCTCTCTCCCAGGTGATCGCGGAGCCGACCGGATTCACGGCGACCGCTTTCGCCACAGCCCTGGAGAACAGTCTACAGGAACTCCGCCGGCCAACAAGCATCTCTCTCGTCGTCGGCTATCGCACCGATGTGGGGCAGGAGCGCTCGTTGAATGAGGACAGCCTGTTGGCACTCGGTCCTTCTCCAGGGTACCGCTCCACAGGCACTCCGGTGGGTCTGTTCGTCGTCGCCGATGGTATGGGCGGACACTCGGCAGGCGATGTGGCCAGTCGCCTGACAGTTGAGACCATAGAACAACACGCTGTTGCCGAGGTACTACCTCCTACCACCGGCAATGGCTCACTGCCCGATCCCAACGAGTGGCTGGTCACCACAACGTTGGCCGCCAATCAGCAGGTCCATGACCAACGCAAAGCCGCTGGCACCGACATGGGGACCACGTTGGTGATGGCGCTGGTCGTTGGCGACATGGCGACGATTGCCAATGTTGGGGACAGTCGCGCCTACCTGCTCACACAGAACAAGATCACCCAGATCACCACCGACCACTCGTTGGTCGAACGGCTCGTTGCTGCCGGCCAAATCACGAGGGACGAAGCCAGCCATCACCCCCAGAGAAACGTTATCTATAGGGTCATCGGCGACAAGCCCCATATCGAGGTCGATCTGTTCAAGCAATGGCTACACATCGGTGAGGCCCTGCTCCTCTGCTCTGACGGCTTGAGTGGTATGGTGCCCGACGAGCAGATCTGGCAGATCTGGCGTACCTCCACCTCGCCACAAGAGGCCTGCGACCGCTTGGTCGAGGCTGCCAATCAGGCTGGCGGGGTGGATAATATCACGGTCGTTGTTGTGCAGGTAGAAGAATAGCAGAGCAAACGGAGCCTCGGGGGACACACATGAGACGGCATATCACCTACCTGATTTATTGGTGGATGATTGCGGTCCTGGGATTCGTGCTGATAGGACTGCTATTTCTATTCATCCTGCTCGTTCGGACACGAAGTGAAATGGCTCGCAAGGTAGCCGGGCGCACCACTGGCGTGCTCAAAGGGGTCACCAGACGGCTGGAGGCCGCGCCAGCGCGCGCACCGGGAAAGCTGGTCGTAATCCAAGGGGCTAATACAGGCTAAACCAATACTATGAATCTAAGGAGGAGCAAGATGAAAGAACAAGAGCGTTGCGCTGGCAACCTGATGCCAGCCAGAATCGGATTGATCGGCCTGACGACAGTGATTGGTCTGGCGCTGACTCTGACCGTTGTTCTAGCCCAGTCGCCCAACTTTGGTCTGTCGTACAAGTCTGGCCCAGAGTACACCAAGCTGAACGACGTGATCACCTATACCGTTGTGGCGATCAATACCGGAGATCCAGTGCAGACCGTCGCCCTTTCTGACGCACTGCCCAGCGGCCTCGAGTTCGTAGCCGGTAGCTGCACCTACGATGACGGCAGCTTCGTATGGCCGTGCCTCAGCAGTCCACCCGGCCCTTTGTGGGAGAAGGATTTCGCCCCGGGGGCCCATATCACCACCACACTTGCGGCCAAGGTTACAGCAAGCACGCTCCATTGGCCATTGGTCAACCACGCCTATCTCAGTTGGGGCGGTGGACAGCAGGAGGTGGCCTTCACCACAACTGTGTTGTCCGCTGTGCCCGAATTCACCCTCTTCTATCAGCCCAAGCCACCGAACGCCGATACAGGCGGCCTGATCACCTATACCATCGTCGCCGTCAACACCGGGGACTCGGTGTCAGATGTGGTCTTGTCCGACACGCTGCCCGGCGGGGTCGAGTTCGTCTCCCGCAGTTGCTTCTACGATGTGAAACCATCCTCGGGAACGGGCAGCCTGCGCTTCGATTGTATTGACAACGACCTTGTCTCTTGGGAGAGACGGGCGTTGTGGCTTCAAGACATGCCTCATGGCTCTCGTATCACCACGACCTTCCTGGTCACCGTGACCGTGCCAGAAGGCAGCGCGCGATGGCCGCTTGTCAACTGCGCCTATCTCGGCTGGGACATCATCGAGGAAGAGGCTTGCTACACCTCGTTGGCGAATCCCACTGTATATGTCCACCTGCCGCTGGTACTGCGCAACTACTGGTCTGACCTGTACGAACCGAACGACACACCCCCTCAAGCCTACGGCCCTCTGGTGTCGAGGAAGGTCTATCAAGCATATGTGTGGGATATAATGGATCAGAACGACTATTACTACTTCCGTCCCATCACCAACACCGAGGTCACCATCGAATTGACCAATATCCCGCCCGGCACCGACTACGACCTGTACGTCTATTACTATGACGGCCAGACGTACCAGCAAGTGGCGAAATCTCGCCGATCGGATAACGCGGACGAGGACGTGGCTTTCATCCCCGAAGCAGGGGAGAAATACTACATTCGAATCTTCCAGTTTGAGGGTTTCAGTCGTGAACAGCCTTACCACCTGGTAGCCACATATCGATAGAACAGCGCAGACAGCAGACAGATGGATCAGAAGGCTGGGACCTGATCAACGTAATGGGTGAGGAATGGAACGACCAACTGCTGGATGACATCGCCCAGGCTAGTGGAGGCACCTCCGACTTTATCCCGGAGGGCCGACCGGAGGCCGTCCTGAGTGCGTTCGAACGTCAGGTACGCACGGCCCAGGCCACCATCGTGCGGAACGCGGAGATGATCTTACGGTTGGTGCAAGTTGCAGACGCAAGCGCTGGACGAGGTGGCGGCGGGCAACATCGCCGGAGCAACGCGGAAACTACGGGCCGCTGCCACCCGTTTGCTGGAACTGGGCGAAGACAAATTAGCCCAGACAGCTCGGGAGGAGGCCGAACGTCTGGAACGGGGCAAGGACCTATCGGCCCGGGGGACAAAGAAGCTGCGCTACGAGACGCGCAAGCTGACACGGAAGCTGGGAGACCAATAGACTGGAGAGCAAGAAGGAGACAAATCATGCCCTTATGCCAGAACTGTGGTTCGCAACAGCCTGACGGCGCTGCGTTTTGCGATGAATGTGGAGCAAAACTGGGTGAAGTGACACCATCGGCAGCTCCGCCCGTTGCGGCTATGCCATCACCTGCACCAACCGTGGTAGCCGGAATTAGAACGTGCCCTGTCTGCGGCGCTTCGGTGACGCCAGGCGAGGCCTTCTGCGATAATTGTGGCGCTGCTTTGGGACGTGCCGCCCCTGCCCAACAGTCGTGGGCAACCGTTCCTGCCCCAGCAGAGGTCAGCGCGTTGACGTGCTCCAACTGCGGCGCTCAACTGGAGCCAGGCAGCAACTTCTGTGACATGTGCGGCGCACCGGCAAGCAAGGGGCTGCCAGCAAGTCCGCCGTCCTCACCTATACCAGCACCGCCACGCGCCCCCACATTAGCGACCCCATCACCCAAATCGACCACACCAATGGCAGGCCAATATGAGCAGGCTCCACCATCGACTCCTCCCCCTCCGCCAGCTCATCCGCCTGGACCCGCCATCCAGGGACGCCTGATCGTCCAGGGCACCAACGCTACTTTATCCTTCCCTGCTGGTCGAACCGAGGTCGTCATTGGGAGAGAGGATCCGGTCAGCAATGTCTTCCCTGAAGTAGACCTGACCGATCACGGCGGGGATGAGGGAGGAGTCTCGCGACGGCACGCACGCATCTTTGTCCAGGGTATCCAGGTATTCGTTGAGGATCTGAACAGCACCAACTACACCTACGTCAACCAGCAGAGGCTGACACCAGGGCAACCACTCCCACTCAACGATGGAGACGAATTGAGATTTGGACGGGTGAAACTCTGGTATTACACATAGCCGATGTGTAACGCTCGATATGTGCGTCGCACGGGCCAGGAGATAACCACATGCCACGTTATTGTCGTTTCTGCAATGCGGAGTTGAAAAAGCCCGATGCCCGCTTTTGCTCTGTTTGTGGGCAACGGTTGACCCCGTCCGACTCGCCAGGCGCAGGCGCTCAAGAGCGGCCACGCCTAGCCATTCGCGTGCCCGGTCGGCCACTGCAGGAAACGCCCCTGCACAAGCCGATTGTCACCATCGGTCGCAAACCGGATAACGATATTGTGCTTTCACCACAATACGTGTCAGGCTATCATGGTCAGGTAGAGCAGCGTGGAACAGCGTGGCACTACACGGACCTGGGCAGCACCAACGGTACCTTTGTCAACGGACGGCTGGCGCAGGACGCTACCTTGAATGAGGGAGACATCCTGCGCATTGGTGATCCTGAAGGCAACTCCGTCAGCCTCACCTTTCAGGCTGGCGGGACGGAGGGCGCACAAGCACCTGTCGCCGGTCCGATCCGCATGGGAGTCACCGCCCTGGGAATGCAATCGTCACTCATCATCGGCCGCGATCCCGAAGCAGACATCCCCCTTTCTGCGCCCATCGTCTCCTGGCACCACGCCCGCCTCGACCGCACACCCCAGGGACACATGCTCACCGATCTGAACAGCACGAACGGTACCTTTGTCAACGGCCAACGGCTCCCTCGCCCCGCCTCCCTTAGACAGGAAGACGTCGTCCAAATCGGCCCTTTCAAGCTGGTTTACGAAGCGACAGGTTTCCAGCAGTACGCGACTACCGGCGGCATGCGGCTGGACGGGGTGCATCTGGTGCGGGAGGTGGGCCGCGGAGCGCGCAAGAAACGCATCCTCAACGCTATCGACATATCCATCTATCCCCGCGAGTTCATCTCACTGGTGGGTACCAGTGGGGCAGGCAAGTCTACCCTCATGATGGCGCTCAACGGCTTTACACGCGCCGAGGGACTGGTATTGGTCAACGGGGATGACCTGTATCGCCACTTTGATCTGTACCGCACGATGGTCGGCTATGTTCCCCAGGACGACATCATCCACAAAGACCTGACCGTGGCCAATGCGCTCCGCTACGCGGCCCGGCTACGGCTCCCCCCCGATACCACTGCTGAGGAGATTGAGCAACGCATCGATGAGGTGCTCGAACAAGTAGAGATGGTGGGGCAGAAGGAGCAGGTCGTCACCAGTTTGAGCGGGGGCCAGCGGAAGCGAGTCAGCATCGCCGTCGAGCTGCTGGCAGAGCCGAATCTTTTCTTCCTCGATGAGCCTACCTCCGGGCTGGATCCGGGCCTGGAGAAAAAGATGATGCACACGCTGCGCCGGCTGGCTGACGGCGGACGGACCGTCGTCCTAGTAACCCATGCCACCGCCAACATCGTGCAGTGCGACCACGTCTGCTTTCTCTCCCAAGGGCGCATGGTCTACTTTGGGCCACCGGAGGAGGCGCTCGACTTCTTCGGCGTGACGAGCGGCGACTTTGCCGACATCTATGCCCAACTGGACGATCCTGATCCGCAGGTGGCGCGCCAGAAAGCGGCCGCGGGCGAGGAAAAGTTCAAAGGATCACCCTATTACGAGCAATACGTGGAAAGCCGACAACACGCGCTCCCGCAAGTTCAACAGAAAGCAGCGGCCGAGACCGAGTCCCGACAACGTCCCAAGGTCAGCGGATTGCGGCAATTCTTCGTCCTTACCCGCCGCTACCTGGACCTGGTTCTGCGCGACAAGCTACTGCTGACCGTCTTGATGGTGGTGATGCCCATCATCGGAGCCCTGGTCTTGCTGGTCTCGGATGCCAACTGGTTGGTCGGCGACTTGGCTGCTGAGATCGAGCACCAATTGGCAGCCGACCTGGCTGCGGGGGGAGGCAGTGCCACCTACACCGTCATCGGAGATAGCCAAACGCTCCTGTTTATTATGGCCTTGGCTTCCGTGCTATTGGGCCTGTTTGCGTCCGTCTATGAGATTGTGAAGGAACGATCAGTCTATCGCCGGGAGCGCATGGTCACACTGCGCATTCTGCCCTATATCACCTCCAAGGTTGTCGTGCTCGGTCTCTTTGCCCTGGTTCAGTGCCTCCTATTGATGGTGGTCATCAACCTCAGGGTGGATTATCCCCAGGAGGGCATCCTCCTCCCAGCCCCGGTAGAGATGTACATCACATTGGTCCTGGGGACCCTGGCAGCAACCCTGTTGGGGCTGCTCATATCCGCCATCGTGCCCAACGCCAACACGGTCATCTATATTGTGTTCCTGGTGCTGTTCTTTCAGATGATCTTTGCCGGCGTGCTCTTCGATCTGCCAGGAATCACGAATCAGTTCTCCAACCTGACACTCACCCGCTGGTCAATGGAGGGACTGGGCACGTCGGCGAATATGGCGTGGTTGAACACACTCACCCGCACTCGCTTCCAGCCGGACCCAGTCACCGAGACGGTCTCGACGGAGGTCGGGAAGCCAGATGAGGATTGGGAGCCTGTCACTATCGTGACGACCACCCAGGAGATCGAAGTACCCTTCCAGCCAGACCCAAGCCAGCCGGTCATCGTGCAGACTGTGCCGATTTCCGTCCCCCAGGTAACCGTGAACGACTTGGTCACGGTCACAGAGGTGGTCACGGAGACGTTTACCGTGGAACCGGAGCCGATGGACATCTTCAATGAGCAGAAGTTTCGCATCAACTACGACCGGACGACAGGTCACCTGCTCTTGGACTGGTCGATGCTGATCGGGTTTGGGCTGTTGTTTGGCGCCGCCACAGCCATCGTGCTGAGACGCCAAGATGTAGGATAGACAAATTGCGTCATGACACATCATGTTTCGCGCATTGCGCACCCCGCGCGGACTATCGAGGTCAAATCAACGGATAATGGAGTGAAACTATGACACTTGCAGCCGGACAAGTCCTACAAAACCGTTACCGCATCGTCGCCCAGTTGGGACAAGGTGGGATGGGGGCCGTCTACAAAGCTTGGGACACCCGTCTCAACGTCTCCCTAGCTCTCAAGGAGATGATCCCTCAGCCGACGCTAGATCAGCAGACCCTAGCTGCACTGCGCAAGCAGTTCCAGCAGGAAGCCCAAATCCTAGCTCGCCTCAGTCACCCTCACCTGGTCCGCGTGACCGATTTCTTTGAGGAGGACGGGAATGCCTATCTGGTGATGGACTTTGTCGAAGGGGAGAGCCTGGCTGACTGTATCGAGCGGGAGGGGGCGCTGGCAGAACAACAAGTGCTGGATTGGACACAGCAGTTGTTGGATGCACTAGCCTACTGTCACGCTCAAGGTATCATCCACCGCGACATCAAACCCCAGAACGTCATCATCCGATCCGATGGACGGGCGATACTGGTGGACTTTGGTCTGGTAAAGCTGTGGGATCCCAACGACCCGCACACCAGGACGGTGATGCGGGGAATGGGAACGCCTGAGTACGCGCCGCCGGAGCAATACGACACGCAGATCGGGCATACCGACCCCCGCAGCGACATCTATGGCCTCGGTGCGACCATCTACCACACCCTGACGGGCCAGGCGCCGCCGACGGCGACGATGCGGATCGCCAGTCCGGCGATGTACCAGCCCCCTCGGACGCTAAACCCGCGCCTCTCACCCACGACGGAAACATCCGTGCTACGGGCAACAGAGTTGGCTGTAGAGAACCGGTTTGCCTCAGCCGAAGAGATGGCGGCCGCCCTGAGAGGAGAAGCGCACGCTCCAACCGTGCGAGTTGCACCTGTGAGTACGAGGACGAAGGTGATACCGGGAGCCAGGGCGGTGACAGGAGTACAACCAGCCCCAGTGGCAGGACGCAAGCGCGTACCGGTCTGGGTCTGGGCATTGGGTGGTGTGGCAGCAGTGGCGCTGGCGGTGGGCGGTGTGCTGCTTTCGCAACGCGGACCTGCCTCCACCTCCGGGACGGCAGGAACGGCGACCGCTGCCGCCATAGCAGCGCTGGAGAAAACGGCGACACCATCCCCATCTCCATCGCCCTCGCCTCGGCCAACGGAGACACACACGGCTACAAGCGCGCCGACTGACACACCGACACCAACGCGTACCCCCCGCCCCACAAGCACTCCCAGGGGCACACCCGTGGACACGCCAACGGACACGCCGACAGACACGCCGACACCAACGGCAACTACCACACCAGAAGCGCCGAAGGCGACAGAGACTCCGCGACCCACGTCAGCCCCAGCCTCTGGCGCGTTGATCACTTTTGAGGATTGGGGCGGCTGGCGGCGCGGTGACCAACCCTACGGCGAACTGACGCAGAGCCGCGAGCAGGTCCACTCGGGCAACTATGCGGCCAGACTGAGCTACAACTTCCCGGCCGTCCAAGACGACTATGTTATCTTTCTCCGCACGCTGAATCTGGGGGGACAGCCCAATACCATTGGGGCTTGGGTGTACGGTGACGGGTCCGGCCACCTCCTGAACATCTGGATACAGGACTCACAGAACGAGGTGTGGTCGGTCCACTTGGGGAAGGTGGGCAGTTCGGGATGGCGACAGATGGCAGGCACCATAGACGCCAATCTGCCCTGGCCCTCGGGACACATATCTGGACCCTCCAACGGTGTGATAGATTACCCGATCCGCTTTAACGCCCTGGTGTTGGATCGGTCCGGCGGTTCCCAGAGCGGGCAGATCTATATCGACGATATCTCGGCCTGGCAGAGTACGGCGAGGGCAACGTCTACACCTGTCCCCAGCGCACCGACATCTGAACCAGCGCCCACATCGGCGGTACCCACGTCGGCGCCGCCGCCATCAGGAGAGACGGGCCGCATCTTTTACACCATTGAGGCCGGCCCGTCGTACTACCTAGGAACGACCGATCCTTCCTGGTCGCAAGGGCAGGTACTGGACCCCATGGCATACGAGCAGTCCACCTGTGCAGGGGGAGCCACAGCGACAACACTGGCAGGTCGGACAGTGAACCTGTTCTATGGATACCGATGCCCCATCGCCCATCCCAAGGAGTGTCCCTCGCCGGACGGAGTATACAAAGTCGTCCTCTGGGAAGAGAACGGCATCTGGTCAATGAGCATACGACGAGTAGACGACAACTCCCAGGTACAGGCTATCTACAATGGCCGTCTGAATACCAGCGAGCCGATTATGTGGGCTCCCGACAGTTCTCGTTTCTACTTTGCCATCAAGCAGACGCTGCACTCGGCCAGCCCCACGGCAGGTGGCTACCAGCCTGTGATCCCTACTGCTTTCGAGCCGTACCTGTCTCCCGATGGCTCGATGATTCTGTACACGCAGCCAGTAGGAACCGTGGGGGCATACGACATCTGGGTGGCCAACGCCGATGGGTCTAGCCAACGCAACGTGACCAACGCACCGACGACTTACAAACAGTGCGCGCGCTGGGGAAGCCCATGATGACAGGGAGGATCGCAGCCGTTCGGAGGTGTCACGGTTTACTGTCGCCCCACCGTTGCCGACACTGCCGCTACGGGGTCAACAATAGGCGGGCCAGATGACGTGCTGATCTAGATGTGTGCCCACAGCCTATTTGTGATCGTGTCCAGACCAATGTCTAACGAAAGCAAAAGTCGGAGCTTTAGGCACTGCCACCTCTGCGGCCATCGACTGTGGGGGCGTGGCTGGACCTATGCGCTCGACGGCGTACCGGATGGGCAATCCCTCGTCGTCTGCCGCCGCTGCCAGGAGACGGCCCCACGCTGCGCTGTGTGTGGAGTGCCGATGAATGCGGACTACATCCATCTGCCCGACGGCCGACGCACGTGCGCCCGCTGCCATCAGACCGCCGTCTATGACCCGGCCCACGCCCGGTCGCTCTTCGAGCGTGTGACCCGCATCGTCACCGACGAACTGGGCCTGGGCCTCAACATCGGCACGGATTTCACGCTTGCGGACGACCGGCACCTACAGCGACTGGCAGCGGACGTGCCCCCTGCTCTCCACGAGGGCGCAGCCAGAGAGCCTGGAAGCAGAGTGATTGGACTCTTTATCCGTCAGGGCCGCAGGCGGTTGATGGTCGTTCTCTCTGGCCTGCCACAGATTCTGCTAATCCAGACCATAGCTCACGAGTGGGCCCACGCCTGGCAGGGGGAGAACTGCCCGCTGCTTCAGGATCCCCTCATACGCGAGGGCTTTGCCGAGTGGGCGGCGTACAAGACGCTGCAGAACATGGGCGCGGTCAAGAAAACGGCGCTGATGGAACGGCATAACGGGCCCTATGGCGAGGGGCTGCAGCGGATGTTTGAACTGGAACAGCGCAATGGGGTGCCGGGCGTGCTGGATTTCTGCCGGCGGGCGGAATAAGGCAGAGTGTGAATTGCGAATGGCAAGCTGGGAGCTACACGATTCGATCCGATAGATGGATGAGATGTCCCAAGCACTGAGCTTGACTTGTAGGGTAAACACGCCCATGCTACCCGTCACCGAGGATCTGCGGTTGATCTACTTGCTGGTGGAGGCAGGCGGGTCCAACGGCTCTGCCGTGTTACCTGTCAACCTCGCGCTGGTCGTGGACGTGAGTGAATCCATGCACATCCGCGTGGCCACCGACGAGCAGTTTAGAGAGTTGGCACGAACGGGGCTGCTGCAAGAGGTACTGGTGGACGGCGTGCCA
>Ga0180437_10002759_pt1 | contig 27252 bp, 31 predicted proteins | sample SS_ome_4_FD_132410 | JGI IMG/M metagenome (GOLD analysis project Ga0180437, IMG submission 132410) | Hypersaline lake sediment archaeal communities from the Salton Sea, California, USA - SS_3_D_1 metaG | ecosystem: Environmental > Aquatic > Non-marine Saline and Alkaline > Hypersaline >...
AAATACTCCCCTTTGTGTACCCGAAATGTTTGGCCCTTTATACCCTTTTTTCCTTTGAAATCCCCCCTTTTTCCCAAGAAAAAAAATTTTTCAAAAAACCCCCCCCCCCCCCGTAAAATACCTTCCGACCTTAAACCAAGGAGCAAGCCATGCAAGTTTCCCCTATCAACAATCAACCCACTTCATTTACTCCATCTCCAGCTACATCTAGAGCCCCTGTTTCCATCTCCGATACACTGATCAGCGCCAAAGAGCATGGAAAGAACAAGAATTCCTCTTGCGGTTGTTTCTACTCTATCTATAACTCTGTTTCCGACTTCGTTGGGGCTACCTACCGCCTCATCACTACTCCCTTTTCTTGGGTTATCCAATGTTTTTGCCCTTCGGAAGAGACATCATCCAAGATTGCAACTATCGCAAGGAAACCCCTAGACAACGAGCGGGTGGGCCAAATAGCGGCTCTTCTCAAGGAGCATGGGATAGAACTCCCTCCCTCTTTTGGCGTCCATTTGACTCCATTCTATGAAGATTACTTCGATTGCGTTGACGCTCTCTTAAGTATGCAAGAGCATGTGGATAACCTCCCTCACAATGGGCCCATCTGCGCAACCATCTCTGCAGAGAATGACGAGTTTTGTGTCACATACAAACCCGGCGAAGGTCCAGAAAAAAATCTCAAAACCTTTATCTCTTTTCTCCAGCAGCGTAAATATAACAAAGAGCTGAAGCTCCATCTCTCAGTAAAAACAATGGAGACTCCCTTCTTTGGCCCAATTCGCACCAAATGCGAAATGGGGCTCTCCACCGACCGCATTGTCTCAGGATGGTTTACCTCCCCATATGTCGAGCCAAAGTGCGAGGTCTCTACCTGCAGTCGAATGGCCTTCTTAAGTCGTCAAGCAGCGGAGGAGTTTCTCAATAAAGCAAGGAACACCAAGTAAACTTCTTCCCCATCCCCACCTGGACTCATAGGGTCCAGGTGGCTTTCTTCAAAAAAATCTTTTCAAATTCCCGAAACTCTGCGATAATCCCCTCGCAAAACTGACCAGGAGTCCATTTTGGATATTCGTCCCGTTGATTCATCCTCTCAAGTGTTTGCACCCTTGGCTGCTGCAAAGCCCCTTCCTACACAACCGATGCTCGCTAGCACGCTCGAGTTTGGAGTTGCCGTTAAAAAAGAGGGCGTCTGGGATCTGATTAAAGCCCTTCCTTTTATGGTTGTCGAATTCTTTACTCGTCTCATCCCCACACCTCTAGGTTTAATCATCCCTTGCCTTTCTGGCCTTCTCATCCCTAGTTCTTTTGAAATTCCGAGACTCTCTCCCCCCTCACTTTCTGCCGAGCGTATGGACTTTCTCGCGAAACATTTTGAGAGAACCACTCCGTCATCCACACAACTTCATCTCCTCAATACTTTCTTGGTCTACCATAACTTCTTTACAGGAAAGGAAGTCCCTGGAGGGAGCAGATCGACGATAGCTATCGAGGAAGGACCAACTCTTACTTATCACCCCGCTACAACGATCTATGTCGGGGAAGGATCAACTTTGACTGATTCCTCCAATAAGCAAAAAAAACAGAGAGCAAAAAACCTCAATAATTTTATCCAATTTCTTAAAGACAGCTCCCCTGCAAAACTTGAAAATGTGAGAGCAAAAATCACCACAAAATATCGATCTTCTCGATGCCTCGGTCCAATTTTAGTAGGATACACTCAGACAAAAGAAAATTGGAAAACGGAGACATTACGAAGGGGATGGAAAAGCAGAAAGCGTTTTACAATAGAAAGAGAGTTGCACAGCTCAGATGCTGTCTATATGTTCTCTAGCTTTAGAGCCTCTAACCAATTCTTATCTCTGCTAGTGAACTCCTCTGTTTGAAGGTGTATTTTTAAGTCCCCTTGCAGCGACACCAAGCAAAAGAAGTCTTTACAGCTTTCCTAGCCTCTGCGATAATCCCTTCGCAAATCTAATTTAGGAGTCCGTTATGGATATTCGTCCCATTAATTCAGCTTCTCAAACGTTTGCCCCACTGGCAACCACTCGGCCCCATTTCCAACAACCGATGCTAGCTAGTACGATCGAGTTTGGAGAGACCAACACTAAAGAAAAAAGCATTTGGGAGCTTAGCAAAGCCCTTCTCGTTACTATCGTTGAAGTCTTCACACGGTTTCTTCCTAGCCTGATGGGACTGTGCACACCAAAACATTTTGAACTCCCCGCTCCGACTCCTCCAACGCTTTCCAAAGAGCGCATTCACTCTCTCGCAGAGCATTTTGGAGACACTACTCCATCACAAAAGCAAATCCAACTTCTGAACATCTTCCTCGCATACCACGACCTCTTCGCTGGAAAAGAGTTTCCAGCAGACAGCAGCTCTCATATCACCATTGAAGGAGGCCCCGCCATGTTTTATCTTTGCGGATCCGACAAGACCCAGCGAGCAAGGGCCCTTGCAAAATTTGTTCAGTTCCTCAAAGAGAGCTCTACAGCTGCTCTCAACAACGTCCAAGTGAGGATCAACACAAGATATAAAATCTATCCGTGGTTTGGACCTATTCTTTCTGGAATCACCAGTCGAAAGGAGCAGTGGAAAACCCAGTACTTCAGATTCGGAGCTATGCGACCAGCTAAGAGATTCTTCACTATCGAGAGAGAAGAGTCGTCGAAAACTGCACTTACCTATCCAACCACGATAAGTGCAGAAGAAGGCCGAAATGGCCACCCTGTGTTTGACGAGATTTGAAAAGTTTTGTACCCTTCTGGCCATGAAAATTCAACAGCTCGCCACAGTCAACTTTGCCCACTACTGGGTCACCACTTCGAAGCAGGGAGAGATTCGTGTCGTCGAAAAAGACCCTCCCCCTTTTCGGTGGATCAAGATGATCTTCTACATCTTTTCGCTAACCCTCATCGATGTCTACGCCCATACGAGGATCTCCCGCTTCACTAAGGCATTTTGGGACCACTTTGAAATCGACTTTAACGAGGATCCTGAGTGTCGAGATCTCTATACCCAGGTGATCAGCAACATTCGCACTGCGGGGATTCATATGGGTGAAACCAATGTCAAACTCCTCGAAAACTTAAGAGAGAAGATTTCAAGCTTCGAAGGTGGAGAGTAGCTCATCGGCAACCCATTAACTTGTTAACTCCTTAATAAAATCTTGATATCTCGAAGCGGCTTTGATAAGATCCCCCCCCCCCAAAGCCTAACTAGGAGTCCGATATGGATATTCGTCCAGTTAACCCATCTATTAGACCTCTTGCTGCAATAGAAGCCGCTAGCTCCTTTTCTACACCACCACCTATGCTCACCAGCACGATCGAGTTTGGAAAGACCGAGCATGTAGACAGCTGGTGGACATTTTTTAAATCTCTTCCTTTTAGGTTCCTTGAAGTATGGACTAGATCCGTTCCCTCTTTCTTTGGCTTATGCTCTCCCAAACCTTTCGAAATTCCTGAAATCTTTCCTCCATCCCTTTCACCTGAACGTTCGAATTTTCTTGCTCCCCATTTTGGAACTACCACCCCTTCCCAAAAGCAACTCCTCCTCCTGAATATCTTCTTGACATACCACGAATTCTTCAGTGGAGCAAAGATTCCTAAAACTAGCTTTACAAGGTTTAAGGTTGAAGATGGACCAGACCTTGGATATCCTCCCGAAATTTCTGAGGATCGACAACTTGAAAATCTAAATGAGTTCGTCGAATTTCTTAAAAACAGTTCCTCACTAGAAAATGTTATGATAAGCATCCACACTGAGTTTCTCATTTCACATTGCTTTGGCCCTGTAATCAAGGGAAGAGCCGAAGTTAAAGAAAGTTGGAAAGCACAAAAATTTCCAAAAGGAAGGTGGGGCTTCACCACTGAGAAGCAGGCGCACTCCACAACAGCTTTTCCCTATATCTCATCTATTAGAGCCAACAGGCAATATGAGATGGTAGCTAAAGGCCTTCAGCAACTAACCGATGTTGAGAGATTGAAAAGACGCATGGAAAAGGACCCTGAATTCGTCAGTAAACAAATGAACTTATTGTAAGAACAAGTCGCTATCAACAAAAAGATCATCCAACTCCAAAGAAACGAATGAGCTTCAAGCTTTGAGGGTAGAGAGTAGCTCATCAGAAATCCGCGCGCAGGTGGCCGCGATCACTGCTTCCCGATCCCCATCAAAATGACACTCGACGACATGGGGCTTTTTCCCCGCTTCGCCCACGGCTAAGAAGACGGTGCCAACTGGCTTCTCCTTTGAGCCGCCCGTCGGCCCGGCGATCCCGGTGGTAGACACTCCGTAGTCAGCGCCCGTCTCTTTCATCAAACCGATCCACATCTCATGCGCTGTCTCGCGAGAGACGGCCCCATGGTTTCTAAGGGTTTCCGGATCAACCGAGAGGAGTTTTTCCTTAAGCCCATCCGAGTAGGTAATGAGCGAGCCGAGAAAATAGAGAGAGGCATCGGGGATGCTCGTGAAACGCCCTGCTAGGTGGCCGCCGGTTAGCGACTCGGCAAAAGCTAGGGTCTTCTCCTTTTCGATAAGGGCATTGTGGATTTGTTTCTCTTTGCTCATGACAGAACCTCCAGATGCTTGGCTGCTAGGGCCGGGTGGTTGTTGATCCAGGAGAAGCACTCTTTTCCAAGACGAATCGGCACATTTTGTTTTTTTCCTTCGACAAGGAAGGGTGTAGCTCTCGTGTTAGCCCGAATCCATTTGGAGAGCTTTTGAAAGAGCTCAGTATTGGCAAAGCTTTTATCCACTTTGCCAAGAGCTTGGGTATCGGGATCAAGGTAGAGCTGCGGATAGGAGAACTGGATCCCCCAGGTGATGCTCTCCTCTCCCATCACACCTGACAGAAACTGATCGGTATAAATGAAGTGGTGGCGCTGCAGTTGGATGATGGGAATGCTTGGCTTGACCAGAACTTTTCCCGAAGAGAGGGGGACCGAATAGACGAGGGTGGGATCGCAGGTGATCATGGAGGAAAAGAGAGGACGAAGAGTGGTCTCATCGGGAAGGGTGCCGGCTTTGAGTGCGTCGATGTATGTTTTGTACCCCTCAAGAAAGGTCTCTTTTGAAAAGGTGGCTTCTTCCTCTAAAAGAGGGCGAGAGCCATCAAAAAAAGTGAAGGGAGACAAGTGGTCGAGAAGAGTTGTCATCTCTTCAGTATCGAGGAGCACGGGGAGTTTACGCGATTTGGAGACTTGGAGAACCTCAGGCATGCTTTCCTTTTTTGCGAGAGGAGAAAAAGAGGAGGTAGACCACAGAAAGGAAGATCATGCTGTCGGCGATGTTGAAGATCGGGTAGGAATAGCGGTAGAAGATGAAGTAGATCATGTCGATCACATGACCATAGAGAAATGAGTCGATGATGTTGCCGACGGCTCCGGCTGCGATTAAGAGGAAGGGTATCTGAACCCGCTTGGGTGGTTTGAAAAAGATGAGATAAGTTAGAAGGCCTAGAGTGATTATAATCCGGATAATGGGCCAGAAATGGGGAATATTGGCAAAAAGTCCCCAGGCAATCCCGGTATTGGTCGCATGGACGAGGGATAGGGTGATGAGCGGAGTTTGGAAAACTCCTATCCCCCCAAAGGGATAGGAAGCATACGCCTGGAAAGGGGGAAGATTATGGACAACCCAGTATTTAGTCCAGAAGTCGAGTAGAACCACTAGCGCAAATAGGGCAAAGCGTTTCATGAGACCATCTCATTATTTAAAGAAGTGGATTTTTGAGCGATTTTCTTTTGGGGTGGTCTCATAGTCCGCCTTTTTCAAGCTTTTCTTGAGCGGCAACGGTCATGGTCGCATAAGGAATCGCCTCAAGTCGCTTAAGCGGGATCTCATCTTCAGAAAGGTCACAGATTCCGTAGGTCCCCTCTTCGATTTTCTCAAGAGCTCGGTCAATTTGTTGAACCACCTTGATCTCTTTATCGGTAAGCTGGAGGGCAAGACTTCGATTGAAGTCGTCTGTCCCCTCGTCAGCTTGGTGTTGGGAGTACCCTTTGGTCTCGGCTTCAGTTTTTACATCTTTACTTGTCTCTTGGACCATTTTGGTCATCTCGTTGCGGAGTTCTTCGAGCCGCTTCTTAAACTCTTCAATCTTAGCTTTCTTTAGTGGCATGGCAGCATTCCTTTTCTTCTAAGGGTGTAATGTTGTCGATCGCATCTTTCAGTTCGTCAAGCTGTGTAAACCGGCGGTAAACACACGCAAAGCGAATGTAAGCGACCATGTCTAGTTCTTTAAGGTGTTTCATGACGAGTTCTCCAAGCTCTGTAGCTTCGATCTCCTTTACCTGCCTTTCCATCAGTTCAGCAGTGATCTTGTAGGCGGTTTCTCTCACCTGCTCATGAGACACACGGGTATGCCGACAGGCTGCCGCAAGCCCTTTGATCAATTTTTCTTGTTGAAAATCTTGGTAAAGACCGTCTCTCTTGTGGACCTGAATGGTCAGGTCAACCGTTTCAAATGTGGTGAACCGGCGAAGACACTTGAGACACTCTCGACGTCTGCGAATCGCATTCGTCTGCTCAGCTCCTCGTGAATCGGTCACTTTTGACTCTTCATGGTGGCAAAAGGGACAACGCATAACTACATCCTTGGGGACAATTCTGCCCTTGTATATAGCAGGCCAAGCTTTTATTCAAATTAAAATCTACAACTGTGGAAAAATTCGGAGGAGGTGGGATTCGAACCCACGAAACGCTTATCACGTTTACACGCTTTCCAAGCGTGCTCCATCGGCCACTCGGACACTCCTCCACTAGATGATCTAGAAAAGCCTATCCCAATGAGAGATATCTAGCAAGTAAAATGGGAGAAGGGTATCCTGGGGAAATGGGAAAACGGCTACTTCTTTTTTTACTACTCCCTCTGATGGCTGCGTGCTTTAAGAAAAACGAGCCTGCACATGGAAAGCCCACCGTGCTTGTCACGATCGCCCCTTATGCTCAATTTGTCGAGCGGATCGCAAAAGATACTGTTGTCATCGAAACTCTTGTTCCTCCTGGCGTTAACCTCCATATCTATGAGCCCACTCCGAAGCATGTCGAAAAAACGGCAGCAGCTGGCGTCTGGTTTCAGATTGCTGAACCCTTTGAAAAAAAGATCACAACCGCGTTCAAAGAACAGAACCCGCAAATGGAAATCGTCAATCTCCAGCAGGGGCTTGACCTGATCGAAGAAGAAGAGACAAAGGAGCTCGCTCCCTGCCTTGGGCATTCCCACGAGGGGAAAGATCTCCACACCTGGCTCTCTCCCAAGCTGGCGCTGATCCAGGCTCGCCATATCGCAAACACCCTTGCCACCCTTTTCCCCGAGCAAAAAGATTTCTACGAAAAAAACTTTAACCGACTTGCCATAGATTTAAGACTGCTCGATGAGCAGATCGGGACCAAACTGAAGCCTTTTGAAGGCCAGGCTATTCTCGTCTCCCATCCGGCTCTCGGCTATTTTTGTAGGGACTACTCTCTTATCCAACTCTCTGTTGAATGCGAAGGAAAAGACCCCCGCCCCAAAGATGTGGAAGAGATTTTAAAGAAAACTAAAAGCTACAACGTCCGGTGTGTCCTTTTGCAGAAGGGATTCAATAACCGGGGAGCTCAGCTGATCGGGCAAAAACTCCAATTACCCATTGATGAGATCGACCCATACGCTGAAAACTATATCCATAATATGCGGGAAATCGCAGGATATATCGCCCAATGACCATAGCTGTCTCAGATCTTAGCTTCTCCTACCCCAGAGAGACTCCAATCTTAGAGGGAATCTCTCTTTCAGTTGCTGCTGGGCAGTTCATTGGAGTTTTTGGCCCCAATGGTGGCGGAAAAACCACCTTCTTAAAACTTCTTCTTGGTTTGGAGAAACCGACATCTGGAAAAATAGAAATTTTAGGGAAAAGCCCCAAAGGAGCAAGTGCCGAGGTGGGGTATGTCCCACAAAGCCGCCACTTTGACCCGAAATTCCCCATTTCGGTGCGGGAGGTGGTCCTCCACGGCTGCCTATCCATCTACCCAGGGTGGGGCCCCTTTCCAGAAAAAGCTAAGGAAAGAGCCCATGCCGCTCTTGAAGAGGTCGGTCTTGCCCATCTAGCCGAAGCCTCTTTCCGAACTCTTTCTGGAGGACAAGCACAACGAGTACTGATCGCAAGAGCTCTTGCCTCCAAGCCAAAAATCCTCCTCTTAGATGAGGCTACAGTGGGAATCGATCCTGATGCTCTCCATGAGTTTTTCACCCTTCTCAAAAAACTTCGAGGGAAAATTACAATCCTCTTAGTCACTCACGACCTCCACTCAATCGCAAAAGAGATGGACTCTCTGATTTGCATCCATCGGCAGCTTACTCGGTACTCACCAGACCAAGTATGTGAACACTTTGCGATGGGTCTCTACCATCCTCCCCTTCTCAAAAAAAAGAGGCCCGATGGATCTGATTAGCCCTCTATTCACACAACCTTTCCTCTATATGGCTCTTTTGGCAGGGCTCGCTGCCTCGATCACAAGTGGAGTGATGGGCTCTTTTGTGGTGGTGAAACGGATTGTCTTCATCAGTGGTAGCATCGCCCACTCAGTTCTGGGAGGAATGGGACTTTTTCTCTGGATCGAAAGGCGGTTTGGAATCAGCTGGATTACCCCCATGCAAGGCGCCGTGGTCGCTGCGATTTTGGCAGCTCTGCTCATAGGATGGATCCATCTCAAATATCGGGAAAGAGAAGATACGGTGATTGCAGCACTCTGGTCGACAGGGATGTCGATTGGGGTGATCTTCATCGCCCTCACGCCCGGGTACAATGTGGAACTCATCCACTATCTTTTTGGAAATATCCTTTGGGTAACCACTAGAGATGTGTGGACCCTCTTTGCTCTTGCAGCCGTCGTTGTCGCTATGGTTGCCTGCTTCAGACACCCTTTCCTCGCCATCTGCTTCGATCCGCAGCAAGCGCGGCTTCAGCGCGTGCCGGTCCGCTTTTTCTATCTGCTTCTGCTCTGCTTGATCGCTCTCTCGATCGTTTTGCTCATACAGGTAGTCGGAGCTATTTTGGTGATCACCATGCTCGCGATTCCAGCAGCCATTGCGGGCAGCATCACTCCGAGATTCTCTCACATGATGATGTGGGCAGTAGCAATCGGAGCGCTATTCACATTCCTGGGAACAGCGCTCTCCTATCACCTCAACTGGCCGCCGGGTGCAACAATCGCCCTTGTCGCCACCCTCTTCTACCTACTTAGTTTCCGTTTAAAGAAATTAAATTGAGCTCATATCTTTCCACCAGCCAAGAAATCCCTTAGGCTTTCTTGGGGTAGGCTTTCTTTTACGGCTTACAGTTTTTTTCTTACGTGTAGTGTATTTTTTCTTAGTTGCCATGACTTCCTCCTAAAATATTTACGGCTTTTGTTCTTCCGCCTTCTTGTGACGACGCAAAAACTCTTGCCACTTACTTCCATCATCTTTTGGAGGCTGCTCAGAAGCTCTTTCTTTCTTCTTCGACTGCCTCGATTTTTTTGGTTTTTTTTCTTCCGGCTTTTTCATATCTCTTTAAGACTAAAGATAGAACCTTTCACGGAACATCTTCTGCCAGCTCTCCTTCGAATGGGGCTTTTGCTTCCTGTGGGTTTTCGTTGTCACTTTTGATGGCTTTTTCCGTTTGTGAGATCGGCGAGTTCCTTTCATCATTCCCCCATAATAGTACTATTACCCTGTATTATTTATATTAAATCCAACAAACTAATTATTCAATTTGTTTTATAAAATAATTTTAAATCACTAAATACGAACGAAGAGCAGACCTATTAAAGAAGAGTCCTAGCTCACAAATGGGTAAATAGCTGATTGACTATCATCATGAAATCCCTTATGATCTGCCTTTAGATTGCATAGATGTGTGCAGTCAAGCCCTTTATTGTACGAATTTTGGAGGTCATATGTACGCGATCATCGAGACCGGTGGTAAGCAATACCGAGTAGAGAAAGGCGATGTCATCGACGTTGAACTTCTTGATATAGAAGAAGATAAGAACATCGAATTCAAGAACATTTTGTTCTATAAAACTGACAAAGAGACCAAAGTGGGAGCCCCTCATGTGGATGGATGCGTCGTTCAAGCAGAGCTGATGCAACACGTTCGCGGACCCAAAGTGATCTCTTTCAAATACAAGAAGCGAAAAAACTACCGCCGCAAGAAGGGTCACAGACAAAACTACTTACGGGTAAAAATCACCGAGATTAAAGGATAGGATCATGGCACATAAGAAAGGACAGGGCGCTTCACGCAACGGCCGCGACTCAAATTCGCAACGACTTGGAATCAAAGCTACTCATGGCCAACAGGTCACCACTGGAAGTATTCTAGTGCGTCAACGAGGAACGAAGTGGAAACCTTCCAAAAATGTGGGAATTGGAAGAGATGACACTCTCTTCGCCCTCATCGATGGGACGGTTACTTTCCGTAAAACCAACCGGACCTACGTTTCAGTCGTCCCTGCTTAAGGGATAACTGAAGGAGCCCCCTATGTTTGTCGATCGAGTCCAAATGAAATTGATCGCTGGTAAGGGGGGCAATGGGATTGTCGCCTGGCGCAGGGAGAAATTCCTTGCTAAAGGAGGCCCTTACGGGGGCAATGGCGGACGAGGTGGCGATGTCATCCTTGAAGCCGACAACAACATTTATTCTCTAGAAGCCTACCGCCACCGCCACTTAATGCGCGCCGAAAATGGACGCGAGGGAGGAACCAACCTCAAGCAGGGGCGCTCAGGCAAAGACCTCATCATCAAAGTCCCTTACGGAACCCTCGTCAAAGATAAAGAGACTGGAGAGGTCCTCTTCGACTTCACCTACGACGGCCCCTCTAAATGGACCCTTTGCGAAGGGGGAAGAGGCGGCAAGGGAAATAACTGCTTCAAAACCTCAACACGCCAAGCTCCTAACTTCTGCACGCCCGGAACTGCGGGGAAAGAAGGAGAGTTTGAGCTGGAGCTTAAGCTGATTGCCGATGTTGGCCTAGTTGGCCTTCCTAATGCGGGAAAATCGACCCTCCTCTCCAAGATCACCCACGCAAACGCAAAGATCGGGGCCTATCCTTTCACAACACTGACCCCCAATCTCAGCTTCATCCAGTTAGAAGATTACAGACGAGTCTTGATTGCTGACATCCCTGGAATCATCAAAGATGCCCATCAGAACAAAGGATTAGGCCTCGCCTTCTTGCGCCATATCGAGCGGACCTCTGCTCTTATTTTCGTGATTGATCTCGCCAGCGAGGAAGAAGATCGGACACCTCTTGAGGACTTTTCTATTCTGCGAAACGAGCTAGTTGCTTACGACCCAAGCATGGGAGAGCGACCTTTTCTCGTTGCACTCAACAAGATGGACCATCCCGATGCTGAGGCAAATCTTAAAGAGTTCTCCCAAAAGAGTGGCCTAAGTCCAGATCAGCTCTTTCCGATCTCAGCACTTGAAGGAGAAGGGCTAGATCGCCTCGTCGGGGCGATTGGCAACGTTTCTCTTCCAGATCCGGTGTCCTGTAAAAATTAGTCCTCCTAGCCCCATCAGACTCGACCCCAGATAAACAGACATAGAAGGGAGAATCCCAATAAACCCACCCATGAGCGGACCGACGAGAAAGCCAAGTGCTACCACCGATTGGTAAACTCCGAGTATCTCCCCTTGATGCTCTTCAGAACGACTGTTGGATATATGCGTCATTGCCACGGGAAAATAGAGGGCAACGATAAAGTTCATCACCGGAAGAAAGAGGAGCAAATAGACGGGGTTCTTGATCGTGAGGAATAGAGGGAGAAAAAGAGGAGCAAACAGCATGGAAAATGTGAGCAGATTTGTCGTTGAAAAGCGTTTAATGAACGGCCGAATGAAAATCCCTGTCGCACAGGCGTAGGTGAACGAATTGAAGGCGAAAAAAGTCCCCGACTGAGAAGTGGAAAACGAGAACTGCTCTGTCAAGATCACCGCGACAAATTGAATGAAATAGTCCCAACCGAGCAAAAAGAGAAAAAACGAAAGGAAAACAACTCTAAAGTGTGGATGGGTAAACGCTTTTCTTACCTGAACAAGCCCATGTAGTGGATTGATTTTTTTTGTCTCTTTTCTAGCGCCACTCTCCTTATATCCGAAATAAAAAAGAAGTAGACTGGCCAATGTCAAGATGGCTGCGACAAAGAATGGAGTGCCGAAATTGAACCGGTGATACAACTCAGGATTCGATAAATGCCCCCCGATCACAGGCCCCGAAGCAAAACCCAGAGCTAGTGCCATACTATACAGCCCCAAATATTTTGCTTTTGTTTCAGGCGTGCTGATATCCACGATGGCTGCTTGTACGACAGGAGTTGTCGACATCCCAATTCCAAAAAGTACCCTATACAAAACAAGGAGCCAGAGGCTCCCCATTTTCATCCCGATCATTCCTATTAAATAGGAACCAGCAGCAATCAAAAGCCCCGTCAGGACTAGGGCTCTTCTTCCCCTTTGGTCAGATAAAGCTCCAAAAATAGGAGAGCCAATAAAAAGAAAAAGCGGGGTAAGAGCAATCACTCCCCCCATCATCATTCCACGGACAAGTCCGCTTGTCTCAGCTGCAAGAAAGGTCATTTGGGGGTCAAAAAACAGGGCAGCAAAGAGCGGAAAAACAAGACCAAGCCCCATATAATCGAGGAAGATCACGCTGAGCAGGAGAAAGAGGGTATATTTCCTTCGCATCCACTTATCCAATTTACTGTACTAAGCAGTGTAACCTCATAGTGACAAAATGATCCATAGTTTTTTTAAACGCAATCGTTGACCTATCCGTTCCCTCGGGATTTTAGAGGATGTTTGATTTTCGAAAGAATTCAAGCTATACTGGGGAGCGATGGCCAAGAAAAAAAGAAAAAAAACCGTAGCTGGGAAGAAAAAAATCTCACGGCTCCAAATCTTCCTATCGGGAGTCTTTGTAGGAATTTCCCTACTTACCCTCGCAAACCACTCGGATTTTTCGAAGGTTTCGTTTTCCTTTTCTTCTCCCACTTCAAACGTTTCTCCCTTCGGCAATCACCTCCCCCTCACCACCCCAACCATTGAGCGAGAGGGACACCTTCTTGCCTATGACGGGAGGACCCGGAATGCCCACTGGGTTTATCACCGCCTCACGCAAGAGACCGTGGAGGAAAAAATATCCCGGAAGTCCTCCGACTTTCATGAAGACCCATTAATCCCCAGCCTCATCCGCGCGACAAAATCCGACTACCAAAACAGCGGCTACGACCGAGGCCATCTCTGCCCTGCAAGCGACAGCGCCACCATTGCCGAGATGAACAACTCCTTCTTTTTGACCAACATCTCCCCACAGGTTCCTGCCTTCAACAGAGGCTACTGGAAAAAAGTAGAAAACCATATTCGAGACCTAACAAAGCAATACGCCGTCGTCCACGTTTTTGCAGGCCCTCTCTACCTCAAGCAAAAAGGAGCGGGCGACAAATACTTCGTCAAATATGAGGTGATCGGCCCCAACGATGTGGCCGTACCCACCCATTTTTTTAGCCTGATCTTTGTCGAAGACAAAATGAAAAAACTCTTCGCTAAGGCCTATATCCTTCCCAACAAATCGATCGCCCCCAAAACATCCCTTTCGAAATTTTCAGCCAGTCTTGAAGACGTAGAAAGCGCATCAGGAGTGATCTTCACACAACTTAGCTCGGAAAATTATGAACCCTGAAAAACGAAAAAGCTTCCTTTCTGTCCTCTTTGTCATCTTCATGGATAACTTTGGGTTTGGCCTCGTCTTTGTGATGTTCGCCCCCCTCGTCTTTTCTCCCCAATACTCACTTGTAGCTCCGGATACCTCCATTGCCATGCGCAACTTCTACCTGGCGCTCCTCTTCGCCGGCTATCCTCTGACCCAACTCTTTGGAGCTCCCCTCCTTGGAGATATCGCCGACCAGATCGGTCGAAAAAAAGCCCTCTACCTCTCGATCGCCGGCGTAGTCATAGGATTTCTCTTTTCTGGATTTGCACTCCTAGTCTCAAGCATGGCTTTCCTTGTTTTTAGCCGCCTTGTCTCCGGCTTTTTTGCGGGCAACTTGAGCATTTGCCTCTCGGCAATTGCCGACTTAAGCCCCACCGAGAAAAACCGATCGCGCAACTTTGGGATCGTTACCGTGGTATGGGCCATCTCTTGGAACATTGCCATGCTCGTGGGAGGCTACCTCTCCGATCCAACCAAATCCCGCTTCTTTTCTCCCTCCCTTCCCTTTTGGGTCACCGCCGTCCTCACCATGCTCAGCTTTGTCGCCATCGCCAAATGGTATACCGAGACCCATCCCCCTGGGAAACGCAGCCGCCTCGACATCGTCAAAGGGATCCACAACATCCATGCAGCCCTTAAAATCAAAAGTGTCCGGCCCTACTTCCTCGTCCTGATCATCTGGACAGTGGGCTGGGGGCTATCGGTTCAGTGGTTTGGAGCCTACACACTCCTTGAGTACAACTCTTCTCAAGAGGCCATCTCGTGGGGCCTCTTCACCCAAGGACTTACCTGGTCCCTCGGCGGCTCGATCATCAACCCCCTACTCCTTAAAAAGCTCAAATCGCTCCCCATTGCGATGATCGGCTACTTGGGCTGCACCTTCTTTCTCATTCTCACCGCCCTCGCCAACAACTTCATCCTCTTCTCCGTCTTCTACTGCACAGCAGCGATGTTCAGCTCCTTTGCCTTTAGCAACACGATGAATCTCGCCTCGATCCATGCGCCTGAAGAGATCCAAGGGAAGATCATGGGGCTTTCTCAGTCGATGATGTCCTTTGGATGGGTGCTAGTTCCCATCCTCGGAGCCATCACCAACACTCGTGCCATTGGGCTTTTCTACCCCATCTCTGCGCTAGTCGTAGGGCTCGCCCTCATCTTCCTCTTTATCGAGCTAAAAAGGAAAAAAGCATGAAACGCTTATTGATTTGCTTATTTTTATTTTCCCCTCTCCTTAAAGGAGAGGACAAGATCAATATCCTCGTGGTGGAACATGCCACTCCCGAATTCCCCATAAAAGGGACTAAGATGAAACTTGGAGACCTGGACGTCCCCTTGAGCGAGCATGGACGAGAGGAAGCCAGGCTACTCAAAAGGCAAATGGAGAAATGTGGGATCACCTTTGATGTTCTCTTCAGCTCAGACCTTGAGCGGGCAGAAGAGACTGCCCAGATCCTCGCCTCCGGCACAGGTGTCGAAGTAGAAACCCTCCGCGTTCTCCGAGAGACGAACAAAGGTGACCTCCAAGGTCTCACCCAACAACAGTATCGCCAGAGAGACTCTTACAAAATCTACAAAGCACTCGGAACAAGGGAGCGGTTTTTTGCCCCAATGGGAGCAGGCGACCGAACACAAACAAAGGCAGACCTGGCGGGCGAACTCATTCCCTTTCTTGAGTTTCTCCGTAAGAGCGACACCCTCTATGGAAAAACGATCCTGATCGTCACCCATGGAAACCCATGGAAGGTGATAGACATCCTCTCGAGGATCCCGGAGAGCTTCGACACCTCGAAAAGCCTCCGCAACCGCCTCACAATTATTCCTGGGTATTCGAGCCCTAAGAGCTGCGAACTCTTCCTCTACACACTAGACAAGACAAGCTTCAAGGGGCTTGGCCAATTGCATCTAAGCAACACGGGAGAGACCCATCTCACCCCGGTCAAGTTTAAGTCCACTTCCTAATCGCAACATTGCGCAAGAAACCTAAAATCGCTATTAGGAACATATGGCGAGAATCAAACAACTCTGGATGGAGGTTAAGACAAGCTTTTGGTTTGTCCCTGCTCTAATCATCATTTTTCTCATCATTCTAGCGATCGCAATCATAGAAGTGGATCAGATCTTAGCTGCCTCAGAGCGGACTCTTCCCATCACCATCGTTTCTTTCCAGCAAGAATCAATCCGCACATTCCTAGCTACAATTGCAGGCTCAATGATGACACTTGCAGGAGTGGTTTTCTCCATCACAATTCTTGTTCTTGCTCAGGCTGCAGGGCAATACAGCTCTCGCATCTTGAGAAACTTCATGAAAAAGAAAGCCAACCAAGTCATCCTTGGGATCTTTGTTGGAATTTTTATTTTTTGCCTTTTTCTCCTCACCAACCTCCACCCTACTGACAATGCACTTACTGCGGTCTCTGGGTTTATTTTAGCCCTCGTTGGAGTGGGGTTTCTCATCTACTACATCCACCAAACATCCATTTCGATCCAGGCGTCAGAAATTCTTCGCAGTATTTATGAAGAGACAACAGAAGCTATCGAAGATATCTACCCTGAACAAAGCCGAGAGCCGCCTTCAGAAATCCCCTTTTTAGAAGGACATCACCTAGTTTCTAAAGAAGTCGGTTTTCTACAGGGAGCTGACTGGGACGCTCTAGTAAAAGTTGGAGCCGAATATGGGACACAGATAGAAATCAAAAAACGCATTGGTGAGTTTATTGCTGTTGAAGAAGAGCTTTTCCGAATTGGGAAGGATCTTTCAGAGGACAAAAACTTTGAGAACCAACTACGTCGCGCCCTTGTGATCGGAAAGGATAGGACGGCTGCCCAGGATGTGATGTATGGAGTACAACAAACCGTCGATATAGCTCTGCGAGGAATCTCACCAGGAGTCAATGATCTCTCCACAACCCAAACGGCCATCGACTATTTAACTTCTATTCTTATGCAGCTTGCCAACCGCTATTATGGCTCCCATGTTCTCTACTATCAAGAGAAGCCAATCCTATTTCGCCACACACAGACCTTCTCTACTTTTTTGGAGCAATCCTTTGAAGGAATCTGTGCAAATGCCAAGACCCAACCAACGATCCAGAAAAAAATCAACGAAGCGATTGAAAAGATCGATCGGGTCACCGAGGACCCAAAGCGGAAAGAGCTCCTTAAAAGCTATTTCTACACCTAAAACCTACAAACTCGCGAGACGAGCCTTAGGCAATGGTGAGAGTTACCTATTCGTCCAGATCACTGCCGCGGCCCCCACTAGCAAGCAGCTGCTAATGTTTGACGCCGTCTCCAAAAACACACGAAGGTCTAAATTTTCACCAGAACCCTGCAGGATATTCAAGTGAGTTCGTGCGAAAAATAATGCAGCACAGGCAGCTACAGAAGATAGATAAATAGAAGCGGGAATCACGGCAATCCAATTTCGCCTTCGATCCGTTGGGCCCACACAAGAATCCCACATTTTGAAGAGACCTTTTTCGGTAATGAAACGACTTACCGTCCAGCAGCCACCAAGGAAAATAGTACTGACTATTAACTCTTTTTTTGCCGCGAAGAAGCTTGGGACAAAAAGCTTCGCAAATTCCACCCTCGTTTCTGTGGAATACTCCAACGTTGCTCTTGCGTGGAGATACGTTGACGCAACAGAGCCAAATAGGAGTCCCCAAAAAGGAGTGTTAGAGCCCACGGGCTCCACAACATAAGCAGACATTCATCCTCCAAAAAACAGTTAGAGATTCTTGAATCAGAATTTTGGAGGGAAAAGTGGTGCAGTTTGGAGATTTTCGACGAGGGCAGTGCGAGTAGCACGGCCGAGGAGAAAAGCTTCGAAATCCGCCGCTTTTCACCCAAAATTTGGCCGGACCCAGATTTGAACTGGGGACACAAGGATTTTCAGTCCTCTGCTCTACCAACTGAGCTATCCGGCCGAAAAAGCAAACCCCAAACATAGATATTGCCCAAATTCTTTGCAAGAATAAATCCTCGACGGAGTTTGAAAAAAAGCCCCTCGATGGAGTAAACTTCTCTTATGGGTATATCCGTAAAAGCCAAATCTATCTTCCGCTCAGAAAAAGACCACAAATTAGGAGCTATCAAAGGGGTTTTTGTTCCTAATGTTCTCCAAATGATCGGAGTGATCCTCTTTATGAGGCTCGGGTGGGTCCTCGGGAATGTAGGAACCAGCTCGATGCTCACGATCATCTCTCTTGCCTCTTCGATCCTGGTCATCACCAGCTTCTCCCTCTCCTCAATCGTGTCGAACATGAAGGTGGGTAGCGGCGGCGCCTACTTTATTTTTTCAAGAGTTTTAGGGGTTGAATTTGGCAGTGCCCTCGGCACCCTTCTCTGCATTTCTCAGCTTGCCTCGGTCTCTCTCTGCGTTTCGGGTTTTTCCCTCTCGGTTCACCAATTTCTTCCCGATGTGTCACTCTACCTCATCGAGACGGTGACCCTTTCTTCTCTTATCCTCGTTTCCTATATTTCAACCGAACTTGCTGTGAAGGCTCAAAGCCTGATTTTTCTTACACTGCTCGTTGCCATAGGCTCGATTTTTTTGGGGAGCAACGAACTTGTAGATAGCGCCCTTTTTTCAGCAGATTTTCCTGTAGCTGAACTCACATTCTGGGCAGGTTTTGCCATGTTCTTCCCCGCGGTAACGGGAATCGAAGCTGGGATGTCGATGTCGGGAGATTTGAGAAACCCAAGCAAAGCACTTCCCTTGGGAACACTCGCTTCTGTTTTGACCGCCTATGCCCTTTACACCAGCGTAACTCTTTTTCTTTCTAGCGAAGTTTCCTCCGAAATGCTCCGGGCCCACCCCTTCATCGTCTACCATATGGCGAAATTCAAAATGCTGATCTTGCTAGGTGTTTGGGGAGCCACCTTATCAAGTGCTCTCGGAAGCGTTTTAGGAGCACCACGAACCCTCCAAGCTCTGGCAAAAGACCAAATACTCCCCTCCTTTCTTGCAAAGGGCCACGGCAAGAGCAATCAGCCAAGAGTCGCTATCCTTTTTGTCTTTGCTGCAGCGCTCACGCTAACCCTAGGCACCAACATCAACCAGATCATCCCGATCATGGCAATGATCTGCCTCGTTTCTTACGGCCTCATCAACTTTGTCACTTTTTTCGAATCCTTCATCAAAAATCCAAGCTGGCGCCCCAGCCTGAGTACCCCATGGCCTATCGCCCTATTGGGCAGCCTTGGATGCTTTGCCATCATGTTCCTCGTGAACCTAAACGCCTCTCTAATCGTAATTGCGCTGACAATTATCCTCTGCATCATCAGCTCGCAGCGAGGGATTCGAGGCGGCTGGGATGACATTCGCTATAGCCTATTTTCTTTCCTTGTTCACCGCGGAGCCGCCAAGCTTGGTCAGCTCACCCCCAATGCAAAAAGCTGGCGACCCAACCTCATCACTCTATTTGAGTCGGACGCCCTCCCTATGAACCTCGCTTATTTCTCCTATGCCTTAGATCATGGAAAAGGGTTTCTTACGTTTGGAACAACCCTTGCCGAAGAAATTGAAGGCTCGAAAGAAAACACGTTCAAAGAACAGCTCAAAGAGCTGAAAATCCCCTCTTTTCTCCATGTAAATCACTCGGAAGCTACCTCGACCAACTTGGTTCAGCAGATCAAAAATTACGGATTTGGACCGCTCGTACCTAACTCAGTTATCCTTCCGCTCACAAGTAACCAAAAACTGATCGTGGATCTTTTAAAGGACACTCAGCGGATCAACAAAAACATCCTTTTATTGAAAACTGACTCGGGCAACCCACGGCTCTACTCAGAGCCCTACGTGAGTCCAAAACGGATTAACCTTTGGTGGCGAGGTGGTAACCAAAACAATTTCGAGCTCTGCCTAGCCCTCTCCTACTCCCTGCGAGGGAGTCCCCTCTGGTCTGGGGCAGAAATACGAATTAAGTCTCTTGCAAAGAGTCAGCAAGAACTAGACCAGCTCAGTCACGTATTTGGACGATACCAGAAAAAACTGCGTATTAAAAATCTCACCTTCTCCCCCATCCTCGATGAAAAAGGAGACTTTTTTGGAAGCCTCATCACCCATTCAAAAGATGCCGACTTTACCTTTCTGGGACTCCGCTCGATCGGCGAAGAAGAAACAGACAAACAGTTTGAGACCTACTTTTCTAACCTAGTGGAAAAGACCTCTCCTGTACCCAACATCGCCTTTGTGCTAGCCGGTGAGAAACTCTCCTTCAAGAAGATTTTTTCATAGTCTTTGTCTATATCTTTGTAATGAATCCGCTTTGGAAGAACTTTTAATCCAGGTATTTCTGCTTCGACAAGAGCCTGCCTAGCTTTTTCCACAAACTCCGCAGAAGGAGACTTTCCCATGGAGTCGTCATAGATGATCCCTCGCTGCTGAAGAGCGTCCGAAATATACAGCTCGATGAAAGGAATTCCTTTTCCAACTTTGATCCATAGTGGGTATTCTGCACCTCGTGAAGCAGAAAGATCCGCAGTATATTTTCTACAGGTAATCGTAGCAAAATATCTTCCCGGGTCGTTCTCCAAATCAAAAAAGCTCTTTGGAGGGATCCGCTTTTCTCCATCCAGACTTCTGATATGCGCAAGCCCAATTGCCTCAGCCTTCTCCCAAAACGCTTCAGAGCTCATTTGGCTGAAATCGGCAATTTGTTTTACGGGAATTGTTTGTGCATGAAAACGCAGACTTACAAGGGTATGATGATGCCCATCCACTAACACATATCCGTCTGGGCCACGGACAACTGGAAGCGCCTTACTTTTAGGAAATAGGCTTCTGCCCCTATCATATTTTAATAGATAGCTCTCTTCTACTTGGATGACAGAGCCTTCTTTCACAGCTTGAGAAACTTTTTCTTCCACATTTGCCCGTGAATACCGAACTTGCCCAGGATGGATCTCATGGACTTCGACATACCCTCGATCAATGGGCTGATGGTGAAAGGGCGAAAACAATAAGATTACAAATAAATAAATACTACTCATCCGAACGATTATATCATTCATCGACATTAGATAGAGCAAAAAATTATTTAAAGACTTTCTAAATCAAGCATATCTTTCATAATATTGACCGACTCGGCGAGCTGAAGATCTTCTTTCCCCCACGGAGGATCGGGGTCGATCCGAAAGAAGGAGGGAGATTTTCCCCTCTGTTTTGACTGAACTTTCAGAAAGAGCGAGAAATTAGGGTCGGTCTGCTGCCGCTCCAGACTATTCTGCGCGAGGGTGGGGACAATTTTCTGCCACTTCTCCTGAGGAGAGTGGAGATAGGGGAGGTAGTTTTTCTGAAACCAGCTCCTACTCCGATAATCAATGTCGGTGAGTGGGTCGACATAGGCAGCAGCTACTTGGTCACTAGGAAGAGGATACTCCAAGAAGCGCTCCCCGATTTTATAGGAGGCGAAAATCGTAGGGACCACGATGTCCGCTTTCACCCCTTCAATCTGGGTCGAACGCCCCGAAACGGTGTAGTAACGCCCCACGGTCACCTTATAGAACGACTTTGCCGACTTCGTGGTCACCGTCTGGTATTGGATCGTCCCCTTCCCATAGGTGTGCTCATCCCCCACAATAAGGGCCGCTCCATAGTCTTGAAGCGCTTGGGCCACAATCTCGGTCGCTGAGGCAGATGCTTTCGAAGTGAGGATCAGAAGAGGCCCATCGAAGTAGAGACGCCCATCGAGGTTCCGCAGGTATTTGATCTCCCCCCGGCCATATTTTGAGATCACCACCACCCCTTTAGTGATGAAAAGCCCGGCAATCTTCACTGCCTGAGTGAGGAATCCTCCCGAGTTTTCACGCATGTCTAAGATAACCCCCTTTAAAGGAGCTTGCTTTTTCAACTCGATCAGCGCTTCCCGCATATCCTTTTCAGCGCTCGACCCATGTCCTCCCTCATAAAATGAGGGAAGGGTAAGAATTCCGATCTGCCCCCCTTCTACGGGAACCCCATCATATTGGAGGCGCTCATCGTTCATCATGATCTTCTCACGCTCAAGAACAACCCTATGTAGAGTATTCTTTCCTTGCGTATTAAGAGCGAGGCGGAGTTCCTTACTTCCGGTCCCCTTCATCGCCTTGAGAACCTCCTCATAGGTCATCCCGGCAATTACCTGCCCATCAATCTCGATAATCTGATCCCCAATATGAACCCGGTCATTCCGGTCGGCTGGGCCCCCGGAGACCAGATCGATGATCACAACCCCATCGATCCCCTCTCGAAGAACAACCCCAACACCTTCAAATTGTTTTTCTAAAGCAGTCCGCATCGCTCGAGCTGATTCCGGACTAAAATATTCTGTATGAGCATCGAGACTCGTCGCAAGAGCTGAAAGAGTATGGAGGGCTAGATAATGCTCTGGATTATGAGACTCTTCAAGATAGGGAACCTCGCGCCGTTGTAACCTTCTTTCCCATAAAGCAAAGATTTTTTCACGATCGACAGGAGACCACTCCACCATCTGGTTAAACCGCTTCTCCTCCATAAGAAGACGCATCTGCTGCCGCGCAATCCGCTCCCTAAGCTGAGCCTCTGTATTCGCGTACGATAGATAGCTCTCCCCTCTTGACTCTTCGATGTCAGCTGCTGATAATATCCATTTTTTTTGAATCTCACACCGCCACTCTTGAGCCCTGGAAATCGCCCTCGCGATGACCTTGTTGATCGTCATAAAGTCGGAAAGATCATCTTTTAGATATTTTTCGACCCCGCTTTCCAAACGCCTTTGAGAAAAGCCCACAACCTTTTCCATCTCCGAGGCTAAAAGATACATCTTCGTCCGATCGAAATGCTCAAGATATACCTTACATGCCCTCTTGATGATCAGGGGATTCATCTTTCGATGGGTTACATGAAAACCCAAAATTTGCTCAAAGGTGTCTCGTACATCAGTCGTTTTGAGGGTATATTTGTTCTCATCGGAAGCAAGAACTTCTTGGACATTCGCAATCTCATCAAAATAGGGAGCGCTTGAAAGTGGAACGATTGCCGCTCCCAAAAGTATACCGATCCGGAAAAAAAGTTTACCCATGCACTTGCCTCGTTTCTCTCTACTTAACGAATTGAAATTTAATTTGACAGCCTAGAGACGGCCCATGGGGAATTTTTCTCCACGAATTGCGGATAGGCTTTGCAAATAAATGCCCCCTCAATATATAGTTTGCTCTATTCACCCCTAGTGTCGCTAGGTGGATTGACTTTGTTAACTCTTCTTAAGGAGAAAGGCCAACGATGCCGACAATTAACCAGCTGATTCGAGAAAAGCGTAGTCGTAAAGTTCGACGAAAAAAATCACCCGCCCTCGTCAAATGTCCCCAACGTAGGGGCGTCTGTCTACAAGTAAAGACCAAAACCCCTAAAAAGCCGAACTCTGCCCTCCGAAAAGTGGCATGGGTCCGTCTTTCTAACGGGAAAGAGGTGATCGCCTACATCGGCGGCGAAGGGCACAACCTCCAAGAGCACAGCATTGTCCTCGTCCGCGGAGGAAAAGTAAAAGACCTTCCCGGTGTCCGTTACCATATTGTTCGAGGAGCACTTGACTGTGCTGCCGTTCAAGATCGGAAGCAATCCCGATCAAAATATGGATCCAAAAGACCTAAATAAGGAGTATTAGCAAGAATGTCACGAAGAAGACGCGCTGAGAAGCGAAAAGTGGATCCCGACCCAAAATACAATAGCCCCATGCTCACCAAGTTCATCAACAAGGTGATGCTCGACGGGAAAAAATCTCTAGCTCGAACCATTGTTTACAATGCGATCGACAAATTCGCCCAAAAAGTCAAAGCTGAAAACCCTTACGAAGCCTTCGAACAGGCTCTCGAAAACGCGAAGCCAACGCTCGAAGTCAAATCGAGACGAATTGGCGGTGCTACCTACCAAGTCCCTATCGAGATTTCTCCTGATCGTCGCACAGCAATGGCGATGCGATGGATCATCCGTTACTCCAGAGACAAAGTAGGTCGTTCAATGGAAGAAGGACTTTCTTCCGAACTGGCCGACTGCTTCCAAAACCAGGGCTCAACAATCAAGAAAAAAGACGACACACATCGGATGGCCGAAGCCAACCGAGCGTTTGCGCATTACAAATGGTAAGATAGACAATGGCAAAAAAACAGCGCCCTGAAACAGATCAATTAGAGAATGTCCGCAATATTGGGATCATGGCCCACATCGATGCGGGTAAGACCACCACCACAGAACGGATCCTCTTCTACTCGGGCAGACTTCACCGTATTGGCGAAGTGCACGAGGGAGCGGCCACCATGGACTTCATGGACCAGGAAAAAGAGCGAGGGATCACGATCACCTCAGCTGCGACAACTGTCTACTGGGATGGCTGCAAGATCAACATCATCGACACTCCCGGACACGTCGACTTTACTGTGGAAGTGGAGCGCTCTCTTCGAGTTCTTGATGGATCTGTAGCTGTCTTTGACGCTGTTGCCGGTGTCCAGCCCCAGTCAGAAACCGTTTGGCGACAAGCGACCCGCTACGAAGTTCCACGGATTGCGTTCATCAATAAAATGGACCGAACAGGAGCTGACTTCTTTGCCGCCGTCGAATCAATGAAAGACAAACTGGGAGCCAACGCAATCCCCGTCCACTGCCCAATTGGAGCGGAAGGCGAATTCAAAGGGATGGTCGACCTCGTTGCGATGAAGGCTTACCTCTTCCTCGACGAGACAATGGGTGCCAAGTACGACACCGTTGATGTTCCTGCTGATCTGCTTGAACAATGTCAAGAAATGCGTACCGCCCTCCTCGAAGAACTCGCCACCATCGACGAGTCTGACGAAGAGTTCATGACTAAAGTACTTGAAAACCCCGACAGCCTTACAGAAGATGAGATCCATGCTGTGATCCGGAAAGGAGTGGTTAGAAACCTCTTCAACCCAGTTCTCTGTGGAACCGCCTTCAAAAACAAAGGGGTACAACCTCTCCTTGATGCGATTATCCGTTGGATGCCCTCTCCTCTAGACCGTGGAGCCGTTAAAGGGTTTGATGCGGACTCAGACGAGCCAATGGAGCTCGAGCCAAGCGATGATAGCCCACTTTCTGCTCTCGCCTTCAAAGTGATGACCGACCCCTATGTTGGCCGACTCACCTTTGTTCGCGTTTACTCAGGGGTCCTCGAAAAAGGAAGCACTATCCTCAATACAACTAAGGGTAAGAAAGAGAGAGTCTCACGTCTTCTCGAAATGCACGCCAATCAGCGAAAAGATCGAGACGAATTCTTCACTGGAGACATCGCTGCCCTCATTGGTCTAAAACATACGTCTACCGGAGACAGCCTCTGCGCCGAAGGAACTCCCCTTCTCCTCGAGAAGATGGACTTCCCCGAGCCAGTGATCTCCATGGCGATTGAGCCAAAATCAAAGCCCGACCGAGAAAAACTTTCCGTCGCCCTTTCAGCCCTTGCTGAAGAAGATCCAACCTTCCGAGTCTCCTCCAACGAAGAGACAGGACAGACGATCATCGCAGGAATGGGGGAACTCCACCTAGACATTCTCCGTGATCGAATGATGCGAGAATTTAGTGTAGAAGCGAACGTAGGAGCTCCCGAAGTTTCTTACAAAGAAACCATCACTGCACCTGGAAAAGCCGAAACCAAGTACGTCAAGCAGAGTGGTGGACGTGGACAATATGCTCACGTGGTCCTTGAAGTCGAGCCGAATGAAAAAGGAAAAGGAAACGAGGTTGTCAGCAAAATTGTTGGTGGTGTGATCCCTCGCGAATACATCCCTGCCGTCATCAAAGGGGTTCAAGAAGGACTTACCTCTGGTGTAGTCGCTGGCTACAACATGGTCGACGTCAAAGTTTCGATTGTCTTCGGATCGTTCCACGAAGTGGATTCGAACGAGATGGCCTTTAAGATTTGTGGATCGATGGCGCTGAAAGAAGCAGCGAACAAGTGTACACCAATCCTCCTAGAACCGATCATGAAAGTGATCTGTACCACACCGGAACAGTTCATGGGAGATCTGATTGGAGACCTCAACCGTCGACGCGGGCGCATCATGGCTCAGACCCCACAAAAAGGTGGAGTTGTTGAGATTGAAGCAGAAGTACCGCTCAGTGAAATGTTTGGATACTCAACCCAGCTCCGCTCCCTCTCATCAGGGCGAGCTACCTACACAATGGAACCGAGCCACTTTGAGAAAGTTCCAGCGAAGATTCAAGAAGAAGTATCCTCAGGGAAAAAACGATAAATCAGGTATCAGACTAATATGGCAAAGCAAAGCAAACAAAAAATTCGAATCCGTCTCAAGGGATATGATCAGAGAGTCCTTGACCGTGCTACAGAAGACATCGTAGAGACGGCGAAGAGAACAGGCGCCCGCGTTGCAGGCCCGATCCCTCTTCCTACTCGAAGAGAGATCTACACAGTCCTCCGCTCTCCTCACGTAGACCGGAAGTCACGGGAACAGTTCGAAATGCGGACACACATCCGCCTGCTCGACATCCTGAACCCAACACCTGACACAATTGATAAGCTAAAGATTCTCCCCATCGCTGCCGGGGTAGACATCAAAATTAAGGCTTAGACCTAAAGCAATTTCTCAAGCTCGTTCATCGCTTCGATCACACCAGCCTGGTCGATCGGAGCAGAGTGGACGAGCAAATTGTTGAACTGATCAGCAATCTTATCCACCAAAGCCACCACCTTTTCCTCTCCCCCTTCCGCATGAAGTGCATTCTTCACCTCTTGGAGGCACTGGGCAACCCTATACTGGTCTTCCCGAGAGTAATTCTGAATCCCCTCAACAATCGGCCTTAGCTCCACCATAAAAGCTGCTAGCTTCTCATTCGTAGCTGGAGAGTTAACAGGATGAAGCCCTTTCAAGCTTGGCTCTTTACCAGGCTCAGGAAACTCATCAGGGAGAAACGGCTCATTCGGCTCCTTTGGAGGAAACTCGCCATGGTGCTCTGATCGCTCAAACTCTTCGTTTTGGTCCATACCCTCTACATAACTCCTTCACCTGAATCCCACAAGAAAAAATTGACCTTTAATCTCTTCAAAGCATACACTTGCCCCTCCTGAAAACTGCACATTGGAGGGGTTTTCCATGATACAGAAACTGACCTTTGCTCTTATCTTGATTCTAAATTTTTCCCTATTTTGCGAAACGTGCAATATCCGTTTTGAGAATAGCCCGGACCAGATCGAGTTTTCGTTTCCTTCATCATGGAAATACGCAGACGAAGATGACTTCCCCGAGTGTAATGTGCAGATAGAAAAACCGAAAAATCATAGAAAATGTTGGGTTTTCACAGGAGAAGTTCCATCTCTTAAAAATAATGAAAGAATGGAATATTTGTTTGCCGTCAATCATTGTCTAATGGATATTGTCTATTCAAATCATAAAATTGAACCCCGTGGTAGGTGTGTTGCATAACTCTGATTTAAGGAAGATTTCTTGAGGGGAGCACTCCTGTCTCCCCGGTTTTCATGCCATTCTCAGCCCATCAATCATCATATTGTAGATCATCGACTTCACTTTCAC
>Ga0180437_10002760_pt1 | contig 27247 bp, 26 predicted proteins | sample SS_ome_4_FD_132410 | JGI IMG/M metagenome (GOLD analysis project Ga0180437, IMG submission 132410) | Hypersaline lake sediment archaeal communities from the Salton Sea, California, USA - SS_3_D_1 metaG | ecosystem: Environmental > Aquatic > Non-marine Saline and Alkaline > Hypersaline >...
GCAGGCGAGAGATGACTGAGCTGCTCGGACGAGTCATATACGGACCTGTTCCATCGTGGCGTCTCGGCCGCTCCCTCGGCGTGGACATGGTTTCATGCCCGGCCAAGACGTGTAGCTTTGACTGCACCTATTGCCAACTTGGCCGGACTCGCGATCACACGCGAGAGCGTCGAGAGTTCGTCTCGCTCACCCGCCTCGTCAGTGAGATGGAAAAACTCCCACCGTTGGAAATTGATTACGTCACGTTCTCCGGAACAGCGGAGCCGACGCTTGCGGCGAACCTCGGCGATGCTATCGCTGCCGTCAAGGACCGCCTCGCGACTCCTGTGGCCGTGCTCACCAACTCCTCGCTTCTGGCCGACCCGAAGGTGCGCCAGGACCTGCTGCAATCCGACGAAGTCGTGGCAAAGCTCGATGCGGCTAGAGAAGCGATGTTCCAACGCGTCAACCGCCCAGTGCCGGGCGTCACATTGAATGAAATCATCGAGGCAATCCACGTATTTCGAACCGAATACCAGGGGAAGTTGGCGCTGCAAATGATGTTCTACGAAACCAATCGAGGTGAGGCCGATAGGCTTGCTGAACTCGCTCGAGAGCTTGGGGCAGATGAAATCGAGGTCAACACCCCCTTGCGTCCATGCGCCGTGAAACCGCTGTCGCCTGAAGCGCTGGCAGAGGTGAAACGAGCGTTCCACGGTCTTCCAGCCATCTCGGTATATGAGGCATCACGTCCTGAGGTACAACCGATGGACATCGACGAAACCCTTCGGCGACGGCCGGAATTGGAAAAAGCAGGACATGTGCGGGGCCGAGACAGCGACCGGGCCTAGGTCGATGACGCTTCACCCCGCAACAATGTAAGACTGTCGTGACGAATCCTCGATAGAAAGGAGGAGAACAATGCCACGTGGTGATGGAACTGGCCCGATGGGTATGGGCTCAATGACAGGCCGAGCTGCAGGATACTGCGCCGGCTATGCCGTTCCTGGGTTCATGAACCCCTACGGCGGTCGCGGCATGGGTATGGCATGGGGCCGCGGCGGCGGTTGGGGTATGGGCATGGGCTGGCGGCGCGGCCGAGGCCGCGGTTTCTGGCCGGGGTCATACGCCGCTCCGTCTGCACCGCCTATGGCGGCTGCGCCAATGCCATCCGCGGCTGACGAGCTCGAGATGCTGCGAGATCAGGCAGACTGGCTCAAGCGCCAGATGGACACGATTCATACGCGAATCCAGGAAATCGAACAGGAAAAGGACTAGGTAACTTTTCAGCGTCGGCGGCCGCGCGGTCCGTATTGCTAGCACAATCTTCGCGCGGTGGGTCCTCACCGCTGCCACCGGGGAGCGCGCGAGCCGCCGATGCAATATGAGAGCAATACTGCAGGAAAGGAGACGCAGTGTGAAGGTTGCTATCACAAGCGTTGGACTCAATCTCGATGCCAATGTCGATCCTCGTTTTGGGCGAGCTCAGCATATCCTGATTATCGACACCGAAACGATGGACCTCGAAGCGATCGAGAACCCAAACGTCGCGGCCGGCGGCGGGGCTGGAATCCAGACGGCACAAATGGTTGCGGAGCGAGGCGTAGAGGCGGTTCTAACCGGGAATTGTGGACCCAATGCATTTCGGACACTCGACGCGGCAGGCATCAAGGTCTATGCCGGCGCCTCGGGCACGGTCCGCCAAGTGCTCGAAGCCCTGAAGAACGGCGAGATACAACCGCTGGGATCCCCCTCGGTGCCGGGACACTTCGGCACGGCCGGCAGCCAGCAGTAGGCACAGTATCAGTTGACTCGATTCATTCGGAAGGAGGTGGATAGCATGCCGAGAGGAGACGGTACGGGACCAACGAGGCAGGGCCCGGGCACCGGTATGGGCCGAGGTCGAGGCCAGGGTCTTGGTGGGCGAGGTCGCGGTGGCGGCTTCGCGGCCGGTCCTGGTGGGAACTGCATCTGCCCAGGCTGTGGGCATCGTGCCCAACATCAAGTTGGCGTCCCCTGCAACAAGATTGAATGTCCCAAGTGCGGTCAGCCCATGACGCGGGAGCGCTAGGCGAAGCCAAGCTGGTATCCCTGAAGACCTGGAGCGAGAATGGCGCACGATATTACTGCGCGCCCAATCGGACGAGTGGAGGTGGCTCGGGATGGCGACCACAAAGCAATTGTCGTCGACCCGAAATTCATCGAAGCCCTCGACGGGATAGAAGACGGGAATTATCTCTGGGTCCTCTACTGGATGCACGAACTCGGAGCCAAGGAACGGGCCACGCTCCGTTGCCATCCACAAGGCGATGTCTCGAGGCCGAAACGCGGCGTATTCGCGCTCCACAGTCCCTACCGGCCGAATCCGATTGGGATGACACGCGTACGGGTGATAGAACGGCGGGACAACCGTCTCATCGTCGAGGGCCTCGACGCGCTCGACGGAAGCCCTGTACTCGATATCAAATCAGGATGATGGAGGAAGTTGAGGTGATCTTTTGAGCAGCAAAATCGTCGTTGCAAGTGGTAAAGGTGGTACCGGCAAGACAACCGTGGCGGTGAGCCTTGCCCTCTCAGTAGGAAACTGTCAGTTCTTGGATGCCGATGCTGAAGAGCCGAACGCGCATCTCTTTCTTCACCCAACGATTGAGAAAACGATACCGGTCACGATGATGGTCCCGGAGATCGACTCCGACCGATGTACATATTGCGGGAAGTGCGTGGAATTCTGCCAGTTCAATGCGCTGGCGGTGCTCAAAGAAGAGATACTGATTTTCCCCGAGCTTTGCCATGGATGTACGGGCTGTGTCTACGCGTGCCCCGAGAACGCCATCACCGGGAGAGATCGCCACATCGGCGAGGTGGAAATCGGGGTCGCTCGAGAGATGCCGTTCGTCCAGGGGCGATTGAAGCCAACCGAGCCAACAGCGGTCCGCATCGTCCGGGAATCCATGAATAGCCTTGACCCCAACTTGGACGCGGTGATCGATGCCGCGCCCGGCACGGCATGCGCCGTCCAAGACACGATCGGCGAAGCAGATTTCTGTCTCCTCGTCACTGAGCCGACGCCGTTTGGCCTGCACGACCTCTGCATGGCGGCCGATCTCGTGAAAGAGCTCGATGTTCCCGCCGCAGTGGTCATCAACCGAAGCAGTCATCGCGATCCGCTTATCGAGGATGCGTGTCGAGAGCGCGGACTTCCTATTCTGCTGAAGATCCCGTTCGATCGTCGAATCGCCGAAGCGTACTCACAGTCAATGCCTATCGTCGATGCCTTTCCAGAGTATAGAGAGAAATTCGTTGGCGTCTACGAAGAGATTCAGCAGAGGGTAAAATCGTGAAGGAACTTCTTATCATCAGCGGCAAGGGTGGAACTGGCAAGACGACCGTGCTTGGATCGTTCGCCGCACTCGCTCGCAATCAGGTATTAGCCGATGCCGATGTCGATGCGCCAAACCTCCATCTTCTGCTTTCCCCCGAACCCAAGGACGAGAGGCCGTATTCGGGCGCGGGTTTGGCGATCGTGGACGAGGCCTTGTGCATCGAATGCGGTCGGTGCGACGAAGTCTGTGAGTTCGATGCCGTTCGGAATCACAAAGTCGATCCCAATCGATGCGAGGGCTGTGGAACATGCGCTCTGATCTGTCCGGCGAATGCGATCACCATGCACCCGCAAATAACCGGACATGTCTACATTAGCTCAACACGCTTCGGGCTGCTCGCCCATGCTCGTCTCCATGCAGGCGCTGAGGCCTCTGGGCGTCTCGTCACAGAGGTAAGAGATGTTGCACGCAAGCTCGCGACCGAGCAAGAAGCCGATCTCATCTTGACGGACGGTTCTCCAGGTATCGGCTGTCCGGTCATCGCCTCCCTTTCCGGCGTCGACGTGGCGCTGGCGGTCACCGAGCCCACCCCTTCGGGCGTGCACGACCTTCGTCGCGTGCTTGCGGTATCCGCGCACTTCGGGGTGCCCACGGGTGTCTGTATCAACAAATGGGATTTAAACCCGACTCTCGCCGACAAGATCGAGCGGGAGGCGAAGGAGATGAAGGCGAAACCTATGGGCCGTATACCCTTCGATGAAGACATCTCGAATGCCATCGCCGAGGGGATGCCTGTCGTCGAACACAGCAAAGGGGAAGGCGCAACGGCGATAACGAATCTCTGGCATGAGATGGTCGAATTTGGGGCTTTCGATGGGCAAGAGGGCTGAGGCCGGCAGCGGAACAGGCATTCTCGAATGGGCGCGTCGGGCCTTCGTAGACGTGGCGAACGCTCAAGGTATCCTGGACAATCCGGTGCGCATCCTGGCACGGACGCTGTCGGCGGAAGAGGCGGTCGGTACGCCGCACTACGATGATCTTCCGCTGCTTCGCGGCAAAGAGGTGATGATCGAAGCCGAGTTCCGGGATGCTCGGGGCCACGCGTTCACAAGCGCCCCATCATCCTGGAGCGGATCAATCGCGGAGATGCTCGAACTGTCTCTGGCAAACCACCGCGAGCGGGCCTTGCTCGCGGCCGGAATGAATGCCGTTCTCCGCTCCTCGGGAGCCATAGGTGGCACCGTTCACTGCCATAGCGAGGATATCACTCGATGCGGAGAGTTGATGGCGGCGGATCTCCGACGTGAGTTTGGTGCGGTTCCGGTCGGCGTTGTAGGCTATCAACCGGGACTGGCAGTCGGCCTCGCGACGTATTTCGGATCTGAGCGCGTACGGATCGTTGACCTCCTGCCCGAAAACATTGGCCGATGCGTTCACGGCATCGATATCTGGGACGGGGCCAGCCGTATGGCGGATTTGGTGCGATCGAGTCAATTGGTGCTGGCGACAGGCAGCACAGCAGCGAATGGAACCCTCGATGATATTCTTCGTTTGAGCGAGGACGCGGGCGCACCAGTCATCCTATATGGTGTGACAGCCGCAGCCCTTTGTCATCTCTGCGGCATTCGCCGAGCTTGTCTTCTTGGCAATTGACCCAACCTACATTGTTCGCGAGCGTTGAATCCGTTGCTATCGGCAATGCGATAGGGCATTGCTAAGGGTAGGTCGCGGTTCATTGTCGGCGGGCCCCGACGAAAACCGATCGCTCCTCCGGTCTCAACCGTGCCATCTTGAGATTGGGGCTCCTGGCCGAACTCGCTTGACGATGCGGGAGAAGAGCGTCTCCGTGGACCCCGGTCGTTGGTATATCCGCGGCAGCTCGCCGCGCAGCTTGGCCAGGGCCAGCTCCGCCGCGCGTCGCTTCTCATGGTCCATGTCGTATCGGAACGGCTCGATGGTCGGCGCGGCCGACTTCGCCTGCTGGCCCATGTAACCGATGGACTCGACCAGGGGGCCCTTCATCGGAATCATTCTATCGTCAATGCCACGAACGAGCACCTCCAGCGTCTTGCCGGTGGCCGTTCCCGCGCGGGCCTGAGCCTGGGCCGCGGCGAGTTGCACCTGACGAGTGTTGCTGCCCAAGGCCCGCGACAGCGCCTGAGTGGCCTCGGCGTCGCCGGGCGCCACGGCCAACAGCACCTCCGCCGCCGCGACGGTCACTTCCCGTTCGGGCCGATCCAATAACGGACGGAGCGATGCTTCGGCCTCGGGGAGCCTCTGCCTGACCTCGGCCAGCGCGGCCGCGGACGCCACCCGCATCCACTCATCGCCGGACCCCAGCGACTCACCCAGGAGTGCCGTGGCGCTCTGGTCCTCGGGGGCGGCATGGGCCAGGTCGTAGGCCGCGGAGAGGCGAATCGATTCTGTCTCCTGGGGATCGTTCATGATCGCCCGGAGCATGTCCGCCGCCGGGGCGGCATCGGCTCCGAGCTTCGCCATCCAGACCATGGCTTCGATGCGGAAGTACTTCGCCTCGCGGGCCATCGCGATCAGAGCCGGGACGGCCTGCTCCCCGGCATCGAGTTGCAGGAGCGCCTCCACCACCTCGAGGCTCGCGTCTCCCGGCTTTCTCTCGGCCGCGGCCACGAGCGCGGGGAGCGCGGGACGTGCCGCCTTGCCGATGCGGCCCAGCGCCACGGCGGCCCAGTGCCGCGCAGAGCGGTCGTCTTCTTCCAGAATCTTAGTAAGAGAAGGAACGTCCTGGCCGGCCGCGGGGCCGATGCCTCCGAGGGCCCTGGCGGCACTCAGACACACCTCTTCGTCGTCACTGCCGAGCAGGGCGATCAGGTCCGGGACCGCGGGCGCGGCGTCCGACCCCAGATAGCCGAGCCCGTTAGCGGCCATCGATTGCACGCGCGGCTCCGAATGGTCGAGCAGAGACCTCAGGGCTGGTAGCGCCGGCCGCCCGATTCGGGCCAAGGCCCTCTCCGCCCCCGACAGCGGATTCTCGGCCAGCGCCTCCTTCAGTGTTGGGATCGCCCCCTCGGCGGCCGGGCCCATCTCGCCGAGCGCGTGGACGGGGCCGTGGACTTCGCCCTGCCGAATCATCTCCAGCAGATGGGGAATGGCCGGCTTCGCCGCGGGTCCGTATCGACTCAGGGCGTAGGCTGCGCGATCTCGCACCCATCGCTCTTCGTTATCGAGCATCTCGATCAGTGCGGGAACGATGCGCGGATCGTCCGGTGCTGTTGTCTGGATGGCATAGATCGTGTCTTGCCGCACACTCGGATCAGGGTCCTTGAGGCCCCGCAGGAGGTCATCGGCCTCGGCCTGGCCGGCGTAGCCGAGATTCGCGAGTATCTTGGCGGCATTGATGCGCACCTGGGGTTTCCCGCTTCGAGTGGCCTCGCGGAGGGCCGGCACGGCCGCCTGCCCGATCGACTCGAGCGCCATTCCAATGTCGTAGTCTACGTTCGGTCGGTCCAAGGCTCGGATGAGGGCCGGTATCGCGGGTTCCGCGGCAGGTCCCAATAAGCTGAGTCCGCTGTAGGCGAGGAATCGTATCTCCTCATCATCGCTGTCCAATCCCGCTATGAGCACATCCAGGCCCGCCTCAGTCTCCGGCGGTGGCGTTTCCATGGAGGATTGCAGCCAGACCCGCGCAGAGGCGAGCGCATGAGCGGCATGCAGCCGGACTCGCTCGGAATCGATCTCCAGCGATTTCACAAGACCGTCGAGCACAGCAGGGGACATCGGACGGAAGAACCCCAGTGTATCCGCAGCCGCCGCCCGCACGTCCTCGCTGGGATCCGTGTGCAGGATGAACACGAGATCCTTCGCCGTCGTTTCGTCCACTGCCCCCATCGTCCCGAGGAAGCGCAGGCCCGTGACCGCGGCCAGCCGGATCGCTTCTTCCTTGTCTCTCAGTGCCTCTCTCAGCGCGGGCAGGGCGGCCGGCCCCATCTGCATGAGCGCGGACGGCCCCGCATTATGGCGTAGATCGACGCCCTTCTCACCTCTGATAAGCGAGAGCAGCGCCGGAACCGCGTCCCCGCCCACGGCCGCGACGGCGGCAACTGCCTTCTCCCAGCTTTCATCCCGCGAGAAGGTCAGTGCCTGTGCGAGGGCAGGGTAGGCCGGCTCGCCGGCCTCGATGAGGGCCTCCGCCGCCTGCCGTCGGAGATCGGGGTCCTCGCTCCGAAGGTCCTTGGCCCATTGCTCCAGCGACTTGCCTTCGTGGACGAGCGTTTTCCAGGAGTTGCGCGCGGCCCGCGTGGAAGTCTGAGCCGCAGCCTGGCGAGTCTTGCGGGCGGAGGAGTCGCGTCCGGTCGTGCCCTCAGCCGAGGGATACAAAAGCGACCAGCAGACGATGGTGGCGATGATCCCAATGGGCAACGCCAGGGAAACGAAGAGCATCCAACGCTTAGAGATCATTTCATAACCTCTACAAAGGCATCTATGGGTCAACTGGGCCGTTTTGGCCTAGGTTATGAAATAGCTTCTAGTCATATTTCCCCCTCAGTGACGATCGATTCGTTCCTTCGCTCGCCAGCGGCCGAAGTCCTACTTGACCCATCGGACCAGATTTCGCTTCGGCCGTGGGCCCATCCTCGCTCACCCCTTAGACGCGCGCCCCGGCCATTTTGTTCGGCCGCGTTCAGTCGTCTTGGATGTTCGTTCCTTCGATCGCTTGCTCCAAAAGCCTGCCCGCGCTGAGTCATCCCCCTCCTGGGTTCTCCCTCCAGCCGTCAGTCAGTGAGGGAATACGATCTCGCCCGAGGCGAAGAGCAACACGAAGAGGCCCACCCCGGTGGCGAGGAACACGAAGACCGACCTCTCTCTGGCTCGGATGATGCTGGCCGCCCCGACGAAGAACGCGCCGATACCACAGGCCGCCGCCAGCAACATCGGAATGGTGAGCCAGAGATTGGAGAAGAACGTGCGGCCGCCCCTCTGTCCCGAGGCAACGAGGAGAAAGAAGACCGCCAGCAGGCACCCGAAGGCGACCACGAGCGCCACCGCCAGCCGCCCCCATCGAGTCGTCGGTTTCATCGCCATCCCGTTGCTCCCGTTCCTATTCTGGTTGCTGGTTGCTTCGGTAGCTCGGCCCCAAAGCGAAAGGCTCCACCTCAGTCTGTCGGCGTGGATTGTCGGGGGGCCAGCGCGCTCTGCAGGTCCCGGATCAGTCCCTCGTCCTTCGACGCGGCCACGACCTCGACCACGACGTCGGTTCCGTCAAGCATCCTGGAGTAGACCCTTGAGACGTGCTCTGCCAGCTCGGCCGGCGGGGCGGGTGCTTTCTCCTCCGACCACAGCGTGCCGGCGAGGTCTTGGCTCTGGAGCCGGGCGGAGATATGGAGCCAAGGCAAGTCCTCGCGAGCCACTGGAAAGGGAGGGGCCAGGGCGTACCGCCTCGGGTTGTACTCGATGCGGAGAAATGGGGTAGACCAATGCAGGGCTAGGGCTTCCGGGGTCGAAAACATCGACAGCTCAGGATGGCAGGGCTTCACCTCCATCTCGATCGCCCTGGCGACCTTCATCACTTCGGCTCTGGCTCGCTCTTCCACCTCGACATCGAACACCGGACGCTTCCCCTGGTGGGTACGCCACCACTCGCGCCACCAGGCGGTGATCTCTTCCTGTCTCTTCGGGTCCTCGACCAGCCGCGCCCAGTGGACCTCTCCGGACCTGTGCCGCGTGAGATAGGTGAGGGCATAGAAGCACTTCTGCCCCACGGAGAACCTGTCCGGATGACGCAGGCCCTCGATCAGGTAAGGCAGCAGACGTGGATCATCGATCAGTCTCTTCTCGGCCAGGTGCCGCAGCAGCTCCGCGGCGCACATGTTGATCCCCCACTGCCTTCGGCACTCCGCCTCTGCCGGCGACTCCTCCGCCGGAGGCTTGGCCAGATGCTCCCGTAGCCTGTCATCCCCAACGGCTTCGAGCTGCTCGGCGATGCTCAGAGATCGTGCGGCCGCCAGGGCCACCGCATTCCTCTGCTCCAGCGAGAGGCCTTCGATGGATCGGGGCGAGAGCTGCTGGAGTTGCGTCAGATTCCGCTGCCGAAACATGAGCACGGCCTCTTGCCAGTCAATCTCGGCATCTGCCGCCGCACCGGTAGCCAGCCCCAGAAGCAAGATGATCAACCCCACGCGTGGTCTCATGATCTCTCCGGCGAAAAGGCGTTCATGAAGCTCTGCCTTCCTCGTTCGTCGCACTGCCGCATGTTGCCTCGGTAGTACCGCAGAAGTCCTACTTCTGGTTGCTTCGCTCGCTTGACCCCAAAGCCTGCCCGCGCTTAGTCATCCACCTCCCACCTCACCTCCGCCTCCGGCTCTCGCTCCGGTAGGCCGTACTTGGCTCCTTCATCGGGCGGCCTCCAGTCGTGCAAGTGCCTCTTCTGCAGCCCTTCGAGCAATAGGATCGTAGGCGCCGGTAGCAACGTCCTGCAGGGTATCCTCGGCGTCCTCCAGGTGGGAGTTCTGGGTGTTACGCGTGTCGAGGAGGCGCGCTGCCGCCGCGCGGACCTCTGGGTTATCATTGATCAGGTCGTGGGCGATGGTTGTAGGAGAGGGCGGAATCACATTCAAGCCAGCCGGGCGCACGTGCCGGGGGCCAGCCAAAAGAGCCTCTACATCTGAAGGCATGAGATGGTCTTCGGGGCCGACGAGTATGAAGGGCGAAAGATCGGCGAAGTCATTCACACTGTAGACCTTGTTGGCTTCAAGGTCGTAGACCAGGTGCGACTGGCAGCTGGGCATGTATTGCCCAGTCTCGTCTCCCAGCACCCGAACCAGGGCCAGCCAGCGCCCATCCCCACTCTGTAGCAGTGATGGACGAGTGCCATCGAGCGGCCGGTCACGCAACAGGTTATCGCGTAGCGGCCGTACTAACAGTGCCGGGAACTCTTTGTCGCCATAGCCGAGGACGCGTTCCCGAGTCAGCAGAGGTCCCCGCCTCACCTCTGCTGTGAGCAGGTACGCCGGGAGGCTACTGTGGACGCGATAGGTTGAGCCGTCAGGCAACCGCAGCTGTGTCAAGTCGCGCCAGCCAAACACTGTGCTCCCCAAGGACACGAGTTCGACGATCGACAGGAAAACCAGCAGGCTGATGAGATCAACTCGACCCCAGCCCTTCGGGAGGAGGCGATGCCGAAGACTCCCCCAGCAAAGCAGCAGCAACATCAGTATCCAGGCGGCAGCCGCGATATCAAAGGCGGCCTGTTGGAGTGCCTGATGGCGAAATGAGACTACCTGGCCGATCTCCCACAACCCGCCCGGCCACATCTGATACCATGCCAGACCGGCTACGGCCACAAATGGCAGCAGTCGAAGAAGCACTGCTCGGAGTCGTCGGGGCCGATTCACGCTAGTCTTCCCCTCCTGGGACTTCCATACGTCTCCCCAGTTCACGCACCTCTACCTCCCACCTCACCTCCGCCTCCGGCTCCTTCGCATAGGCACCGTCGGGGTTTTGCTTGCGTATTTATTGCTTGTTCCGACCTGTGTAAGTATTTGTTATCAGTAGCGCGGTGTCGTGAAATTTCAGTTCAATATCGATATCCTTCGATACTTAGAAGGGAGTTCCTTACTCGGCTCGTTAATAACCCAGCCTAATCGCGTATTGATCGCAGTGTAAGGATGATGGCGACTTCGACGAGGACGAGTGGGAGGAGACTCATAACCCCCGGCAGCTTCATCAGCGAGCCCAAGTTGCCGTGAAGCAGGTTGCCCCGGACGAACTGCACAAGGGCATGGGCGAGGGGGTTGCGCAAGTCTTCGGGCACAAGTGGAGTCGTTGCGGTAACGATAACCATGAAGACCATAGAGATAATGGCCAATACCTTGAACGTGAAAGACCAGCGTTCGGCCGCTAGGGCGAGTGCGATCATCAGGAGAGGAAGCGTGACGATTTGGTAGCGCGGGCCGAAGGCGGAGCCCGTGGTCCAGTTCTCGTAACCGGAGTGGATGAGGAGCACAACGAGGTAGGAGCCTGCGATGGTTAGAGCCTCGGCGCGCCATCTTCTGCCGAGGAGAAAGCATCCGGGCAGTGCGAGGAGGAGGACGGGGCTGCCGTAGAAGAGACCACGCCAGGGACCGACAGTGAGTTGATAGAGCGGGTAGAGCTGCGGTGCATGGATACCGAAGATGCCGGCTGTGTGGCGCGCGCGGAAGGCGGCTTGGGCGTGATAGATGTGGGGAAAGCTGAACGGACTGCCGAAGCTGGACCAGTTCGCGATCAGTTGGAGTGAGAAGACCGCGAGCGCAAGGCCGGCGAGCGGAGCAATGCGACCGACCGTTGAGCCAGTATGCCGTCGGGCGAGCGCGATCGCATAGATTCCCATGATGCATGCGATGAAGATGCCCATGACATCGCAGATCGCGGCAAAGCCGAGGAGAGCGCCCGCGGCGAGAGCGCGGCGCGGAGACCACTGATCGCGCTGCCGCCACAGTGGGATAAAGGCGATCCCGATTGCAACCGCTGCGAGCTGATGGCCGAAGAGCATCGTCGAGTAGGGAAAGGCGAGCGTGCCAAGTCCATAGGCGAGCGTGAGCCAGACGCGAAGGTGTGGCGACAAACCCAGTTGTGCTAAGAAGAGATAGAGGAGCGCACCTAGCAGGGCCGACGGCAGCGCGTTCGCGATGACGTTGGTCAGGCGAAGGGCGTAGTATATGGCAAATCTCTCGCTCACGCCACTCGCGCTGAGCACTTCGCGGGCCGCTCGGTATGCCGGGGCCGCCAGCAAGCTCGGCCCGATCAACTTATCGCTGTAGTAGTGTCCTTCGAAACGCGCGGCATCGCCGCCTCCAGGCGGCAGTAAGGGATAGCTGTCGATTATCAGCGTGCCGTGCTCGGCAAGGGCGTAGATCTGTGCCGACCGGGACTCGACGTTCCAATTGCCGCCGAAATAGAAGAAGTAAGAGTAACAGCAGAAGAGTGCGAGGCCGATTAACCAAGCCCTCTGCCGCTCCTTTCTGTGAACCGCTTCGCCGTTCTTGTGTGCCATCGCTGGTGAATGGTACGAGAGGCAGACTTCCCAGTCAAGCGAGACCGGAGTCCTGTAGCGTTGTCACACACAGCGAATAGGGAAATGATTCGCGTCTGTGAGGAGTCTGCTGGAGGTTGAGTCAATAAGAAGTGGAAAAGCGCATCAGCGGTGTCAACGGTTGTTTGAATGGATCTTTGCGGATAGGTGTAGATGCCGCCAGATTTCATTCACCCAAAGATGTGAGGAGCTAGAGCAGACGGACATGAAAAACGAGCTTCGTGCTTTCCACATCATGGCTAAACCCACTGGAGCGGCCTGCAACCTGGCGTGCGATTACTGCTTCTTCCTTTCGAAGGAGCGACTTTATCCCGGCAGCCGTTTTCGCATGAGCGAGGAAGTCCTCGAAGCGTACATTCGCCAGCTCTTCGACGCGCACCACGTACCACAAGTCACCGTTGCCTGGCAGGGAGGCGAGCCCACCCTCATGGGCATTGAGTTCTTTCGGCGCGCGCATGAGTACATCGACAAGCACCGTAAGCCCAATACTCTCGTCGAACCGACCATCCAAACGAACGGGGTATTGCTCGACGACGAATGGTGCGAGTTTCTGCGCGAGAAGAACTACCTCGTTGGGATCAGCGTGGACGGGCCGAGGAATATGCACGACGCCTACCGCAGGGACAAGGCTGGCAAACCCGTCTTCGACCGCGTGATGCGCGGCTTGCGGCTGCTGCAGAAGCACAACGTGGAGTTCAACATCCTCGCCACAGTCCACGCGGCGAATGGCGACCACGGGCTGGAGGTGTACCGTTTCTTTCGCGACGAGGTCGGGGCGCAGTATCTCCAGTTCATTCCCATCGTGGAGCGAGACAACGAGACCGGCTTTCAGGAGGGAAATGCCCTCACGAACCGCTCTGTGAAAGCAGCGCAATACGGTCGATTCCTCATTTCGATTTTCGACGAATGGGTGAAGCGGAATGTGGGGCGGATGTTTGTGCAGACTTTCGACGGGGTGCTGGCATCCTACGTGCGCGGCCGATCGACGCTTTGTGTGTTTTCGCCGACCTGTGGTGAAGGCGCCGCCCTGGAGCACAACGGCGACCTTTATTCCTGCGATCACTTTGTCGAGCCGAAACACCTGTTGGGAAATATTCTCGAGACGCCAATGGCTGAGCTCATGGGATCCGAGCAGCAGTGGAAATTCGGTCGGGCTAAGCAGGACAGTCTACCGCAGTACTGTCGCGATTGCCGGTGGTTATTCGCGTGTCACGGGGAATGTCCTAAAAACCGAGTGCAAAAGGCGCCAGATGGAGAGCCTGGCCTCAACCACCTGTGTGCAGGATTGAAGGCATTTTTCGAACATACCGAGCAGCCGATGCAGATCATGGCGCAATTGCTACGAAAGGGACGACCCGCGGCCGACATTATGGAGATGACGGCAGGCACCCGGTCGGATGCCGCCAATCCCCCCCTCCAGAATGAGAAGAATAGCCACTGATAAGGGAACCGCTGAAGGCGCCACATCAAGCATGACCGTGGACTACCGATCACTGGCATCGGAGGTCAGCCTCTTACTCGCCGCCGCCCACCCCTTGCAAATTCCAATCCAAGAAGTGATTCCCCGCAGGGAGATCGATCGCACGGCGTGATATCTCGCGGCGCGCATCGAGGACCGACAGTTGTGATAACAGCAGGCAAATAGTCGATTCCGCACCGAGGTTTTTATTCACTCCATGCTCCGTCAGGCCGTCGAAACATCCCCCTGTTTTCGGGTCGTAGAGGGAGACGCCTTGTACGTTCCTGCCGAAGAACCATTCCAGCGCCAGCCATGCATTTCGTAAGTACTCAGGCTGCGACGTAGCGTCGAAAGCCGCTAGCGAGGCGGTAATCATGGCAGCGGCGTCGATCGGCTGTTGATCGTATACCGGCGCTTTCTCTCCGTCGCTTGGGTACCAGCCTTGATTCCCGACAAGGCAGAAAGCATCACCGGTGTAGGTTTTTTTCGAGAGGAACCCCATGGTCCGTTGCGCCACATCGAGATATGTCTCCGAGCCGGTTACCTGATATGCTCGAAACAATGCCTCCGGAAGCTTCGCGTTGTCGTACGTCATCTCAGGAAGAAACCATTGCCATTCAGGTTGACTATGTTGTTGGTATGTAGCCACGAGGTCGTCGGCCAGAGGCCGGACCAATTCCTCAACTCGGTCCGCCTCGGCCGGACAAGCCTCGGCCCAACGGTGAAGCCCTGTGATCGAAAATGCCTTGCCACGGGGATGTGTGAGGCTTGATATCCAATAAAGGGCCTTATTCAACATGCGCTCTGCGGGGCCGGTCAAACCCGACTCTGGTGGTGCCTTAATAACCCACGCGAGCGCCCACAAAACTCGCCCGAAACAATCTTCGGAACCCACTTCATCTAACGTTCTGCGGTCGAAGCCGATGAAGTTGTGAAAGCGACCATCAACTCGATGGGCGTACATCAGAAAGGCAAGGTAGCGTGCGGCAAGCTCTTTGCTTACTTCGTCTCCATATATGCGATAGTGTTTGACCGCCACGACGAGAGCCCGCGCGTTATCGTCTGAGGTATAGCCTGTCCGACAGTCTGGAATCGAGTAGCTAGCGTGCTGTATGATGCCGAAGCAATCCGTCAGCCTTTGCAGATGATCCAGCGATAGCGGTAGGTCTGCTTCCCTCAATGTCATCCCTTATCTTTCCCTCAGTGTATCTCGGCAAGCTGAGTTGGAGATCGGTGGATAGTCGCTTCGCGTTTGCAGTGCGCTCGCGCGCTACGTCGTCGAATAACTTAAGGTAGTTTGCCGCAACGGCCGGCCAGTACATCCGCTGCCCGTACCTGCGTGCTCGACGCTGAAGCACCGCTTGAAGATCGGGAGTGTCAAGGACGCTGTTGACCGCTTCTGCAATCGAGGTATCTGACCGGAAGTCCACCAGAAGCCCACGCCCCTCTGCGAGAAGGAACCGGGCATACAGATATGGCGTCGAGATTACGCATCTGCCGGCCGCTAGCGCGTAGGCAAGGGTCCCGCTCGTAATTTGATCTGGGCTGAGATACGGTGTGATATATAAATCCGTGGCGGCCAAGTAACAAACGACTTCCGCCTTGCTCACATACCGGTTGACAAATCTGACCGAGTCTTGGACACCGCACTCTGCTACAATACGTGTGAGCTCTTCCCGATAGCTCTCTCGCTCGATGCGCTGCACGCCGGGGTGTGTCCGCCCAACGATGACATAGCATAGTTCGGGATGCCGTTTTAGAACGGCCGGTAGGGCACGGATCGCGTATTCGAGTCCTTTGCCACGTGCGACCAATCCGAAAGTCGACATCACCCTTCGCCCGGAAAGCCCCAGCCTCGCTTTCGCCTTTTCCATCACTTCCAGTGAAGGCGGCAACGCTCCATGATGGATCAGAGCGATCTTCCCGGAATCGATGCCATAGTCGTCCCGGAGTATTTCCGCGGCGAGCGAATTCATTATGACGAGACGCTTCGAGCGCCGACCTATTTCTCGCAGGTTCTCCAAAATCGCCGGCCCGGGCCTAGGCAAGACCGTGTGAAGTGTCGTTACCACAGGCTTCCGAATCCGATCGAAGAATTTGAAGAGTCTCTGGCTTTCTACGCCGCCGAAGATCCCAAACTCATGTTGAATGCTGACGACATCCGCTTGCGATTCATTGATGACATCCGCTGCCAGTTCGTACTCCTCTTCAATATCCTCCCGCACGATTGCTGTCACAGGCCACGCGTACTGGCGAACGCGCCCGTTGGTTTCCATCGCAATAACGGATGGCTCCACAGCGCGCGATACCAAAAGTGTCGATGTCACGAGATCTTCACAGAAAGTTGCAATTCCACACTCCCGCGGTGGATAAGAACTCAGATAGGCAACGCGAGGTATTTCGCGGATGTGGCCCAACGTCGTATGAGTCGCATCAATCGGGCCAACATTCCTCTCTATCAGCATAATCTACTCCTCTAATGCACTTCCCCCATTCGCCGCAATTCGTTTCTGCTGCGCTGGCAGTGACAGCATGCCGTCACGCTAAACGATCAGTAACCTCGATTCCCCTGGAGACGACGAAAGAGACTCCCTTATCTCCATTTCGTAAATACGAAGCAAAGACCTTAGCCTCTCCCAATAATGCGAAAGATATATCGCTGGATCAGCATCTCGACGTGGCAACAGAACTCGCAGGTATCCGCCGAAAGAAATACAGCGCTGGGGTATCCCAAACCTCAGCTGCTATTATACATGGGCCACCGCGTTGAGAAGTTCAGTCTATGTTATGAAATCGGCCATTCACCTGCGCTGGTCTCTGCCGTAGAGGCATGTGCTCCGCTGGCTTTAGTGCCCGAACAGAGGTGAAGAATGCCACCACAACCCGGCGCGGTTTTTCCGTGCTGCTGCCGACAACGGTGATTTCCCCTCCAAAACCACTGTGAACAGGGAATGAGTTCGATGCGTTCACGACATGGGTAAGATATGAACAGCGGGGCCTGAAGCGCGTTTGCCATTGGTGCCCAAGAGTGACATTGGGCGTGTGCGACAGGTGGGGGGATGCTAATTTTGGTGAGCGGAATAGATTTGGAGGAACGGGAAGAGATGTCGAAGTCGCCAATTGTTATGATCAGCAGCTATCCACCGAGATTCTGCGGCATTGGCACCTTTGCGGAAGAAGCACGGGAGTTCATTCAGGAAAGACATCCCGATCGCGATGTCATCGTGATATCCCACTGCGACGGAGGCGGCGATGGAGTTTTTCCCATCATGGATATGTCTCGGAAGGATTGGTGGAAACCCGTCGTGGAGGAGATTCAGCGACTGAAACCATATGCCATTCATATACAGCACGAATATGGACTCTACGAGTATAAGGATGGCAACGGAAACGGCGACGGAAACATCGGCTTTAGAGAACTGCTGCGTGGCCTCGAGCCTTATCCGACCGTTGTCGAACCTCACACAATCCATGGCAGGCTTTGCGATAAGGAGGTCGAGTTCGTTCGATATACTACGGACCTCGCTGACGTCGTCCTTCTGAAATGCCACTACCAAAAATGGCGACTTGACTGGAACTTCAGCAGCCGCGGACTTCCCACTCCGCACAACGTCATGGTTGTTCCACACGGAGCCCGTCCAGATCGCCGATGGTCGCCCGATCAGGTGGGTGAACTCAAGCAGGAACTGGGCTTTGCGGACATCTCCCATCTCTCCGGTCGGCTCGTCGGTTTGGTCGGCTGGATTCAGAGGAACAAAAGATGGGACATTCTTACTTCGATGTGGGCGGAGATCGCCGAGGAGATCGAGCACTCGAGTGGGGAACAGTGGGACTTACTCGCTGCTGGGGATATGCGCGATCCGGCCGATCGAGATGCATTCCTCCAGTGGCGTGGCGAACTCGAATTGCTCGAACGCAAGGGGCTCGCTCATTTCTATGAATTCATCCCGCGAGGCGAGCTTTACTATAAGGTGATGGCCTGCTGCGACTTCGTCGTCCTTCCGACCATCGATGAAACGCAATCCGGAACCCTCGCTCGCATCATTGCGCTCAACAAGCCCTATATCACGACCGCCCCCATGGAAGGCCTTACAGCTCAGACCCTCGAAAACAAGGGCGGCCTGCTCTTCAGCAACAAACAGATGCTCCGCGACGGTGTTGTCCGACTCGCCTGCGACGAGAATCTGCGTATGGAGCTGGGAGACAATCTCAAGCACTATCTCGAGAATGTCGTGTCGTGGCGCGTCGTCGCCGCCCAATATGACGAAGCCTATGAGCTTGCACGAGAGTCGAAGCGTACTGGGAATAAGCCGATTCTACCGCCGGAATTCTAGTCGCTCACAAGCGAATGCCTTACGAGTATCGTTGAACCAGATAAGCAAAAGGCTGGCATAGTTATGCCAGCCTTTTGCCATATGGGGAGGCGTTCCCCGCTTCGCTCCAGGTACGTTGCCCAGAGCTTTCGCGGGCAGTGGATGTGCCTCCTCACCCAGTTCGGTACACAACGAGACTGAAGACACCAATCGAGCGAATTTCTCGTTGTTGTCCTGCTCGTTCCAACGCTGAGTGCCTGTTCTTCGCGTTCCCAAGTATTGGTCATTGCTGCTTCCTGATAAGCCGGAGTACACCTTGCGGCTGTTGTGACGAAACTCAAACACCGGCTTGCCCCTCCATTTCCGCTCGCAACGGCCCATGCGCCGATTCGATGTGCCTGTTGGGCAACAATCCGCGCAGATTGTGACATCCCGGCGCTCTGCTCTACGGGGTGAGTTCTAGACCGATGGGCAAAGGAATGGGGACCGTACTCAACCCGTGAGGGAGGTGATGTCTGATGTGTGCAACGTGTGGCTGTCTTACTACAGATCAACCCGCTCCGGAGACGGGAACCTACAAGTGTGTCGAGTGCGAGAAGACGGGCAAGAGCCAACGCGTGAGAATTGAAAAGGGACAGAATATGCCCGCGTGCTCTTCGTGCCACACAAGCAACGGGCATTGGATAAAGACATAAGATATCGAGAATTGGTTGTCGTGAGGCTGGAGTGAGCTTACAACGTTCAGCGGCACCAAGGAGGGGATGGGAAAAGCGACTGATCAGAGAAAGGGGGAATCAACTCAAGTGAAGATACCGATATATTTGACGGCGATTATGCTTCTGGTAACAGGAGTAGTACTCTTCGGATGTGGCGGCGAAGAGCCCATGCCAACGCAAGAGCCGCCGCAAGCGCAGGGGCGCTCCGGAGCTCTTCCAGGTGAGGTGCGACAACCTGGGAGAGAACCTGGTGAGATGCCTGCCGCCGACATCGTCGAAACAGCGACGTCCGCCGGTTTCAATACGCTCGTTGCCGCCGTGGATGCCGCCGGACTGGTCGATACCTTGAAGGGACCTGGGCCTTTCACGGTCTTTGCACCGACGGACGAAGCGTTCGACAAGCTCCCCCCCGGAACGCTCGACGATCTTCTCAAGCCCGAGAATAAAGATAAACTCACGAGCGTTCTCACCTACCATGTCGTACCCGGCGAATACATGGCGGCCGATATCACTGGAATGACATCGGCTCCAACACTCAACGGTAAGGAACTCAGCATCAAGGTCGAAGCCGGCACTGTCATGGTTGACGGGGCCGAAGTCGTACAGACAGACGTCGCAGCATCAAACGGCGTGATCCACGTCATCGACTCAGTGATGATGCCTTGAGAGCTTGGAGCAGATATTCTAATCCCCAAAAAGCGTGCGCTCGCCGAAATGGACTAGGGCATAGGAGGCAAACATGCCAAATATCGTCGAGACAGCGGTACGAGCCGGTTCCTTTCAGACCCTCGTAAAGGCTGTGCAGGCAGCTGGTCTGGCGCAGACGCTCTCGGGCGCGGGACCATTCACCGTTTTCGCTCCGAACGATAACGCCTTTTCGAAGCTTCCAGCGGGAACGCTGGAAGGATTGATGAAGGATATTCCCAAGCTCAAAGACATATTGACCTACCATGTCGTCGCCGGGAAGCACATGGCGTCGGACATCGCAATGCAAGAGTCTCTGAAGACAGTCCAGGGACAGAGTATCACGATCGATGCGTCCGCAGGCGTCAAGGTCAACGACGCAACGGTTATCCAGCCGGACATTCAAACCGAAAACGGGGTAATCCACGTGATCGACCGCGTGATTCTCCCGAAATGATCTTTATCGCACAGTTCAGTCGGCGAGCCGAGCGCGAGCGGAGGAGCATCACCTTTCCTGCGGTGCTCCTCCGCTGCTCGTGCCGACGATGAACGTGTAAGCGAGTTGCGAGAACCTCATCCTCATGGGAACTATACCTGCTCGTCGCATCCGAATCTTATGCACAGCTCCCGCCCGTGAAAAAGCGCGCTATGTTCTCTACTGGATGAGCGCGGCTCGCAGGACCACCTGGAACTTTGGTCTCCAACGAGCCGTTGAGCGCGCCATCGAGTTCAAGAAGCCTCTTGTCATTCTCGAAACACTCGCCTGCGGGCGGCGTTGGGAAAGCGAACGATTCCACCGGTTTGTGCTCGATGGGATGGCTGATAATGCCAAGCGGCTGGAGCGCAAACGGGTTTTCTATCACCCTTATATTGCAAACTCTCTCAAGGTGGAGAGAGACGTGGCGATGGCGTTCACCTCTGAGGCGTGCCTCGTCGTCGCCGACGATTCTCCCATCCACGAAGTTCCGAATGCATTAAGGGTCATATCCCGAAGAGCAGACCGTCTTTTCGAGGTTGTCGACTCGAATGGCCTGTTTCCCCTTCGAGCCGCCGACCGCGTCTTTCCCACCGCCTACAGCTTCCGTCGCTTCCTTCAACAGGAACTGCCTGGACATCTTGCTGATCGGCCACTGAAAGATCCGCTCGCAAGGCGACGTCTTCCGCGCGTTGCGGGTCTCCCCAGAAGTTTGGTTCAGAAATTCCCCGCCATATCTGAGCCACTGCTCGTTGGTGACGATGGACTAACCGGACTTTCCATCGATCATCGCGTCTCTCCAGTGAAGATGCGGGGGGGGAGTTCCGCGGCCGGAAAATGCCTCCGCGACTTCCTCGAGGAGAAGCTAGAACGCTATGAAGCCCATAGGAATGAACCCGAAGAAGACGTAACGAGCGGACTCTCCCCCTACCTCCATTATGGACATATCTCCGCCCATCAGATCTTCTCGGAGATCGTGAACCGAGAGGAATGGTCACCCGACGATCTATCGGGCAAAGCGACGGGAAGCCGCAAGGGCTGGTGGGGGTTGCGCACCGATGCCGAGGCCTTCCTCGATCAGCTCGTTACGTGGCGCGAATTGGGATATAACATGGCCTGGCAGCGAGAGGACTATGACACATATGAATCGCTTCCCGATTGGGCGCAGGAAACGCTCGGCCAGCATGGAGCAGACTATCGTCCCCATACCTACTCATTCGACGAGTTCGACGGCGCCAACACGCACGACCGTCTATGGAACGCTGCCCAGACACAGTTGAAGAGCGAAGGACGGCTGCACAACTATCTGCGAATGCTCTGGGGCAAGAAAATCCTCGAGTGGAGCCCTTCCCCGGAGGAAGCAGCCGAGATCATGATCGAACTCAACAACAAATATGCGCTCGACGGCCAAGATCCGAACTCGTACAGCGGTATTTTCTGGATCCTTGGACGCTACGATCGCCCCTGGGGACCTGAGCGTTCCATTTTCGGGAAGATCCGCTACATGAGCTCTGATAGCACTGCTCGTAAGGTCCGAGTCAAGCAATACATCCAACGCTACACGCCATGAAGACACTCGAACGGCTTCTAGGCAACCGACAGAGCGACGGCGGCAGACACTGGCTCTTCGTTCCTTACGATCAGCTTAACGATCAGATCGGCCCTCTGGCCCGAGAAAATCCAAACGATCTCGGTATCGTGCTCATCGAGAATCGCTGGCAGCTCTCCCGAAGGCCCTTCCACCGGCAGAAGCTCGCTCTCATCATTGCAAACCTACGGCGCTTTGCGCTCGAACAAGCGGAGCGCGGTGTCGCCGTGCGCTATATCGTGGCCGACAAGCCGTATCGCGACGCCCTCCGGCCGCTTCTCAAGCAATTCGGTCCAATGCGCGTGATGGAGCCCGCAGAGCGCGAGCTTCGCCTCGACATCGCGCCTCTCGTCGAGCGCGAGCAGCTCGAAATCATCCCGCACGAAGGCTGGCTCACGACGCACGACCAATTCCTCAGGGCGCGGCCGAAGGGTCCACCGTGGCGTATGGATATCTTCTACAAATACGTTCGAAGACAAATGGGCGTGCTCATGGATAACGGCGCGCCCGTCGGCGGGAAGTTCAGCTTCGATCCGGAAAACCGCGAGCCATGGCGGGGCAGTCCACAGCCGCCCGATCCGCCCCGCTTCGAGAGCGACCACATCGAGGAGGAAGTGGCCGTCCTCATCGAGTCGGACTTCAATAACCATCCCGGCGCTGTCGATTTGAACGCGCTCCCGACGACGAGAACCGACGCCGACCGCCTCTGGTCTTGGGCCAAGCGAACATGCCTTCCCCACTTCGGGCCCTTCGAGGACGCGATGTCCTCACGCTCCAGCGGTCTCTTCCATACGAGGCTTTCCGCCCTCATCAACCTCCATCGACTCTTGCCGTCACACGTGGTGGCGGAGGCGGAGAAGCTGGATATCCCCCTCGGCAGCAAGGAGGGGTTCATCCGACAGGTTCTCGGATGGCGAGAGTTCATCCGTCACGTCCACCTCGCCAGCGATGGTTTCCGAAGGCTGCCGCACCACCGAGTCGAAGTCGAGGACAAGCCCGGCGACGCGGGTTATCGACGGTGGGCCGGCCGGCACTGGCGCGTCCGTCTTTCCCCACAAGGTCTCGACGGAGGCGCGACCCCATGCCTGCTCAAATGTGACACACCCCTCCCGCCGGCCTACTGGGGAACTGAATCCGGGTTAGCCTGCCTCGACCATGTCGTCGCCGACGTCTGGCGCGAGGGATGGAGCCATCACATCACCCGCCTCATCCCGCTCTGCGGCATCGCGACTATGCTCGATGTCAACCCGCGCGAGCTCGCAGATTGGTTCTGGGTGGCCTACATCGACTCACAGGATTGGGTCGTCGAGCCCAATGTTCTGGGAATGGGTATGTTCGCCATCGGCGACTACATGAGCACAAAGCCCTATGTGACCGGCGCGGCCTACATCAACCGAATGAGCGACTTCTGTGAAACCTGCCGCTTCGATCCGAAGAGCAACTGCCCTCTGACCAATCTCTACTGGGCCTTCCTCTCCCGCCATCGCCGGGCCCTCGCCAACAACCCCCGCATGCGAATGCCGCTCGCCACCCTCAGCAAGAGGTCTGACGCGAAGCGCCGTCAGGACCGACAGATATTCACCACCGTCCGCGAACTTCTCATCCAAGGAAAATCCCTCACACCAGATGTCCTCACGTGATGCATCAATCTCTCCGGCATGCTCAGCCTAATAGGCGGAACAACTCCCACCCGCGCCAAACTTGATGTTGTTCGGTATTCGGTATCCGGTGTTTCGGGACGACACTGTCCTGCGGCCACTGCCAATGCTCACAAGCGCGAGCGAAGGGAGCGCAGAGGGAACGAATCGCCGGTCGTTCCCTCTGCCAGGGGGCAAGGGGACAGCGTCCCCTCTAACCCTTATACCCGGCAGGCATCTGCCGGGTATATAGTTTTATGTTTTCGGTATTTCTGGGGGATAGTCGTCTCTGGCGGCTTGCTGCTGAAGCGCTCTCATAGGCATCCTCTGGTTTCGGCGCTAAAGCGGCGAAATAACGGTGCGGGTTATGAAATGGCTTCTAGGAGATGCAGATGGTAGGGCATGAACACAAAGGCTGTCAGAGAGCCTTGACAGTTTTCGAGAGCGGCTGCGAGCTCGTCGGATAGGAGCGCGCGGATAGCCTCACGACGGAGCAGGGGAAGCCATTCAACAAAGGTGCCGGTTATATAGTAGTAGCCCGCGCCAACGTCGAGGTTCTTCCACTTCATATGTATAGGTTAGCTAGGGAGAGGGTGACTTCCTATAGGGAGAGGTTTCGGGAGCAAGCTCCCGAAAGGGGGGGTGAGCGTGAAGCCCATGGAGACCCTAAGTATCGTTATCGGGATCGTCAGCGTTCTGGTGGCATTGCTGGCACTGACCAGGCGAAAGCTTTACGTGGCCATCGGACTGCTCATAGGCTCTTTCGGACTAGGCGTCTGCCTGCATCACCAGCAGGTATTACTTGGCATACTGTGGTTGGGAAGCACCCTCCTGGCCTGGATACTGGCTCCGCTCCTAGGCACGAAATTCGACCCTCTTCTGCTGAGAATGCGTGCGAGTGGAATCATAGGGTATTGGTCCGATGGCGAGGGAGCAGAGGCACTCGCGACGATGAACCATCGCTTCCCCAAGGCGCGACGCATTGATTTCATCGGCATAGACCATCTAGTCGCCCTTCGGATGGCAGCCCCTGGACTCGCTGAAGCCTTACATCAAGGCGGCTGTGAGGTCAACTTGACTATCGCCCGGCCAGATGGAGACCTGATGGTGGAGGAGGCTTTGATGAGAAGCCCGGGCCTCGATCCCGCACTTGACCCAGAAAGGCTCGTGACGAAGGTCCGAAGCCAGCGAGACAACAACATCGAGGCAGTGGAGGTGCTGCAGGAGATTGGCGTCCAAGCCAAGGAAGGCCTCCCGTCCGATCAAAGGGGGCGCTCGTGCATCAGGGTCAGGCGATTCAACACGCAACTGAGACAGTCTTTCGTGATCCTCGACCGTAAGTGGGCATGGATGAGCCCCAATGCTCCGCCCCATCTGACCTTGCAGCTTCCTGCGTTCGAGCTTGTCCATACAGAGGACGGTTGTTTGCTTGACCGCATGCTTGACCATGTCGACCGTCTGTACGCGGTCTGCAAGCCAGAATTGGAGATCACCATCTAGATACCGATTCTGCTGTGTTTCAAGAACGACTTCAGGCTGACCCCCGCGAATGCCTACCGAAGGCCACCTCGCGCCCGACGTTCAGCGTAGCGCCCATTGTCACGACGATGCCAGTGCCGCTGCCGACCTACCCCTTCATCCCACTCAGCGCTATCCCTCTAACGAAGTAGCGTTGGCCGAGGAGGAAGACGATGAGGACGGGGATCATGACGATGACGGAGGCGGCCATGAGCAGGTGGTACTCGGTGGTGTAGGAGTCCTGGAAGTGGGCGAGGCCGATGGGGAGGGTCTTCAGCGCGAGCCGGTCCACCACCATGAGCGGCCAGAGGAAGTCGTTCCAGGAGTGGAGGAAGACGAAGGTGGTGAGCGTGGCGAGCGCGGGCTTCGAGAGCGGCAGGATGATGTGGCGATAGACCTGGAAGTTGGAGGCTCCGTCGATGACGGCCGCGTCTTCGAGCTCCCGGGGGATGGTCAGGAAGAACTGCCGGAGCAGGAAGGTGCCATAGGCCGAGAACATGGGAGGCAGGACGAGGGCAGCGTACGTATTCGTCATGCGAAGATTGGACAGAAGGGCATAGACCGGCAGCATGATGACGATAGCGGGGACCATGAGGGTGGCGAGATAACCCAGGAACATAGCATCCCGTCCGGGGAAGCGGAGCCGGGCGAAGGCAAAGGCGGCGAGCGAACTCGTGAACACCGTGCCAAGAGTGATGAGAATCGTGACGATCATCGAGTTGAGGTAAAAGACGAGGAATCCATCGACTTGATTTAGAAGCCCGAACAACGCCTCTCTCACCCTTACGCCCCGCGCGGCCCAGGCATCGGCGTAGTTCTCCCAGTGGAACTTCACCTCGCGGACCATGTGCAGGTCGTCTTCGGAGACCGTGAGGCGCTCGCCGGATCGCTCGCCGGGCGCGAGCCCTTGTACGAGCGCGCCCTCCGGCGAGTAGCGAAGCACGGCGACGCGAACTCCAAGGTTGGTCCTAAGCTCGGCCACACGGCGCTCCTCGCCATCGATCTCCACGGTGGCGGGTTCGGAGGGAATCCAGCGGGGCGGGAACTCAACCGCGTAGGCGGGGGCCTTCAGGGACGTCGAGATCATCCACGCAAACGGCACGAGCATCGTGATGCCAACCGCCACGAGCACCAGATAGGCAAGTGCATGAAGAAGACGACGTCGCGCTGTCTGCCCTTGGCCGCTCATGAGTAGTGCACCAGCCGCTGGCCGTACTTCCAGTTGATGAGTGTGAAGGCGAAGACGAGGGCGAAAAGCACCGCCGCGATGGCGGCGGCATATCCGAGCTGGTGCCACGCGATGGCGTAGTTGTAGATGTAGAGCATCAACGTCGTGGTCGCGCCGGCCGGCCCGCCGCCCGTCATGAGGAAAGCGGCAGTAAAGAGGAAGCTCCCCTGCAGGCCGGCGATGACCGACATCGTGACCACGAAGAAGGTCGTCGGAGAGAGCAGCGGCCAGGTGATATGCCGGAGCCGCGCCCATGCGCCTGCCCCGTCGAGGTCGGCCGCTTCGTAGAGCTCCTGTGGAATACCCTGCAGCCCGGCGAGGTAAAGCACGCAGTTATAGCCGCCGACACCGAGCCATAGCACCATGATGATGAACGCTGGCTTCGCCCATTCCATCGTGCCCAGCCAGTCGGGTGGATGGGCAACGCCGAGGGTCATGAGCGCGCTGTTCAGCAGGCCAATCTCGTTGGGTTGCTGGTGAAAGATCCACTTCCACACGATACAGATGGCGACCGCGGAAGAAACCGTAGGCAGGAAGTAAATCGTTCGGAAGATCGTAATGCCTCGTAACTTCTGGTTCAGCAAGAGCGCCAGTAACAACGAACCGATGATAGACAGCGGAATACCGAGCATCAGGAAGAGCGTGTTGCCAAGGTAGCGCCAGAACTGGGGATCGTTGGCGACGAGCCCTTCGTCCTGATGGCTGAACCAGAGGAGCTGCTGGAAGTTCTCGATGCCGACGAATTCGACTTGCTTCCTGAGGTCAGCGAAACTCCCGATAGGAGCGAGCCGATATTCTGTCAGGCTCAGCGCAAAGCACGCGAGCACCGGCGCGAAGGTAAAGACCAGGAATCCAACCAGATTCGGCAGGAGGAAGGGGAGCGCCCGGGCAAAAGCGGCGCGACGCCGACTTCGAGCAGAAGGCGGCGAAGATCTCTGGGCAATCGTGCCGGCCATTGGGGGGTCAGTTCTCGGGTAGTTCGTCTTCACCGGGCGGGTAGTTGAAAGAATCCACTTCTTGGCCGATGAAGATCGTCACGATGAACTGGTCCCGGTCGAAGCTCGGCAGATAAGACGAAACAATGTCCTCATCGAGCTGGCGCAAGAGATCGTTCTGCTCGCCTGCGGTCAGAGGGGATTCCAGAAATAGGTCAGCCTGCACGGAATTATCCGCTAGATGGATGTCGGCCTGGCCGAGACGCTGATCGCCCTGCCAGATGACGTAGATCTCAGAAGAAAGCGTACGCAACAAGCGCACAAGACGAAATGGGTTCACTTCTTA
>Ga0180437_10002761_pt1 | contig 27231 bp, 43 predicted proteins | sample SS_ome_4_FD_132410 | JGI IMG/M metagenome (GOLD analysis project Ga0180437, IMG submission 132410) | Hypersaline lake sediment archaeal communities from the Salton Sea, California, USA - SS_3_D_1 metaG | ecosystem: Environmental > Aquatic > Non-marine Saline and Alkaline > Hypersaline >...
CGGCGCGATTATGAGGCATCGTTTTCAGCCTTTTTGGTACAGTACCTTTTTTGATCTGGATCAATGATTTAGATCAATGATATTTATCTATTTTAGGAGTTTGGCATGATGAAGATTTTTATGATTTTGCTTTGTTGTTCGTTCTACAGCGTCACGATATTTGGAGCGTGTATGGGAGGAGTGCCGGTCTGGGGAACAGGTGATGACCGTGAGTCCTGCGCTATTAAACAGAATTTAAAAAAGGAGGAGCAGCAACTTAATATTCAAGAGAAGAAGAAAGAGTTGGAATTGAAACGTAGAGGCATAGAAAACAGCGGCACTGGTGCTGGCACTGGCAATACCAATGTGATACTCGGCGGTATCAATGATTTGATTGGCGGCGGTAATGATAATGTCGAAATGGCGCAGGCCATGCCGTTTTCGCAGCATCAATTGCGTATTGAGCTTATGCCCTATGTGATCCCTGGAGCATATCAATTTGACGAGCCTGGCATGCCGAAGGGCTACTCGTTCGGAGTGGCTTGGGAATACTACCTGAACCGCAATCTCGGTCTAGGTTTGGTAATGCAACAATGGGAGAAATCAGGCGGACGCGGTTTTGATCCAATAATGTCCGAACAGAGAGACGGCTCAGGAGATACTGCTGTATTTTTCCCCGGAGCAATCGACAGTTTGAGATATACTTCGTATATAGCATACGCCAGTATCAATGCGGCTATCAGCGAATCATGGAATTCGATTCTTAGATTAGGTGTAGGACGTACTCAGATAGACGTGAAATATGAGGATATAGACTATGCCAAACATCCCTACGCCCATCAGCCGGACGACAACACGTATACCGATACGGCGTCATTAATTGCAGGTTTGGCTATAGAGCATATAGCCTCGACAGGAACCAGGTTAGGAGGCGAAATCAGGTATCATAACGCCCGCAACGATACGGACGACTATACGGAATACCTCAATATGGGGAGCGTACAAGTCGTTTTCTACGTTCAGTTCATGCTGACCCCCCTGGGACTGCTTTGAACGTAATTTCGGCGTTTAAACGCTTTTTTCTGCCAGCCAATAGGCGGACGCGGCGTGTTACGTAATAGTTTAAGGGAAAAATTAACGCCGATAACGGTTCAACATGCCGCTTTTTCTGATAGACATATCCATAGCTTTGTGAAACTCCTCATTAGCTACGGCTGGTGTAATCATTCCGACTGCTCTTGACATCCACGGCTCTTTAACGGGTTGAACGTTTTTAGGATCGAATGATTGAACCCTGACAATTTTATTTTTAGGAAATCGCCCTTTAAATAGATACAAACCTCTTTGTAGACGTTTATAGCGCACAGGCAGAAAAAACGGCTGCCTGTATTTTTTCCTATTTAATGTTTGCAGAAACGCCACAATCTGATTGTTACTCAATCCGACGTCCGCAGGCTTAATGAATTTCGCGGACGGCTTCAAGCGGAAGCGCGGAGCGACTTTCCGTTTCCAGTTCCCTAAACGCGCCGCTCTGGTTTGCACTCGTCGCCTGTCTGTCCGTTTGCCTGTTTCCTGCTCAATCCACCCCGAAAAACGTTCTCTTTTAATGGAGCCAGCCTCCGAGACTGGTTTTCTGAGACTGGCTTTTTGTACCTTTACGCTTCCTCTAACAAACCCCGGAGCGCGTATTGTCATGGTCCGTTTCAATTCGCCTAAAACGTTCTCCCGCGTCTTGAATGCCAAATTGTTGACCGTTCCCACTCTGGCAAACCGGTGAGCCTTCTTGAAATCCCTATGAAACTGATTCCAAGTTCTAATGTCGCCCTCTTTGAATTGAAAAGATATTTTTCCCATTTTTTTTGCCTGCAAAAACCGGTTTTTGGTTGATTTAAAATATTTTTTATTGTTAAAATAACGCCATTCGCGAAACGGAAACTTTTAACAATAAAGGAAATATGAAAACAAACGAAAAAATACCGCGCCTCATGGTATTCAACGCCAAAGGCGGAGTAGGCAAGACGGCCATAGCCGTCAACTTGGCCTTGACTTATGACTACGGCATTGTCACTAATGACAAACTGAGCGTCATTGATCAGGTTCTACCTGCTGAAAAGAATATCATTTTATTGAAAAATGAGCCAATCCCGCCAATCCCGGACGACTGGCCCATCATTTTCGATTTCGGCGGCTATCCTGACGAAAGAGTCCTGGATGCTATGGAAATGTCGGACTTTCTTCTTATACCCGTATTGCCCCACAAAGAAAACATCCAAACCAACCTCGATTTTATCCAGGAAGCTCTGAAATATAAAGACCCGCATCAAACCTTGCTTATTATCAACCAAACTGTTAAAAACCAGTATGAGCAGGTTAAAACGGTTTTTAACGAGTTTTACCCTGAATTACCGATTTTTAGTGTTAAACGTTCGGCTGTTTTTACCAGGATGTTCAACCGGAAAACTTCCGTCAAAGAACTTGCGGAACGCTCCAAACTCAACGCCCGGCATTTTACGCCCGTAGCGAATCAGTTTAATGAAATCATGAATTATATCAGGAGCTAGTATGTTTATTTGTCATGATTGCAGTAAAAAAATAGATATAGAAAACATCTGTTTTGTTCATGAAGGTCCGCCGCAAAATTGCATTGCGCATGAGGATTGCGGCAACCAAGCAATGTTTTGGGTTGGAAATGTATTGCAGGATGAATGTATTGACGCCTTAAAACGCTGGGAAAAATTTTATGGAAAATACCAAAAAAACGCTCGGTTTAGCCAAATAGCTACAAAATTGCAGATGGACAATATTGAAGCGCAAATAGATATGACTGTTGCTATACAGTACGCCAATGCCATCAAAACGGAATATTCACGTATGCTGGCCGGTGATCCCGTGCCGGAAGAGGAACAATTTAAAAACAAACCTCGCTGCCATTCCTGCGGAAGTATTCATTTTCATCAAACCGGAGCTTGTCGAACCTGCTCTGTTTGCGGCGAGTCTCAAGGCTGCGGCTAATTTTTTTGATTTTTTAAATATTTTCTCCGGTTTTTGCTTGCTTTAACCAGTTTTTTATTATTATAATAAAGGCAGATTAACGCACAAAACCAAAAAAAACTCTAAAGGAGAAAGAAAATGAAAATCGATAAATCAAAACTTTTTAAAACAGCCTGGAAGATCGCTAAAAAATCCGCCGCCGAATGGAATCGACCTCATTTGCCGCATATGCCAGCGAGAGATTTTTTTGACGCTGCGTTAAAACAGGCATGGTTGGAAATCACTCATAAAATAGACGCGCTCCGTATCAGCGAATTGGGAGATTATCGAAAATTAACTCATTTCCATCATATGTGCGCGGCTGATTTCAACCGCGTTTTCGGCGCGCCAATCTGCAATGTAGGCCGCGAAAATCCATTGTTCTACGTATCCCCCGCGTCTATCGCCGAGATTAAAGAATTTTTTCCGGCAAAAAATTTGATCGATTTTTTGGAGCAAGGCGCGAAATGTCACATATCCGAACAGCCTGGAGGTTTCTGGTTAGTCGATTTCAAACCCCTGCCGCCAAAAATCGGCACGGCTCCAAATCCGAAATTGAGAGAAATACTGGACTGGACGGAATACCCGCGCGTAAATTCGTAATAACTCACGAAAAACTCTAAAGGAGAACAAAATGGAAAAGTACGAATTGTTGAAAATTGATGTCGGCCCGTATCGAGATGTAGTCGAAAAGGAATATAAAACCACAAATAGTTGGAAGGACGTTTTGGCATTTATCAGGGAAACTGAAGGCACAACAGACAGCATAGGGCTACACATCAGGTTTAACGGTCTGGATTATACGGATATGGACGCCGGAATTATCTACAGAGTCGCCGAATCAAACGAATGCTCTATTTCAAAGGTAACGCTCAAAAAACTACATGCATATTGCGATATGCACGACGTATAAGGATAAAAATGGACGCCGAACAAAGACAGTACGAAATAGAAAAATTAGCTACCCGCCTTGAAAATATCGATTATGAATTACAGGCAGTTGCTCAATCCCACGGGTATCAAAGCAAGGAATACGAACAACTGGAAGAGCAACAAGACGCAGTGGAAGAACAATTAGCCGCGCTAGAGGATGAAATGGACTATGAAATGTAAGTCCATAAGTTCCCCGCCGCGCGGGGATGAACCGGTGTTAGATTAGATTAAAAAAATTATCGATCAAGTTCCCCGCCACGCGGGGATGAACCATAATTCAGAGTTTTAGCGCAAAACTATAATATCGAGTTCCCCGCCATGCGGGGATGAACCGGAGCGTTCCGCATTTTCCAATAGTTCCCCGCCCTGCGGGGATGAACCGATAAAACAACCTTAACCGTAAAACGCTATGCCTGATATAAAATCTCAAATTTTCAGGGTTGAAATTTACTATATCAACCCTCAGATCAAAATACATTCCAATATCAGCCCGGAATCATTTCGATATGGAAGGCCCCGTCTTTTCGATACTCGCTATATAATGCTTCATGCCGGACGCGAAAAGTCGCAAGTGAAAAAATTCAATCAAGCACTCCAAAATTTTATGCGGAATTGGAGATGTAAATATAAAAATGGCCAGCCATTCAAAAATACCAACGCCAAAATATGGCCGCAATACTTTTCTTTCTACCAAAAAGATCACGATTTAATCCGAAAAATGATGTCCGCTCCGGATTCAATTCTCATTTGGGCAATGACGAATCAGGAGCAAAACTGGAATTCCGGTTGGGACTCCGTAACATTTTCCAATCCGATTTATTTCACTAACGGTATTTTTGAGTGTTTTGAAGGAGGACATGATCAAACCACTCTCAGAGTTCAGCTAGATAAAAAACGAGCGTATGCGGTTATGCTGGCGGGCATGGGAGAAGAGGACAAAATATCCGCCGAAGCTCTCGCTTCAATGCACACTCAAAACCCAAAATACTGGATAAACTATGAATAGCGAAAAATATAACCGCCCTCCTCCCCCAATGGATCAAAATAATATTCTGCTGAAGAAGCTGAAAAAACGCTTTAAACTAAAAGACGCGGATTTATGGCACATTTGGAACCTAGGAGGCATAGACTTGTCAAAAAACGCCGCAAAAACGTTTACTCAACCGTTCGGCCATAAAAACTATCGCAAGTGCGATGATGAAAGTTTCCTAAAATTCATAGACGGCCTAACCCGATTTTTAAACGGCGCGGTATATGATGATTTTTGAGGATTTTATAAATGAATCAACGTAACTGGATAAACGACATAACGAAAGTCGCAATTCCTCCAATCGGAAAACATAAACGGTTGTCTGTCTGGACAGATACGCATGAAGACAATTTAAACCAAATAATTTTCGACGTGTTGTCTTTTAATAAAAAAGAATTCTCGGAAAGTTGCGCAATTAAAGTTTGCATGCTTGAAGAAGGCGAAAAGATGCCGATACGCAAGCCGTTCAAAGCGCATGCCCTTGACAACCGCCCGCCAAAACCGTTTACGCGGATAGAAAGCGATCAAGTTAAGACGTTTGCTTGCGCCGTTAAAATAGAAGATTCCCCACATTTTTTATTGTTTAAATTTACATGCGCGTATGATCATTACGTGCATATTCTGTATGTGAAAAATTGTTTTATAGACGCGGTTTTGCCGCATCAAATCCCAACATTAGAAGAGTTATAACTATGGACCTGAAAGAATTCAAAAAACCGAAATCAAAGGGCATCCTCAAGGAAGTCGCCCCCAAGAAAACGAAAAAACAAAATTTGTCCGCCAAAGTCTATATGTCGTTCACTCCGGAGGAGAAAGAAAAACTTCAAACATTGGCGGACGACTACGGAGTGAACAAAGTCGCCACAATCATTAGAATGCTGCTGAAAAACCATGGATACATATGAAATAGAACGCATCAAAAGAGCCGACTGGCTAGAGCTGGCATTTGAATTGTTCGGTAGAGATTTGACCGACTGGACGTTTGTTTGCCCTAGATGCGGCCAGTTTCAAACCGCGCGGGATATGTTGCGCATAGGACTGCAAGAAGATCAGATAGAGGAAAATATCGGCATCAACTGTATTGGCAATTTCAACCCTTATAACACGGGATGTTTTCTAAAACTTTCAAAAAACTCGCGGGAACATGAGCTTGAAATCATCATGGAAGACGGACGAAAACAGCCCATTTTTAAATTTTTAAAACCCGCTACATAATCATTACAGGAGAAAACATGCTTGATACCGTAGTTTTGTACGGAGCTTGTAGCCAGGATGGGACTAGCACTGTTTTTATAGAACCTCCCAGGCTATTTGAGCATAAAAAAAAGTTTTACTGGAACATCTCTAAAAACGGTGCTTCCGGAATGCTCGATCTGAAAGAGCGAAACGTTTTCCCGAAAGAATCCCCCCAATTATTTGATCTTGTACGGCACAATGAGCACCAAGCCACGAAAAGAGTTTTATACATGATCGCGTCAAAATCCAACATTTCAATCCGCCAGGTCATGAAAATGGTGGAGCGAACCACTAGAGAATTACTAACAGGAGAATAAATGGAAAAAGGACCTATATTTTACGGGGTTTGTTATGAAGATGGTCTCAGCATGATATGCTGCAATGAAGAACCCAAAAAAGACGCTAACCATTACTGGTATACGACCAGCCAGACATACATGATAATAGAGGAAAAGAACGTTTTTTCAAAAGAAAAACCGGAGCTTTTACAGCTAGTCCCTCATGCGAAATTTGAAGCGTTGAAAATAGTGCTGTCGGCAATGTCGGAAAAAGCGAACGTCTCAACGAAAAAAATGCTGGAATTGCTTGAACAAGCAAAAAGCGAAGTCGAAAAAATATACCAATGAAAACGCGCTTGCTTTATCGCTCACTGATACCTCCGGATGAAGGTCATGAGGAATGGATAGAAAATTTTGTCTTCTATAACCCGGAAGAGTACGCGGCAAAACTTCCCACCATAGGCATTAAGGCAAAACCTGAGCCAGTGGAACCGAAACCCGCGCCCGCCTCTTTTGAGTCTCGTCAGCCGCTCCCGGACTTGTTGGTTTGTTCGCATTGCGGAGCTATGGCGTTTGAGCAGGTGAAAAGATGTCGATCATGCAAAAGGCTATTCAACCCGGTGGAGACGAAAAAAGCGCAGCCGATTCTCAAGCCGAAAACTAAACAGGCAAGGAAAAAATCGGCCGAAAAATCGACTGCTAAACCACAGCCAGCCGCTAATAAACTAACCGTGGAGGAGTTCGAGCAATGCAAAGCGGAGCTGAACAAAGCCCGGAAAAAGTGGATGGTTGAAAACTACGCGGCGGACTTTAAGAAACCCTATCCGCCGCATATCTTAGAATTGGAAAAGAAAATAGATGCCAATATCGATCTAGCCCGCAACTTTCAACTAGGAATAGGATATGAAAATATTTAGTCAAAAAAAAGAAACTTTTTACCAGTATATTGAAAAACAAATCGCTGCTATAAGTAAATCAGAAAGTGTTTCGCCGAATATGATTATATTAAGCAAAACGTCTATGAAAAAATTCAAAGAAGACAAAAAGATACGCACGGGATTAGCAACGATGTTTAATCTAATTGATCATATCCCAGAGTCAATATTAAAAATTATGGAAAGCGGCGCGGCCTCTTATAAGGGGACTGTCAATATTGGAAAATATACACTGCATATAATGTATTGTGATAAACAATATATTACAAAGAAAAAGAAAACTATTATTTGTAATTCATTTACGCAAAAATATATTTAACATCAATCAACTGCTCATAAGAAGGATGAGCTATCCGGCTTTGCCGCTCTTCCTTCTTCCTCTCATGAAAAACCGTAAACCCCGCCACGAACACGAAAGCCGCGATAAAAAACACCGCCGAAACCTTAAGCAGCCAGCGCGTAAAAGGTTGAGGCCCTCCCCTCGGATATTGCCGGTTCAGAATAGCTCTAAAAACCAGCGTAACGCATATCAGAGCCGTCAGAACAGCTATCAACCCCGTATTGGCTGATATAAGCCCGCCAAGCGTTTTATAGCCGTATATTTTAGCCAAAGAAGCCGCTATGCTATTCATTTTTTTCTCCTGCCTTTGATTTGCTGTAGATAATCATGGTAAAACTTTCCGGATCGGCCCCGACAACCCCGGCGTCCTTAATTGTCAAATTTTCGCCTTCATGCCTGAAAACAACCTCGAATTCGCCGCAACCCTGCTCGCAAAGCCGGTCGACAATTATTTTCAAATCATAAACCTTCATCAGACCAGCCAGCCCTTTCTGATACTCCAGAAAAAAACGCCGTCCAGGTTCAGATGCACCACTATCCCGATTGCGAACATAAAAATATATAGTCCGGTGTATGGATGAGGAAAAACGCCGTAAAGCCCCAAAAAAACCAAAAACACGGGCAACCAGTATTTATGCAGCGGCCCTCTGTGTTTCAAAGAAAGAAGCAGCAAAGCGGCCATTCCTATAATGGAACTTGTCAGCAGCGCTTCCCAATGCCGCGCTATAATACCGTAGCTCGACAAAGCCCCAGCCAGCAGAAAACCAACCCCGCCGAACCACCTGGCCGGGATAGAAGCAATATCCAAATCTGGAAACTGGCCCCCCAGCCACAACACCAAGCCCGCCGTCAAAGCCACTGCAACAGGAGTATTTTGAACCACGACTAAAAGCCCGGTCGCCGTCAGCCCGGCCACCGCTGCTCCTCCGGCATGTCCTATAAAATTCATAACAACGCCACCATTTTAATACTTACGCAATCCTCGCAATAATGGAATTCCTGCTCCAAAGCCTGCGCGATCTCCGGAAATCTAGCCTGTCTTTCTTCAATTTCCGCCCGCTTACTGGCTGTAATATCAAACACGGCCCCGCAAACCTCGCAAACGCCCCTAGTAAAACTTTCTTTCCTTTCTCTAATAGTGGGCATACTTTCTCTTGCAACCCCCAACTAGCGGTTTTTTCGTAAAACGCGCTTTGACGAAATGCACAACGCTCCAGTCCTTGACCCAACTTCGCCCGCTTTGACCAAGCAAAACATTTTTTCCCCTGGTAATGGTGTACATTTTATCGGTGTTTGGTTTATAGCCACCCTGAACGGCCACCAACGAACCTGAATACCAATAGCGACCATATTTATCCGGAGTGCCGTTAACGACAAGCCCCGGTTCAAGGACTCTGAAAACAAGTCGACGGACGCTGGCTCTTAAAACCCGCCTGGCTTTTTTGTCTCCGGAGGATGAGTTGTCCCAATATTTAAGCGAATCGTTTCCGCCGTCGACTAAAGGGTCTTCTTCGGATATATCGTAGATGCAGACCTTATCTCCGGGATTCAGTCTAGTGCTCCAGGGCAATTTCGCGGACGCCACCGCAACCATTCCGAACAGCGTCACGGCAACGCCCATAAACGCCCGCAGCCAGAATTTCTGAAAGGACTCTCCGTATTTAAATGAATTCCACCAGCCTTTCATTCATACCTCTGGATATTCTCGATATTGGTCCACATCTCGATTATTTCTTGATCCACGTAAACCAGCACTTTAACCCGGCCTTTAAGCACGCTAACGCTTTCAATGGAAACTTTCAGCCCTCCTTTAGTCATTACGCAATCTTTCTCTTTCACGTAATACTCGAACATGCCTTGATCCTTTCGCGCCGCCGCCGCCATTACCGCGTCAAAGGATTCTGCGGACAAACAACCCACGTAACCGCCCTTGAGCGTAACCCCGAACGCGCTACAGGCAAAACCTGCAAAACATAAAAGTAAAACTATTGCCTTATTAATTTTTTGGAACACAATAATCTTCAATATTTATTTCTTCTATATTCTCTTCAATCGCTTCTGATAAAAGGATAGCGCATTGATTCATTTGTTGTAGCAAATCTGTTTTTAACGCGGTTAACCCTTGTTTAGTAAGCATTAAAATCTGATTTTCCCTCAATTTTAAAATAATATTTTCCGCGATTTCTTTTCGATTTTCTAATGGTATGCACTCCTCAATCAAAAAAGACAAACTAGCCAGATTCATATTAAGTATTCTTATTATTCCCCACGAAAAAACAGATCATAATCAGAGCTATTGCCGGAACCGTCAGCCAGATATGCCCGTACATGATATTTGCGTAAGCAAAAGGTTTGCAGACCCCAACCCCGTTAACGGTATCAATTACGCCTGTATTCATAACCACGTTTTCAATCCGACTGGCCGGTACAGAGGAGAGATTGCCTATCATAATATCTACATTCGCCAGCGACCAGAAGCCGTAGAGCTGATAGGCCAGATAATGACCGCAAATAGCCACGGTTATCAGACGAACGATTTTACCGAAGGTCAGCTCTATAAGTATGAATGTCTGAAAAAAGAAAAATAGAGCCACCACCAAAGCAATCCAGAAAACCGGCGAATTAAACGGAATTTTCCCGTAGCAATCATCACCGGTAAAACCTAGAAACGCCCCCATAGACATGGAGAAAACAAGCGAAGCATACAACGTGAAATATTTTCCGTAGACAGCCCCGATTGCGCACTGAGCTTTATAGATGGCGTTATTGAAAGCCTGATATCGGCCATTAAAGCCGAAAAGTCTTTTCGTTCCGTTCAATAAACTACTCCTTTTTAACGTCCTTAGCGTCCATAGCGCATAGAAAACTTAAATTACGGTCGTTATAACCGTCATCCTCGTAGACCACCGAATCAGCTCCGGGAGTGTAGACCGCGAAATTATCACCGCCCAGATAGCTGGTATCCTCAGAAGTGCTGGTCCATAAGCTGTATTCGGGAGACACCCGGAAAACAAGGTTTGGTTTCAGAAAATTTCCGGTCGCGCCTTGCCAGGCTTTTGTAAACGCCAATCTGTAAGCCCTGACCATTTCCGGCAAAGTCGGAATGCGCCCGCCAATGGACGCGCAATATAATCTCGCGTCGTCATATTCAACATTGCTGGCCGGAAGCAGCCCATCACCCTCCGGTTTATAGGTTTTGCTATCCGTCAAAAAGTTCAGATAAGCGTAATAAGGGACCGGCTCTTTCATGATAAAAACGCCGTTGCCCATATACCATGCCCCCGCTTTCAAGCCGGGATCGGCTTTCAGTTGAGGATGGCGGCCGGTTCCCACCAGGTAAAGCCCCGCGATATTTTCAGCCGACAAAGCTTCACTCCATTCAACGCTCTTGGCGTTTTCAAAAAACTTGACGCTATTGGCTACAATTCCCATTTCAACCAAAGCGTTCTTATGTCTGTCGGCCCACTCCGGAAAAAAGTACGGAAAACTAATGGCCGCGCAACCGGCCACTATCACGAACGCCCACCAGATTTTGGCTCCCAATGAGCAAAGCACTGCGAAAACGCCCGGCGTATCATCAACGGCTTGATAATCTCCAGTCCCGTCAACGGCGGCCGCGCCGCCGTCTATAGGGTTATTTGGCTCATACACTGATTGCCTGCTCATAATCTCCTCCCGCTGCTAGGTTAATTTTTCCTGAACCGCTGTCTATTCCGGCCTCCATCGCGGCCTTGCTTGTATCAATGCTCGTAACCGCGTCAATCGGTTTGCATGCGAAACGCTGATAATTTATGGAGTAGTTCGCTTCGCTCAGTTTTTCTATCAACTGTTCCACCCTTTGCTCATAGACAAAATGCCCGCCCGACTCCAAGGCCACCTTGTCCGCCGCATGCCCCAATTTTTTTAATTGTTTGGCGGCCGGAGGATTGACCCTTACCGGCGCGCCGATAGAGTGAATCAGCAGATTTTTGTTGTCTCTGGACAGCACTAAACCCATAACATCATTTTTTTCAATGGCCCCCAGGAAAACCGCTCCCCCGTGAACCGTGTCGGTCTGGTTGAAATGCATTTTGGTCACGGCCGTATCCTCAACCGCCGTCCATAGCTCCATGCCGGGATTTTGCGGACTGTAATGAATGGAAACCTGCATGTCCGCTTGCATCACGTTTATTTGAAGACTGGTCAGACAATCCTTCATTCTCAAGTCCACTTCGCTTTTCGTGAACAGCTTTCGCAAAGCCGCCCGCGCTTGCTTGGCGTCGTATCCGCTTTGATAGGGTTTCATTTTTGAAGCTCCCCACCGCTGGACTTTTTTAAGTATCCCGGGATTAAAAACTTTTCTCCAGTCGGTAATCCACCAATTAGCCAAAACGTCAAAATCTATCCCGGAAGCCACAGCCGCCGCTATTATGGCTCCGTCCCCCTGCCCGGTGACTCGGTCGTAATATTGGTGCAACGGCTGTCTGAGCTGAAATTGAAGTTGTTTGGCTTTCTGCATCATGCCCAACCCCCGCGCCCAGCTATAAACGGCGTCAAAGGTCAGAATTTTCTGTCCGGCCAGATCGGGATAAGAAAGGTTGACATTCCGGATATTGTCGATTTCCTCCTGGTTTAAAGCTATCCTTTCGGCTTGTCTGGCTTGAAGCTTTCCCAGAAAAGGAATTTTACTTTTCTTTGCCGGCGGCTCTTCCGGAGCTGGCTCGACAACGGCCACTTCAGTTTTAACCGGTTCAATTTCCGGCTGTCCGGCTTGCCCGTCTTCCAGAAAAAACTGAACTGTAACAATGGATTGTTTCTTCTGACCTCTGAAGATGATTTCAATATATTCCGGCTTTCTGGCGTTCCTGGTTATTTTATGCCGCTGGCCGTCTGCGGTTGTCGCTATCACCGTCGACAAATCCACATCTTTCAATACCGGAACTGCTACGGTTTGAGAGCCAAAATCAGGAACAGACGTCCGGACAGTGGCTAATAGTTTTTCCATATCTCCTCCTAATTTCTAACGTCTAAAAAATCGTTGTAAAAATCCAAAAAATTGATGGTTTCCAAAGTGGAGTTTTTCATAAAGCAAGTCGTTTTCCCGTCTATTTCCAGGCTCAACCCGGAGGACTTAGACCAGCGTTGACGAACCAGCTTTATATTGTCTGAAACCTCAACCCCGGAAAATCCGGGGTGTAGCTCTTCAAGATTTTCCAGCATGTCGAGCATATGGAGCGGCCCGCGCTCTTTATAAGCCGCGCTGGACGCCGTCAGCTCGTCGAACTCGACAAATAGCGGCTCCGTGTCCGGCATGGCGGGCATGAAAAAGTAGAAAGCGTTATCGAGTTTTTCCAACAACCAGAAAGCCTTGCCCCGGTCATCAATTCCATTATGCTTTTCGCTTCCGATAATTTTCAACGCGCTGGTCATCTCAGCCATTACACATCCTTAATGCCGTACATTGTCCAGATTTCCTCCCCGGCCCAATCAATGCAGTATTGCCTCCCTAACCTGGTATAGCCGTATTTATCCCACAATTTACGCATTTCGGCATCATACCAGGTATTGGCGATTTCCCAGGCTTCTCCGTTTTCCAACCCGGTAATTCTAAGAGCCTGTTTCTGCGTTCCCCCTTCCGCCGCGATAGCGTCCGCTTTCGCTTTAAACTCCGTCCGCCGATCTTCGTCCGTCAAACCGTCAATCCGCAACTCTTCCAATTGCGTCATGATCTCCAAACGCTGTTCATAAGTTAACTCCGAGTCCCACAATGCCCCGGCGGGCAAGTCGACGCCTATATTTTCAATAGTCGCATGTTGCCAGTTGACGTCAATGTCCGTTTCCCAATAGACTTTTCCGCGAAAATCCGAAATCTGTTCGCCTTCCAGATTCAATAAAGCATTTTCCGGCAAAGCGTTAAATTGAGCCTGCAAAGCGTCGATCTCTTCCGCCTCCATAGCTATTTCGCCTTCTTTCGGCGTAAAATGAACCGCGTTAGCTTCGATCAATGAGACGTTTTTATTTTGAAGAGCTTTTTGAGCCGTTCTTACGTTATTGTCCTGCTCGCTCTTAACAGAGACGTAATTTTTCCATTCATCTGTTTCCAGCAGCCGGTCATTGACGACGTTTCCGCAGAGTTTTTGCAATTCCGCTTTCTTTTCCTGCACCAGCTTCCAGGCGTCCGCGCGGGCTTTGATGTCCGCCGCCGAATCTGTAGGGTGTTCGGCTTCGATGGCTTTGTAGCTTATATATTCGTCCGTGCCCTTCAAAACCTCCTCAAGTTCCGCCCCCATATAGGTATTGATGAGCTGTAGCCGCTTTGTATTCACTTGATCCTTAGCGGCGTTCAATGCGGAAACGGCCTCCGTTTTCGCGGTTTCTAATGCCTGATATTCGGAAGTTTGCTCTAAAAGACCGCTTATGGCGGCTTTAGTCCCGGCCGGATCAATTACGGGCTTATCAAAGCCTCTAATGATCTGATGACCATCGATCATTTCAGTAATAACGGTTTTTTTCATATTAATAATAAATAGCGTGTCTGATAGCTATGTTTTTCGGTCTGGTTTCGGTGGAAGTTCTAGCGTCCGGCGAGCCTGAAGCGTCAAAAGTTCCAACATCATTTAAAGCTGATACGCCTATTTCATCGGCAGCATTTGCCGTCCCCCCGCCGTTCGCTATTTTTCCAAATGCCCCTTGCGGATTAAGGTATAAATCATAAGTTGCCGCCCCTCTTATATGCTTTATCTCAAAACTACCCGTTATATTTTGCAGCGCGTCATCTTGCGCGGAACCTACAATTTCACCCGTTCTGTTCGGATCAACAGCCCCGGACGAGTCCAGACCCCGCAAAAAATATCCTCTGGTATCCGGCAAAATCAAATAATCCCCGGCTATATTCCTGACGGCTCCAAGAGCGTCATCAGCATGATAAAAATAATCCGCCGTCGGATTAGCCGTATCACCGCAATAGACGAGACTATCCAACAACTTATAGTCATCCAGCGTTCGATTTATGCCCTGTCCGTTCAGAAACAATAAACGCACGTCGCAACCGGTGGCGGCCGCGATAACGGCCGGATCGGTGCCAGCGTTCCAGCCCAGCGCGATAACGGTTCCCGGAGTTCCGTAGTTGAGATATTTGGCTAACAGCGGTTGCGAACGCGGATAACCGTTTCCATCTATCCCCGGCAAATTATCCAAGGTGTTGGGAGGATAATTATAAAAATCCAATTCCGCCTGCTTGGCATCCCAGACATCATCCATAACCTGTCTGACTAACTCTGTTCCGTCCGTAGCGGTCGGCCCGCTGGCATTGACGGCTTTCGTGTCAGGGAAAGGCAGCCCGTTATTATTTCCGGTAATCGCTGTATAATATTTAGACATTTTAGGTGTAATTGATTATCAGAATTGCCCAGGTCTCCTCTGGTTTCGATTGTAAAATAAATCTTCGCAACTGGTCTTTTCTCTGCAAGGGAACGTCCGCCGGAGCTATCGCCGTCAAAGCCCCGCTTCCGTCCCGCGTAGCCAGCCCCCCGACGAAAAAAACAAAAGGCCATGTGTCCGGATCAATCGGCAAGGAAAACAAAAACTCGTTTCTGTTATAAGTATCAAAACGCCCGCAAACCGCGCTGGAATTCCCGCAAACCGTTGTAGCCCCGCCGCACTGAGCCAGATAAGCCGGACTCATTTCGAATATAGGCCCGTTCAGAACCATATCTCCCGGAAACAATGCCGGATCAACCGCAGGATCATTGTCATGGACGTAAACGTCAAAACCAGCATTGCGCAAAAGAGTTTCAAGATTGCCCGAAGTCCCGCCGTTTTCCGTCCGGTTATATTCTGACGCCGCCAGTTGTTGCCGCCGTTCGTCCTCCGTCAGATCGAAGTCCGGCAAAAACCCAAGTTCGTTTTCAAGCTCTTCCAGAAATTGAGTTTTCAGAGGATCGCGGATATTAGCCAGATTACCTAGAAACTCATGAATATCCGTATAGTTTTCGGCGATAGCCTCAAACAGTTTATAAAGGTCGCCTTGTTCGTCCAGGGTATATAGAGACCCCGGAGGAAGCAAACTTTTTATATGGGCTAGAATCAGGTCAGCGCTCATTAGGCAAACGTCACGCCTCCGTTTTTAGCCAGTTGTCCGGGATTCAGGATATAGTTTCCGAGAAAATCCCCTGGTATCAAAGCGAATCCTACCCCGGTGGCGGAAGAGCTGTTTGGCGTTAAAACGTCGTCAATCACTGATGAAAGTTTTAAATCGGTAATTTCGTTATTTCGTTCCCCTTCAAAGTCCAGCCCCTCGATAAACATTTTGATGCTTTCAAAATAAACGGTAACGGCGGAGTTTACAGCCGTCTGCACCTGCGTTTCTTGTCCAACCGGCGTTGTCAGGTCCCGCACTTCGGTAAAAAATGAAATCCGCTCGATTGACCTGATATAAAGCAAATCGTCAATTATCCCCAATTTTTGACGGTCAAGCCCTGTTAGAGGATCGGTTTTCAAAGCGTCTCTGACATCGTCCAGCAGAGGAGCTGGTGCTATCCCGTCCGGATCAATGTCCGTAGTGGCCTCAACGTAAACGGTTCTTTCCGGAGGCACGGACAGTTCAGGGCTTTCATTGAAAGGACGCCCGGTGTAGGGATAAATGCCAGCCACGCCCGGCACGGCCTCGCCCCATTCCCGGACGTCCGCCTTGTTGCCCCCGCCGGCTTTGCGGCGTATGGCGTTGAATACTCTTCTCCGGAATAGCTGTATGTTTTCGTCTTCAGTGCCTAGAGTATCGGTTGATTCAACGGTGGCGATTGTTTCCGCGCCGGGAATTTGAGTATTGATAGTCAGCGTTTTGCCGTCCGCGAGATTGGCGTTCGTTCCGGGATTTTCCGCCGTTACCGTCAGCAGAGCAACCCCGCCGGAAGCGGTTGCGGGGTTGTCTGGAAAATATCTTTCGCCGTTGTCGTCTCCGGTAAAAATAACCGTGTCCGGAATTACCGTTGAATCAACGGCCGGAAGTGATATATTGAGAATAGCCGATTGCGCTTCCTTGTAGATAACCCCGTAGGGCAATCCCAGCAGTTTCAAACCCTCCAGAGTGGCCGTAGCCGCTAAAACCTGCGTAGCTCTTTCATAGCCGAATCTATAAAGAGTGGACTCGGAAAGAGCCTGAGTAGCCGCCAGCACCCGCAGAAACGCCTCATCGTTCAACGGACTGTCAACGCCTAATTTAGACTCGAAACCAGCCAGGTTTTTAGCTGTCAGCTCTTCAAGAGTTTTTACTTCAAAGGCCATTTTATAACTTTAGATGCGCCGGATCGTTCAGTTGAGACGACCAAACCAGATTAACTCTGCTCAAGGATAAAATTTCCGCGTCCTGTTCAGGACGCTTTATGACAACCTTCATATCCAGGTTATTGCCTGTAGGGTTAGAAACCTCGACGCTGATTGATTCCGCGAAACCTGTTTCAACCAATTTCGCTAAAACTCTTTCCCCGGCTTTTTCAATATCGGTAATTTTCCTCATTGTTATGGCTCCGGATGTCACTTCCTCAAAATCGGTTCCAAGCTGATTAACGGTTTCGGGAAACAGATAATTGCCAACCCAGCCTTCTTTAACGCCCAATCTATGCAAAATATAGTTCTCCAAACCGGCGTCCATAACAGGCTGACCGCCGATAAATTTTAATGTAGTCCCGTTCGGCCCCATGACCAGACGAGGATCACCCTGAAAAGTTCTTTTAGCCATATGAACTTTATACGCCCCTTCTGTACAAGCTTAGGTTTAAATTTATGTCATGCCGGACTTGATCCGGCATCCACCTAACCAATATTAATGGATGCCGGATCAAGTCCGGCATGACAAGAAAAAAACTCCATAGCACGCGCTGCGAAAACAGGATTTCTATAGCGAGAGTTCGCTTTCTTATTCAGATCGCGCTTTTGATGAACAAAAAAAGAAGAACCCTCGCTAACTCCATATTGAATCGGCTTTTTTCATGGCCGCTTCAATAGTTTTAAAACCTCTGTATTCTATTATTGTTCCATCTGGATCAAGATATGGAGCCAAGCAAATAAAAGTTTTATTTCGCTTTGTATGGTCTTTCCCTGCGTAAGCTCCGTCGGAACGAAAAAAAGCATTTTCTTTAAATTTCTTCCACCTTTTCATTTATTTTTCCGGGACTTTCGGCAATAATCCGGAGGCGTCCATACTCTCCATTAACTCAATAAAGTAGTCCGCGCAAGCTTCCCCGTAATCATCATATTCTCTTATCTCTTCTTCAAAATATTCGGGATGCTCTTTATATCTAACATGCCATTCGTTGAAAACTCTTAATATTCGCTCTCGAATAATATCTTTCTTTTTCGTCATCCCAGGTAAGACTGGCACTCTTTTATCAGACATAATTTTAATTGATATATTTTTAACTTGGTAATTTAACCGAGTCCACCCGCGCTCCGGTCAAATCAATGTTTAAAAGTGTCGGCGTATAGGAGCCGCCCAAGGAGGAAATCTCGCCCTGAATGGCCGTCAAATTGGCGTTGACGACATCCTGCACTTGAGCCGCGATAATGGTTTCAAGCTGGTTAAATCGCACGGCGAAATCGGCGGCTCCGTTAATTTCAATGCTTCCGTCGGTTCTTTGAGAGATAGTCCCTGCCTTTGATCCTCCGGAGGAGCTGTAGCTTATTTTCTCTTCGCTTAAAGCTTCCGGCTCGATACCGTCATTCAAAGGAAAACCTATCCGCCGTCCTCCAAAGTCGATTATAAAAACGCTTGTGTTAAGCGGCGGCGCGGAGTCGTCCCCTGAACAGCGCATCAGCTCCACCAGTTGCGCGTCCTCGTCGGCCGTTACTCGACATTGAGCGAACCGCGCCGGATTGCCGTCGACGTTTTCTTTGATTTCCAATAGGGTTATTACCCCGAAGTCGAATTCAATTTTAATCATTATCCCAACCAGACACCAGTTCACTTTGTTTAAACCAGCGCTCTTCACCATTTTCTAATATAACGGAATATTGATTTTCGGCATTATTCAAACACATTACATCAACAATTCCTTTTTCACCAAAAATAGTTGTGACTCGATCTTCAATATATTCTGGATCATTAATGTTTTTAGCCATTTATTCAGTTAACCCCCTTTGATGTTCGGCCATTGTCATAATCAGCCGTTTATCCGTCCAAACCTCCCGGACGTTTTGATACATGTTATCCTTATACTGAATCAGTATCAAACCGCTGTCAGGAAAGGTTCTGGATATTCGACCAACCCGGGAGCCGTCCAAACTCCAGCAGCCCTCCCCCACTTTATCCGGATAGTAATAGCCGCCATTGTTCTGAATGGAATTGAACTCCTCCACGAACTCTTTCCGGCTTCGACACACCAGCAGATACCTGGGAAAAAACCAGGCGTCTTCTTTATTAGTCAACGCCTCCACGTTCAAAGGTCTGCCGGCCCAAGACCAGAATTCACGCTCTACCCGCTCGCATTTCTTACGCTCGTCCGCAGCCAGGCTTTCAACCTCGTCGCAAGTCCAATGATAATTCGCCGGAGGATGTCTCCGAAGCCAGTCCGCTTCCTCTCTATCAATGCAGTCCTGAAAACTCTCGATATATTTTTGATCTTGGCAATGATCAATAATTATATCTCTTGCTTTTAAACAATTTCGATAATCATAACTTGACCAATTGCGGGCTTTTTTCCATTTTTGGCAATCAAAAGCCGAATCAACCCCAAAAACCTTAATGGAATTGCCGAAAATCAACAGCAAGCAAATCAAGGCCATTACAGCTTCGCTAATCCAATTTTTGCAAAATTTCATATCTGACTATTGGTTAACTTGCGTTTTTAAATCCTCGCGACATATAGCAAAACTTTTTTCGCGCCAAGACAAAACGATCTCTGGTTGAGAATATTTTATCTTGTACCCCGAAGTTTAATCTCTGTTTTTAATTCCTCGACATTTATTTCAACAATTTTTTTAACCCAAGGCAAAACAGGCTCTTGTTTAGAATAAAAACTCGGTGGAATGATATTCAGAACCGCTGTTTCGCCTTTGTCGTCAAAAAGGAATTCCACCCGGCGAATAATAAACATGAAACCTTCCGGAACCTCGAAAGTCTGAGACTTGACTAAAATTCTTGAGTTCTCCTCCCACAATTTTCCGTCAGGAGCGTACCAAGAATTACCCGGCATGGAAAAGGACATGGCCTCCGCGAAGCGTTTATTGCGTTCCCATTTGACCGCCCTTTCAATGTCTTTCTCATCGCCTTCGTTAATGGCGAAAGTTCTTATTCTCTGAGTTTTAACCGTAACATCCGTCAGAACTACCGTTTTGTTGGTTCCTAAAGCTTTCTTCTTCAGGACTCCTCTATAGGTTCTGAAAAGCTTGCGTCCGTTAAAGTTCGCCTCCCAGGTTTCAACCGCTGTTTTCCCTTCCTCTATGGTTCCCACGGTCGCCCCTTTAAGATTGGCTCTGGTTATGAGCAAGTCGCCTTCTCTGGTGGATGAGAGCAGCGCGGCTTTCTTGTCGGCGATTCTTTCCAGAAACTTGAAAATAGTTTCCGACTGATTGATCTTTTCCTCTTTAAAAATCCCTTCAACGTCATTGGCTATATCGGAATCTATGACAATGCCGATTCCCGTTATTTTGAACATCTCCCGGCAAAAATCCACCAGCGTCATATTCTGGTATTGATACGGCGGAAAGAGATGGGAATCAACTATGTCGATAGTAGACGAAAACCCTTCAAGTTCTTTGGTTCGTCCCGCGCCGCTGAACTTGTTGCGCACGTTATAGAGTTTGCCGGAAATCATCAATTGCCCGTCCAAGTAGACTGAAGCGTCCGGATACTGAAACGGTTGCGTAAGCTTGTCGAATTCCTTGTCTAGCCCCGGATCCCAGGCCACGACCGCCGACCAGCCGTCCGCCGGAGTGTCCATAGTCCGCAACACCCGCCCGGCCAGCACCGGCAAAACCCTGTTTCCGATTTTCAGCCGAAAACCATCATCCTGTATGCTGACCTGTCTGGTCAGTACGGAAATGCCCGGAATAAGCGGAATGACCAGACTTTGCCCGGCTATGATTTTATCCGGATCGGCTAGCCCGTTAGCGTTGATTATGCGGGTTCTTTCAGCCGGATTGCCGTAGGCTCTGGCGGCTATATCGCTGACCGTGTCCCTGCTCTGAATAATGTACGTCGAACCGGGAACGGGATTAGACATAAACAACCACCTCTTTTCCGGCCGGGAGCAACAAAATCTCGTTGCCCGCAAGCCCGTTACTGGTTATGAAAAAATCAAAATTTGCGTCATTTTCGCCCGGCCCGCCGTATTCGGTCAGGGCTATTTCTATCGGTGCTCTCGGATATTCCAAAACAAACCGTTTCTCGATCTTGAGATTGAAAGAAGTTTTGATAGCCAAGTCAACCGCGTTCAAAACCGCCTGCGTAGTATCCGGGAAGGACTCGGACTGGCTGAAATACTGTCTATCCGCCCGGTTATCCTCGAATAGTTTCTGAAGCTGGTCAAGCTGCTCGGTGCTGTTTACGAACAGCTCCGAGATCACTTCAGCAGCGTCCAGCGCGTCCTTTCTGGTTTCCAGTTCCGCGTCTATGACGCTTTGAGCGGACGCTATCAGGACGGCTGAAGTGGCCATATCCATAACGGAGGCAACGTTCCGACTTTCCGAAAACGGCGTGATCGGAGTCAGATCGAATATCGAAGCCCCCAGAGTTTGCAATGAAGAAAGCCTGCTTGTAATATTATTGGTGGCCAGAATCGGCAATTGAATCAATTGCTGTATCTGACTGGCAATAGTTCCAAGAAAAAGTTCAGCCTGATTCAGTGCATTGTTAACCGCCCTTATGACCGAATTTATATAGGCGTTCAGTTGCCCGTTCAGCTCGTACAAAGCGGACATGGCGGATTGAATTCTCTCAAGCAGCGAACGGCTGCTAACCACTACCGCGTTTTGGTCGCTGGCCGTTTCCAGGCTGACGAACCTCTCAAACTGACCTCCCGCCGCTTCGTTCGCCTCGCCTCCCTGGTTGCGTAGCTGTTCCGTTTGCTCTTCAATGCTGATGATCCTTTCCGGCGCGAGCGGTTCAAGCCACTCGCTGGTAAAATCGCTGATATTGGCGTTTTCGGTACGGTCAAGACTCTCTGTGATTGAAACCAGTTGCAGATTGAGTTTATCAAGCACTGGATGAGTAATTGACCAAAGTCCGCTTTCTCTGCATGCCTCGAAGAACGCCGCCGCTTGTTGATCATGGTTTTCACCGCTGAAAGAAAAATTGATCGGATAAATTGTTCCGCCCGTATCAAGGTCTTGAACCACCACGCCGGGAATTTTCGGATATTTGAAAATGCCAAGCTGCTTTTCCAGAGTTCGCGGATTGCTTTTCCACGCCGCGCTGAATCGCTTTTTGCTTGGCGAAACGAAATCTATTGTCGGTTTGGTTCTATCCTGCCAAGTCATTACTTCAAAAGGTTGACGGTTAGCGGAGGAGCCTGAGCTTTGCTTTTCCCTATAGTGACCTTTGTCCCTTCCGGAGCACCTGCAATATCCAGCCTGACCACATGTTCAATAGTTTTTTTCCGTTCAGTTCTTTGAGGAACAGCCGCGCGGTCGCCAGAAAACGGAGCGTCAAACCAAAACGGCGCGGGAATATTAACATTAGGAGGAGCCACGCCGGAACGACCACCTAAAGCCGGTGGCGGCATCAGCGGAAAGGCTCTTTCGACATTGAGCCTATTGACATCCAGCTTTATAGCCTGCGTAACTGCGGGCAAATCCTCAATTTTGTATTGATCAGGCGTCAAGGTTATGATGGGAGGAGCGACCGTCAATTTTCCAATTCTCGTCAAGCCTACAATGGCGTCCGCCATAACCTGAGCGTCCCAGGGATTGTCTATCCCGGCGGCTTTTCTCAGTTGTTCGTCCAATTCGTCCATGACCGTCACCATCCGCCCGAATTCAGCTTCAACGCCTTTGTAGCCGAATATCTGACCCATGCGACGAGTGAATTCAAAAGCTCCTCTCGCGATCATCCTGAAAACCCAGGTCGCCACCCTGAGAGTATCAAAAAAATCTTCCTTGAACGCCGTCAAAATTGACGCGCTTCCACTGATGATTTTAGCCTCCAGGAAGTCCCAATGTTTCACCACTAAAACTATACCGCCGACCAGCGCGGCAATTCCCGTGATAATCAGCCCTATAGGGTTAGCCGTCATAGAAACGTTCCAGCCCCATTGAGCGGCGGTAGCGGCTTTTACCAAACCGGTCATGACCAATAGGTTTTGACCGAACTTCAACGCCAAAATTCCTTTCATTACAATCTTGTTAGCCGCCCATCCAGCCACCAACACCGGCAATGCTGGAGCTAACGCTCTGATAACCGGAAGCATATCGCTGACTATTCCAAGCATCACTTTAGCCACCGGCCAAAGTTCTTTCAAAACGTCTCGTCCGGTGGATAGCCACAAGTTGACTTCTTCTCTAATCAATCCCTGATTGGCGTTCGCCCAATCAACAACAGTCCGAGTCATTTCAATGCCGGAATTAACATAACCTTTTAAAACAGGGAGCAATTTCGCGCCAATTTCTGCCTTAGCCAGCTTAATATTGTCCAAAAAAGTAGACCATCGCCCTTCCAAGGTTTGAGCGGCGTCTTCCATAGCTCCAAAAAACCGTCCGCCTTCCGACGTCATGGTTTTCAGGGCTTTCAAGATTTCCGGCCCGGTCGCCTTTCCCATTTCAATCATTTTGCGGACTTCCACGTTAGTTTTGCCCCATTGCCGCTCCAATTGTTTTAAAACTGGTATGCCTGCATTAATAAATTGCCTCATTTCCTGCATAGTGGCGCGACCGGCCGCTTGCACTTCTCCAAACGCGAAGGCGGCTCTTTCAAGTCGTTCGGAATTGCCGCCGACAAGGTCTCCCAACATGCGTAAAGTTGGAATCAAGTTTTGTCTGTTAACCGCTTCAAAACCAAGTAATAATCTAGTGCTGGGAATAAGGTTTTCAAACAAAAGCGGCGTTTCGGCGGCTAATTGTCTCATTTCAAAGACTACGTTTTTAGCGTTTTCCAGACCGCCGACAAAACGCTTGAAAAATACTTCCGTAGTCTCGACTTTCGCGGCTTCAGTGACAAACCCGGCCGCATGGACTTTAGCCTCTTCAAAAGCTCTGGAAATCAAACCCGCGCCGACAATTCCTCCAACCACGTCTCCGAAGTGCCCCGCCGATCTGGACGCCCGGTCGAAATTCCTGACGGCCGTTTTGCCGAACTGATTGGCTTGCCTTTTCTGCTTATCCCAGACCATAGACATCTGGTCTTTTCCGACAAACTTTGTACTGACAATAAAATCTTCAGGCATTTTTGCGACCTAGCATTTTTCTATATTCGGGGTTGTCCCGTTTATTTAGAGACTCGGTTAATTCGGCCCAATATCTAAGTTGAGCGTAGTTCATGCTTTCGATTTCCAAGGGAGAGACGCCCCGGTCAAAAAGCAGCGCGGCCATTACGTGCAGTTGGGGAACTACACGAGTCCAAACAAAAAAGCGAGACTCTCCGCAGCCGACATATCCACCCCTTTCAGTTGAATGATAATATCCGCGCCCTCTTTGCTTAGATGTCCGAGAATGGCAATGTTTCTTCGAGTCATTTCAGCCGCCATTTCAACCCCGGACTTCTCGTCAATACTGTATTTTATTCCGCTGACTTGGCTTTTCGCCTCCAATCCCAAAACGCTGTATTTGATTTCGGCTCCGCTACTGGTGGTTTGCAGCACTTCCAGCTCTCCCGGTTGCGGTTCCGCAATGGCTATCCGCCCGGCCCTGATAGCCGTTATCAAATTAGCGCAATGCATATTGTAAAGACTAAGCTCTTCCTTAGTCCCGAATTCGTCAGGGAAAATCTCGTAATAGTCGAGGAAAACCCCTAATTGCTCCTGGGCGTTCTCCTCGCTCAGTTTGAACTTAAACTTGTCCTTTCTGGTTCTTCTTTTAAAATCGGTCGTCATAATCTCCATTAAGCCACGAACAATACCCATTCACCACTTTTAGGTATTAAATCCATTGTTAATCTATTATCAGCGTCATCCAAGCCGTCTGTTTTTATAAAGCCGGTAGTTCTAAAAACATTATTGCCGGCGTCTTTATAACTGAGACTCAAGTTATCCCGCGAATCATCATTCAACGCCTGCAATTTTTCATATTCCTCCTTGGTGACCTGAGCTGTTAAACCCGTAATAGCCCCGGAGGACGCCAGCATTTTTTTCTGATTTCCTCCGGCATGCGGCAAAGCTTCGATCTCAAATCTTCCAGACGGCAACCTTGCATTGCAGTCCCTATCAGGGAAAACGGTTATTCCCTCAACTTTAATCCATTTCGGAGTTCCTGAAGCACCCATCTACCCTCCTATGCTGCTAAGTTAAGGACGGCAAAACTTGCGTCCAGAGAAACCAATCCGTTTAAAATTCCGCCTTCGCCGGACAATATGCCCGGAAGCGTATAATCCCAACCGCTTCCATCCTCGCGAGTGATGATTTTGTCGCCCTCTTTCAGCTCGTCGAGCGTGTAGCTATCCGTGTAGAGCCAGGCGTTTTCCAGATATAATTGCGTAAGAAAAATAAGCGCGTCCAAAACGTCGTCCGCGTCGCGGGCTTTTTCCTGACTAAGCAGATTCCGGACTCTGGTTTTATCCGCAACCACTGTGAAGCCTATCCACTCCTCCCTGGCGAAATATTGTTTGTGAACGTTCCACATGTTCTGAACTATTGAAATATTTCGCTGAGATCGGAAAGCGTTGTTGTCCAGAGGCAAAGCGGACGGCCTGTAGAAAGTGAGGACGTTTTGCAGGGTAACCACGTTATTCTTGACCATAGTTGTCCCGACTCCGTTTTTGACGGCAAGGTCTCGATTGTCGTAATCGTTCGTCCAGCGCGTAGCTTTCGGGCTAGGTATGATTCCCGGCAATCTTTTATCAATATAGGTCTCTTCGGCTCTTATGCTGTTGACTCTGGCCATGACTCCCATAGCTATGGCGGCCAGCTCCATAGGATGATGATAGGAGCCAGGCTCCGATAAAATCCCGTTCGTCATGTCGGTTTCCGTCCGAAGATCGGCCAGAGCTATGGCGGCCGTAAGCCCGGCCGTATCCGCTACCGTGTCTCCGACCAAAGCGCGGAAAGGTCTGCCTACTTCTTTGGCGTAGTTTCCGGTCAGATCATTGGCTATGCCGTTATAAGCGGCGATTTTATCCAGGGTGGTTGAGTCCTGGCCGTAACCGCAGATAACGTCCGTGAACCACTCCTCATTCTGATTGTCGCCGGTTCCCCAGGAGTTTAGAGCGTCGTCAACGTCCGGGACTCCAGTACCCGCCACGCCATCAGCGATAACTGCGGAAACGCCGTCCGGTAATGTTTCGCCCGGCTTCAGATTAAACGCGAGCTTTATATCAATTCCCCAAGGCCCTTTTGATTTGGCTGTCAACGTAACTGGACTACCCGCGCCAGACGCTTTCACGGGATAATCATCAGTGTCCGGAATAGCGGCAACCATTTTTACGGCCACGTCATCAGGATCGTCATCCACCGCCACATCTATTTCAACCAGGTCAGCCGCAATATAAAAATACATTTTTCCGGCTTTTGTGACGCTAGTTCCCGCAAAATTTACGGTTTTAGTTGCGGCATCTCCAGCCGCCTCCGGTTGCGGAGTCACCCAAGCTTCAATGCCCTGGGAACCGGCGTAAACCCATTTAGCAAGTCTATGCAGCATGAAGCCCGCCCCGAATCGGCTTCGCGCGTCTTCCGCGCTGAAAATTCTCACCGGCACATTATCGACAACCTCCGTTAAAGTCGGATCATACGTCCCGATAATATTAATTTTGCGCTCTTTAGCCCCGCCGCCAATGCTAAAGGCGCGATTCTCAAAACCTACGACTTTGGCGGCGGCTTTGCTACTAGGTAAAATAGTCATATTTTTTCCATGTATTTATGGCGAAAACCAAAAACAATGTGGAGGAAAAGTCACGCATTTTTGAAATTAGCTTTCGCCTTAAATTTAACTCTTTGGTTTCAGATCAAATTCAGCGTCGATGGTTCCGCCCGCGCCCTCTTCGCCCAGCGGTTCCTGACCACCGAATATTTTTTCATCAAAATTGCACTCCAAGGTCATTTGCGCTCCGAGCATCACTTTGTTTCCCTTGCGACTTGGGGAGCCTTTCTCAATCATTGTAATGTCCCGATCTCCAATACAGACATTAGGACTAGGATCAATCCTATCTACTCCAAGCGCGTCGTTTTCAGGACTCATAACGAGCTGATAGACAATTTCAATCAATTCGTTAATCAGGTTTTCGGCCCGCGATTCAGCGTCCTGCAACCTGTTTATGGCGTCAAAGTAGATGTCTCGCTGTTCGTTTTCAAAATTCTGGTCCAGAACCAGCAGATCGGCCTTGGAGTCAGCCGCGACCAACAGATCGATATTATA
>Ga0180437_10002764_pt1 | contig 27202 bp, 26 predicted proteins | sample SS_ome_4_FD_132410 | JGI IMG/M metagenome (GOLD analysis project Ga0180437, IMG submission 132410) | Hypersaline lake sediment archaeal communities from the Salton Sea, California, USA - SS_3_D_1 metaG | ecosystem: Environmental > Aquatic > Non-marine Saline and Alkaline > Hypersaline >...
CCACTTCATGTTAGTGCAGAATCAATGGATTTTGAGATTCTGTATGAAGATGAGTGGCTCTTTGTTGTCAATAAACCCCCTGGCCTTGTCGTTCATCCAGCACCAGGCAATCGATCGGGTACCTTTGTCAATGGCCTTGTTGCCCATTGTGGGGAGATCCCTTCCGATGACCCGATTCGTCCAGGAATTGTCCATCGCCTCGATAAGGAGACCTCGGGCGTCTTACTCGCCGCAAAGAGTCAGGAGGTTGTGCAGGCACTCGGTAAACAGTTTCACGATAGACGAGTAGAAAAAGAGTATTATGCCATTGTTATCGGGCAGATGAAAGAAGAGGTGAATGTCAGCTTTCCCATCGGTAGGCATCCGAAAGAGAGAAAGAAGATGGCTGTTGTTGATGGGGGACGGGAGGCTGCAACCACATTTTTTCCAATAAGAGCGGCTAATGGCTATACCTTTGTTAGGGCAATTCCGTATACTGGCCGTACTCACCAAATTCGCGTCCACCTTGCAGAGATTGGATTTCCTATTCTTGGTGATACGCTTTATGGGCGAAAGGGTAGTGTTGAGAGACAGATGCTCCACTCTTCGAAAATTGGATTTACCCACCCGCATAAACAGGAGTGGATGGTCTGTAGTGCCCCTATGTGGGATGATATGAAACGGGTTTGCTCAAAATTGGGATTAGTATGAGAGTTGTTGTTCAGAGGGTTTCAAGAGCTGGCGTTGAGATTGAGAGCAGAGCTGTTGGAACAATTGGAGCAGGTATTTGTATTTTTTTAGGGATAGGTCAAGGAGACACCAAGAAAGATGTCGATTTTTTGGTTCGAAAAACGAGTCGGCTGCGCATTTTTCCAGATGAGAATGATCGGATGAGTAAAAGTGTTATTGATACTGGTGGAGAGGTTCTTGTTGTTAGTCAGTTTACGCTCTATGGAAACTGCCGAAATGGTTGTAGGCCCGATTTTACTCGAGCAGCCTCTCCAGAAGAGGCAGAGCCTCTTTATGAGTACTTTCTTGTTGAGATGGAAAAGGCTCTTGGTAGAAAAGTTTCTTCAGGGCGATTTCGTGCGATGATGAATGTTTCACTTATAAATGATGGCCCTGTGACCCTTGTTATAGAGAGTTAGGAGATGGATATTCGACTTCACGATATAGAGAGAGCGGTTCGCTTTTTTCAAAAGGAAACTTCAAGGCGTTCAAAAGAAGAGCGAAAAAAACTACGGTGGTTATGGAAAAAACTGCCATGGTCTGCTCGTATGCTCGGGCATATGGGGATACAAGAGCAAACGTGGTGGTATCGACGATATGTGCTGCCAGTTTTGTCTCAAGCAGCAGATCTTCACTTGAGACGATTTTTGCTCGGAGACTTTCGTGAAGTAGAGGAGAAGACGCTTTCATTGCTCTTCTCTTTTTTTTCTCGTGAGGCTTTGCATAACCCCAATCTCTTTTCTCAGGAGATAACAGAGTTTTTACTTGGAGAGGCTCCCTCCTTTTCTAAAGAGAGAAAGATGATCCAATCTCTTCTTTCAGAGAAAAAGAAGGGGTATGGATCTTTTTCATGGTATAAGGATGAGCTCTTTTCGCAGTATCAACGGCGTATGCACGCTTTGCACAAAAGGGGAGCTTTTGTATGTGAGCAGGCCGAAAAAAGCGAGGCTCCAGAGGTCCAAGATCCTGTAAAACCGGCAACCAAAAAAAGGGTAAAACAGTTTTTAACTGAAATTCGGGAACTAAAAGAGAAAATCGAATCCTTTTATGAAACTTGCCGAGAGAGCTGTTCAAAGATTTTCCCCCTTCGTTTCGAGATCGATCAGATGGTCTCCTCCATTCAAGAGGTAGAAAGTTATGCCTTTGATTTGATGTTGACCCTTGACGAGCTCTCTTATTGGGTTGCAGAGGTTGTCATGGATAAAGAGTGCCGCCATCGGCTTAAAGAGGCCAAGGAGGTAGTAAAAAAAGTTTTAGACTCTTTTGATACATTACGTTCTTGGGAAGAGAGCTTGAAAAAAAGAGGGCAAGAGGAGGGGTCACATCTTCAAAAAAGTCTACAGGGTCTTTCGAGGAAGATAGATAAAATTCCTTCCTTAGCCTCTTCTGGTGCTCTTAAGCAGCAGCAGGCATCTATATTAAAAAAAGCTAGGGCTCGCGTGAAAGAGTTTCGAATAGCTTTGGGTAAGGGGCCTGGGCCGAATATTTCGTTTAAGGAAATGAAGCAAGAGATAGAGCATCTTTCCGAGGTAGCTCGTGGGTTGTATGACGAGGGCGTTGAAATAGAAAGGATGAGGAAAGAGCTTCAAACACTGCGAGAAAGGGTAGCTGAGAAAGGAGATTCTGCAGGCATTTTGAGTCATATAGAGAATCTTTTAAACTCTCTTGAAGTTACAAGTAATAGAAAAAGAGCATTTGCAAAAATTCAAGAGGAGGTCCAAGCCTTACAATAGCTCAAAAATAGTTGTTTTTGAAAGTTATTGCTTTTTGTTTTTTAAAAGCGTTATGCTTATCACCGAATCTGAAAAAAGCAGAGCCTGTTTTGTTAAAAAAGACTTTGTTGGGGTTGCAGAATATGACTTCTGGGCCAACGGAGAGCTGGAGTTCTGTGGGAATTCAGAAGGTTAGTAAAGAGAACAGTATTCGTCCGGGATTTGAAAAAGGGGATCGAAAATATGAAAGAGTTTGTCGCATATATCGTTAAAAACTTGGTCGATAATCCAGATAAAGTACAGATCAATGAGATTGGGGGAACACAGACCCTGATTATTGAATTGTCTGTAGAAAAAGGTGATATTGGAAAAATTATTGGAAAGCAGGGTAAGACTATCAATGCTATCCGAACACTTCTTATGTCAGTTGCAAGTCGCAATGGAATTCGCGTTAGTCTTGAGATCCTTGAAGAGGGGAAACCTCGACCTGAGCGCCATGAGCGACCAGCATAATGTGTAAAATTTATTCTTACTTTTTCTTATGTACAGAAAAGCTAAGAAGATTGTAAAAACAAAGTTATAAAGCGTTTTTTCGACGAGAGGCAATGGAGGCAATATGTCACTTGAAAATGCAACAGAGAACCTCAAGGAGTTCGGTAAAGAGCTCGGTCTTGAGGGATTAGAATTCGATGAAAACAACACATGTATTTTGGGTATTGATGATGAGTATTCGCTCCATTTGACCTATGAGCCAAACTCGAAACGTCTTTACCTCTATTCACCACTTCTAGATGGTCTACCAAAGGATGACAAAGCAAAGCTTCGTCTTTATGAAAAGCTTTTGGAAGGCTCTTTGCTTGGTGGACAGATGGCAGGCGGTGGCGTTGGCGTTGCTGTTAATGAAGAGCTTATCCTCGTCCACTCAACCATTGATATGGAGCATGCACTGCCCTCAGCACTTCGGGCCTATGCGCCAGTCTTTGTTGAGATGGTAGAAAAGTGGAGAAAGACCTGCCAAGATTTTTCAGAGGGTCGCTTTGAAGAGGCTTCAAAAGCTGCTCCAACAACACCACAAGTTACACCAACACCAGGTGCTGGTCAGCAACCAGGTGGTTCTGGATTCATCAAAATCTAAACATTTTTAAAAAGGAGGAATGGTTTCCATTCCTCCTTTTTTTATTTCTATTTTTTTCCTAAAAATTCACACAGTTGATTGCGTGTTGTCGGACTATGGGATCTAAAATCGTTCTTAAGAGAGCTTGCCATCTCTTCACGAAGTGATTGGTAAAAGAGTTGAGGATGTTCTCGTAGTTTTTCGCCTAGAAAAAGGAAATTGTATGGGTACTCACAATTAAGAGCCCCTTGAGCAATCTGTTTTGCTTTAACGGAAAGATTGGGCCAAATCTCTGCAGGATTAGAGGTGTTACTCCTCCAAAAAGTAAAAACTTCCTCTATCTCTTTCATTCTGTTGAGTAGTTGTAAAGAGGTTTCGCTTATGCTTCCTTCAGGATCTTCGGAAAAAACCTTTTTGCAGATTTCGTTTAACCTCTCTGTAATAAATTTCTCCATATTGATCTGGAGCTTGTTGCGGTTATTGTTTTGTGTGTTACTTTGAGCTTTTTCTAATGCGTTATCGAATTCTTGTTTTAGTTCGTTTATGTTAGGCGTGCTAGCCAAAAGTCTATTTGCGATAGCTCTACAACGTGCTTTTAGAGAAAAATTGGTTGTGTGCGATTCTGGGTCTACTACTGTGCTATCAGTAGGTATACCTTCACTGCCAACAGTTTGTTTGTTAGAATAGGGGTCTATATAATTATCTGTAACTACGCTGGACATAAGGTCTCCTTATAAATAGGTGTTGATTATAAAAAAATATTATTTTAAGGGGCGTATTATCTCATATTTTCTAATTATTGGGGAGGAAAAACGCAAGAAATATTAGTTTTTCTAATGGTTTGTTGATGTGTGAAAGGCAATCAGCCGTTAGAGAGTAGCTTTGCAAATCCTTGCTCTGCCTGCTCTGCAGTCCACCGAGTGTCGGGATTTGGGTCTAACAGGCCTTTGATTATATTGGCTTCGGGTGCTTGTGGGAGGCCTTGTATTGTCTCCTGGCAACCGTTAAGCCAGAGCCGATGATTGTCATCTCCTCGACATGTCTCCGGGTCTTCAAACATCGTGGGGTTTAGTTTTCCACGTAGCTTATTAAAAGATAGTCCGTAGAAGAGATCTACAAGACCCATCCCTAAAGACCAACAGTCCATACTTGGTGATGCCTGTTGTTGTCTATTTGCAAAGTGTTCAGGAGCTGTATAGATGAAGGTTGCTTGAGGAAAAGAGGAGAGTATCGTTCCCCTTTGTTTTGCCGAACCAAAGTCTGTTAGCCTAATTGTTACATTTACATCACCTTTGCCTAATTTGCCGGTGCTTTTTGTTCTAACCAAGAATTGATGGGGCTTTCCGTCTAGGTGGCATACATTCTGTTTGTGTATTGTAGCAAAACGCGCACACATCTTTTGCGCTAGTTGTAGTTTAGTAAGGTGCTGTTGTTGATCGGTTAATTTTGGCAGTTCTTGACGCATGTACGATGTTAGGTCTCCGTGATTAAACCATTTCATGACGATCCCTTTTAGCTCGTCGGGTCTCTTTTGATGGTTTATTGTGTACATTGGTACAGCAGTATCTTGGGGAAGTTCTTGTGAGATTTTCGTTTCCTTAGAAATATCTTGAAAGTCTGAGGCAAGGTATTCGAGAAACTCCTTTTTCTCTTCTTCTGCTTTGGATCTATTTTCGGTTGAGATATTTGGGTCTTGAAGTTCTTGCTCTATCTTTTCGAGCTCTTCCCTGTCCTCTTTAATAGTAAATAGCTTGGCATACGAGTACACAGATGGGAAATCTTTGTGGATCTTTGGGCCTAAGAGAGTAGCAACAACATAAACGGTCTTAAAGCTTCCTTTACGTAAGTGTTTGGAGAGAAGCGCTTGAGGTCTGTCTTCTCGATAGCGAACTTTGAGAAAGAGCCCATTGAGTTCTTCGTTTTGGGTTGTATTTGTTGTTTTAAGCTCCGCTATCATTTCTTCGAGATTATTTTTCACAAATTCTTTAGCTTCTTCAGGGTTTTCTGAAAAAACTTTAGCAATAATTTCGTTGTACCACTCTTTCTCAGCCCTCTTTAGGTTTCTGTCAAAGGCTTGCACTTTCTTCGTTATGCTCTCTTCTGTATCTTGAAATGTTATTGTTTCCTGTATTCCGTTGAGCTCTTGAATAAGGGCTTGAGCACGAGATGGTTCTCTTTCTTCGAGATCGTGGCAGCGCTCACGCAATTTGAGTTCTTGAATGCTCTTTTCAATAAAAGAGGAAAGACGTTCTTTTTCAAGCAATGACAGGCTTTCAGTAACCTCGGCTATTCTTTTTTCCATAGAGGCGAAGTCATCTGATAGTTTAAGGGTTTCAAGAAGCCTGTTTGCATTCGCATCTCCTTTTCTCATGAGTTCGACGAGTTTTTTCTGAAGGGGATGTTTTTTTGATTCCAAGTCCTTGATTTTTTCTTGTTCAGCTTCAATCTGTTTCTCAAATTCAGTTACTGTTTTTTCTATGGTTTTGCGGAATGTTCTTATTGAGAAGGGCTGTTCACAGGCTCGTTCTTCTTGTTTGCGGAACTCTTCAAATTTACTAGAGAGGCCTACATGCTTACTTCGAGTACAGAGGTTCTTTTGTTGTACAATTTTTGCGAAAAATCGCTTTCTTATGCCCTTTTTCGCCTGATTAAGATGTTCATTAAAGTGAGAGATCTTTTTATCAATCAGGTCCTTGACTGGTTGACTCTTATCCCAGTTTTTCGCAGCCTGAAGTTCATTGTATTGCTTCTCCAGAGCCTCTTTTTCTTCTTGTTCGAGCAGAGAGAGCACAATGTCTTTTTGTATCTCTATAGAAAGGGCGGGATTTTTTTCTTCTATTGAAGCAAAGAGCTGCTCTGAGACTTTTGAGATATGGTTGAGAGTGTCTTCAGGTTTTACGTCTTCTTTAAATTGGCTCTCTGCCCATTGATAGAGCTGCTTTTTTTCTTCACTACGAGTACTGGCACAAAGCGATGTAAAGATCTCTTTTGTAAGATTGTGTGCAGATTTTTTTAGCAATTTGACAGATTCGGGAAGAGCTTTTCGTTTGGCCTCATACCTTCTGATCGTCTCTTTTGTCGCTGATATCAGTAAAAGGGTATTGTGCACACTTGTCTGGTCTTTGAGCTCTAGGGCAATGTTAGTAAATAGCGTTTGTAATTTTGTGGCGCAATTGGCAAGTCTATATTGGCCGCTTCTAAAGGTAATAAACCTCCAGAAACGAAGAAGAAGAGAGGGTCTTTGTTCGATGACAATAGAGTCCTTAACAATTCGAAAAAAGATCGGGACAGTCTTTTCAGTCGGCTTTTGGGTAAAGATCTCTGAGCATTGCTTTCCCAAACCTTGAAGAGGAGGTATTGTCATGAGTATCCTAAAAAACGGGCCAGTATAATAACTAAAGTATGAGGTTTTTTCGATATTTGTGTCAATTTGTGCACCATAATTCTTTTGCAGAATATTTTTTTGAGAAATAGATAGACAAAGTTATTTTTCCAGTGCTATTGCAGATAGTAGAGATATAAGGAGAGTTGAGATGCCTTCGAATAGTTGTTTGGTGAGATGGTTTGAGGATCTTCATGTCGAAGATGTTCCTTTAGTTGGCGGTAAGAACGCTTCTTTAGGGGAGATGATAGGGGCTCTTAAAAATGAGGGCATACAGGTTCCCGATGGGTTCGCGATTACCTCTGAGGCGTATTGGCGCTTTGTTAAAGAAAATGAGCTCAAGCCGAAGATAAAAGCCTTATTAGAAGAGCTTTCAACTGGAAAAAAGAGTCTTCAAAAGGTAGGGAAGGCTATACGACAGCTTTTTTATAAAGGGAGCTTTTCTAAAGAGCTTGAAAAGGCTATTCTCAAAAATTACGAAAAGCTTTCTCAGAGGTATAAAACAAAGGATGTTAGTGTTGCTGTTCGAAGTAGTGCAACAGCAGAGGATCTTCCAGAGGCAAGTTTTGCTGGTCAGCAGGAGACCTTTTTAAATGTCAAAGGAACTAAAAACCTTCTTAAGGCATGTCGAGATTGTTTTGCCTCGCTTTTTACTGACAGAGCTATTAGCTACAGGATCGAAAAAGGATTTGATCATCTTCAAATAGCCCTTTCTGTTGGTGTTCAGAAGATGGTTCGCTCTGATCTTTCTGGATCTGGAGTCCTGTTTTCCATAGATACTGAAACAGGTTTTCCAAATACCGTTCTTATTAATGCTTCCTGGGGATTAGGAGAAAATGTTGTTCAGGGAACAATCGATCCAGATGAGTACATTGTTTTTAAGCCACTTCTCGATAAACCTCTCTTAAAAAAGAGCCATTTTGCACCGATCATAGGCAAAAAACTCGGATCTAAAGAAAAAAAGATGGTTTATGGTCGCCTCAGGCGTAGAAGTGTGAAAAATATCAAGACAAGTAAAGAGGAGAGAGAGTCGCTCGTTCTTTCTGACGATGAGATTTTGACATTAGCCTCTTGGGCAGTAGCGATCGAAAACCATTATCAAAAGCCGATGGATATCGAGTGGGCTAAAGATGGAAAGACAGGAGATCTTTTTATTGTTCAGGCCCGTCCTGAGACAGTTCAGTCGCAATTAAAGGCCTCTATCCTCAAAACCTACTCTTTGAAAGAGAGGGGAAAAAAGATCGTAGAAGGGGCGGCGATTGGTCAAGCGGTAAGTGCTGGTAAAGCTCAGATAATAAAAAGCGTCTCAAACATTAGTGAATTCGAAGATAACGCCATTTTAGTGACCGGCATGACCGACCCCGACTGGGTTCCAATTATGAAAAGGGCCTCTGGAATTATCACAGACCATGGTGGCCGCACTTCTCACGCTGCTATTGTCAGTCGTGAGCTTGGAATACCAGCTATTGTTGGAACTGGAAATGCCACAGAGGTTCTCAAAAATGGACAACAGATTACTCTTTCGTGTGCTGAGGGCGATCAGGGCTATGTTTATGAGGGTATATTAGAGTTTGAGCAGACAGATATCGATGTAGAGGAGCTTCCTGAGATCAAAACAAATATCATGATCAATTTAGCAACACCATCTGCTGCATTTCGTTGGTGGAAGCTTCCTTGTCATGGTGTGGGCTTGGCACGGATGGAGTTTATCATCAATGATGATATCAAGATCCATCCGATGGCATTGGTTCGCTACGATCAGCTTAAAGACAAGAACGTGAAAAAAGAGATTCGGAATTTGAGCCGCGACTATGAAGATAAGACCGAATACTTTGTCGACAAATTAGCACAGGGAATTGGGAGGATTGCTGCTTCCCAATATCCGAAAGATGTGATTGTTCGCTTGAGCGATTTTAAGACCAATGAATACGCCAACCTCATCGGTGGAGCTCAATTTGAGCCAGAAGAAGAGAATCCAATGCTTGGATTTAGGGGGGCAAGTCGCTATTACAGCCCACGCTATCGCGAGGGGTTTGCATTAGAGTGTCGAGCGATTAAAGCTGTTCGCGAGAAAATGGGACTAAAAAATGTCATAGTTATGGTTCCCTTTTGCCGGACAATTGAAGAGGCGGACTGTGTTCTTGAGGTAATGGCAGAGTACGGATTAAAACGAGGTGAGGAAAGGCTTCAGGTCTACGTTATGGCGGAGATTCCTTCAAATGTCGTTGAGGCCGATCACTTTGCAGAGAGGTTTGACGGCTTTTCTATTGGCTCTAACGACCTGACACAGCTTGTTCTTGGAGTAGATAGAGATTCAGCAGAGCTCTCCCATATCTTTGACGCGAGAAATGAGTCAGTAAAAAGAATGATTCACGATCTTATCCAGACAGCTCACAAATATCATTGCAAAGTCGGTATCTGCGGTCAGGCTCCAAGCGATTATCCTGAATTTGCAGAATTTCTAGTTCGATGCGGAATTGATTCAATCTCTCTTAATCCAGATAGCATTATCAATGTTATTCGACATATTTCTGAAATTGAAGACTAACCTTTTGCAACCATAAACCGTTCTTCAACCTTTTTCCAGTTGATGATTGACCAGATGGCTTTGACGTAAGAGGCTCTGTCATTTTTGTATTGCAAGTAGTAGGCATGCTCCCACACGTCAATACAAAGAAGAGGCATAAATCCCTTTGGAAGATCGTGCTTTTCTGTTGAAAGAGCTCTTAAGTGCCCTTGCTCGGTGCAGTATCCAAGCCATCCCCATCCAGAGCCCTGCACAGCAATGGATTTTTCAGTTATCAGCTGTTTGCATCGATCAAGGCTGCCAAAGGTTGTTGTGATAATTTTTTGAAGAGGTCCTTCGTGGAGAGTGCCGCCTCCTTTTGAGGTTGGGATAAGATTTTCCCAAAAGAGGGTATGGTTGAGATGGCCTCCACCATTAAAGCGGACAGCCTCATCGATTCTGATCTGCTCTCTAAGGTTTTCTGCTTTTTCAGCTACAGCCTCTTTTTCAAGAGCAGCATTGAGGTTTTTTACGTATCCTGCATGATGTTTTTCATAGTGGAGCTGCATGATCTCTTTTGAGATTGTGGGCTCGAGCTCATCTAACGCATAGGACAGATCTGGTAGTTTGTACATTGTGACCTCCTTGGTATCTCATTATACCTTATGGTTTTCTTGTAAAAAATGAAACAACCTCTTCTCGGTTATAGGCCCAATTGCTCGCAGTTTAATGGTTCCAAGGCTTTCTCGAAAAACGACGGCAAAGAAGGCGTCTACAGAGGAAGGGCAGGTAAAAAGTACCTCGTCTATGCCGCTTAGTGAGGGGGGATTGTCAATGGGGACTGGCTCATAGAGCGAAAGGTCTATAACTGTTATACCCTTTTGCAAAAGAGTTGCCGTGATATGTGTTCGAGCTTTAGATGATCGTGGCCAAAAGAGTGATCTGGGGGCCTCTTTACAAATGGTTTCTACTAACCCCTCTTGTGTTTCTTTTTGGGCAATTATGATCGAAGAAGCGGAAAAAAGCTCTTTTGTCTTTTGAGCGCTTATTTTCCCAATGCAGAAAAAGGGAAGTGAGGGCAGGGGAAGGGCAGCTTTTCTCAAAGCTTCGACAAAGAATTGAGAGCCATGTTTGCTTGTGATGATGATACCAGAGCAGTCATACACTTTTTGAAGGCTATCGACTTTTTGAGGGTAGGGCTCAAGTCTAATAAGGGGATGGTGGATAACTCCTGGGCTCTTTGCAAGCTTTTCTGGGACCGAGGGTCCTACAACGAGAATATTTTTCATCTGGCATCTATACAGGAAAAAAGGGTTCTCATTTCATTATCTTCTTTACGGGCAATAATGGCTAATTTGCCTTGAAGAGGCTCTGGTTCATGTTCGAGAAAGATTCTGTTTAGGCAAGTGAGTTTTAATCGAATGAGCGCAGCCTCTGCAATAACAAGACCATCAATGCTGCTATTTTCAAGCAATAAAAGCCGCTCTTGGATAGAGCCGCGTATATCGATGGTTTGTAGATCGCTTCGAAGGGCTTTGATGGCAGCCTCCCTTCGTTTCGACGAGGTTCCAATCCGTGCGTTTTTCGGAAGGGTTTGTACGCTCATTTCCTGTGCCATGACAAGGGAATCGTATGAAGAGACGCCTTTTGTTATAGCTACTATCTCTAATCCTTCTGGTATTGAAGAGGGAAGGTCTTTTGCAGAGTGAATGGATATTCTAAAATTTCCTCGAAGCTGCTTTTCATCGATCTCTTTGGTGAAAAAATCTATTTGAGCTTTCCATAGAGGAGTTGAGAGATCTTTGTCTCCTGTTGTTGTGATCCAAGAGGGACTAAAACGAACGTAGGGATGGAACCTTTGAAGCTCAGAGAGCACTTCCTTTGTCTGTATCTTGGAAAGGGGAGATCCTCGTGCGCCGACTCTGATTTCCATATCTCTTAATATGATCTTGTTTTTTGCTAGCAACAATACTAAAATAGTTCTCTTATTTTACACGAGGTGTTTTATGGATCAACCTGTACGCTCTCTTTCTAGCTATTTAATGTCCGATCTTCTGCAATGGAGAAACAGGGGAATAGTAGAGGATTTTGAAAAAGGAACGGTCAAAGAAGGGGCAGCATTCGGTCGGAAAATTGTCGCAGAAATTGGTCTTGTCGGTATTGCTGCTATCGCTTTGGTAGGAACTGCTATATACACACCACTTGCTATAACAGAGGGGCTTTGTTGCTGTTGTAAACAGCGCTCGTTTTCTAAAATTCTCGAGAGTTGCGCTTTTACCTTAGTTTGGGCTGTGGTTGATGTTTGGCATAATATTTTTCATGCCGGGGCATTGAGTACTCATGAAAGTGGTGCTCGTATGCAAGCACAGCCTATTGCGGGAGGAAGTATTTTCCGAGGGGAGGATGAATCTTTTGTACTCTCTCTAAAAAATGGCTATCCATCCGATCCAAGACTTGATTGTGCGAGTAAAGCTCTTATAAAAACCCAAGAAGCTGGGGCAGAGTTTCTTTTACAGCATATTGTCGAACGTGGAAACGACGCCTTTATGAAGGGGTTTCGTGAGAAGGAGGAAGCAATTCAAATATATGTGTCAGCAAAAGTTATCTGGATTTATGCATATGGAGCGAAAAATCATGACCCCATTCACCCAGCTTTTTCAAAGGGTCAAAGGGATCAAATCGAGGCGCTTAGAAAAGAAGAGCTTAAAGAAGGTCTAGAGGGAATATTTCAAAACCTTCAAGCATTTGAAGCGGCAAAAAGAGAGGAGATTGAGCCCATCTTAAAAGCGGCCGCTAGAACATCTGAGAGTACTCTTTTTAGAGAGTGTTGGGATATCGCGATTACTAGATTAGAAACAAAGGTCAATAGCCTCGTCGATAGTTCGGATGGGGCAAATCTCGATTGAGTTTTGTAAAGATTTGACGCTTTCGATATTTTTTGTCGGAAGTAGGCATCTTGAAAAACCCATCTGAATAGCCTCTTTTACTCTCGCTTCAATGCGTGGGACAGCACGTATCTCGCCACCTAAGCCAACCTCTCCAATAACAGTCGTTTTCGCATCGAAAACTTTGTTGGTAAAAGAAGAGATAATAGCGAGCATTAGGCCAAGATCTGCTGCAGGCTCTGAGATCTTTATTCCACCGGTAATAGAGACAAAGACATCGCTTTGATAAAGGCGAAAACGGGCTCTCTTTTCACAGACAGCAAGGAGAAGGGCGAGACGGTTTGGATCAAGGCCTGTGCATTTTCTCGAGGGAGTTGGATAAAAGGTCTTTGTCACAAGCGCTTGAGCCTCAATAAGAATGGGTCGCGATCCCTCCATCATAGGCATGATCACAGCTCCTGCTGTCCCCTTAGCGCGATCCTCGATAAAGATTTGAGAGGGATTCTTCACCTCTTTTAGACCACCTTGTTTCATGTGGAAAACAGCGATCTCGTCAGTTGGACCAAAACGGTTTTTTATTGAGCGAACAATACGCAGATTTTGCTGCTGCTCTCCTTCAAAATAGAGCACAGTATCGACAAGATGTTCGAGAATGCGGGGGCCAGCGATCTCTCCAGCCTTTGTCACATGGCCAATGATGAGAAGCGTGATGTGGAGTGATTTTGCTGCTTGCATAAGAGCTGCTGTACACTCTCTCACCTGTGTGACAGATCCAGGACTTGAAGGGATATCCGCTTTGTAGAGGATTTGAATGGAGTCGATAATGGCAAGAGGAGGGGAATATTCTGTAAGATAGCGGATGATCTCACCAACTTCTGTCTCATTGGAAAAGAGGATCTGATCGCTTGTTGTATGCAGTCTCTCAGCTCTCATCGCAATCTGCTCAAGGGATTCCTCCCCGGAGACATAGAGGACCTTTTTGTTTTGCGAGCCTAAACTATCTGCAAGATGGAGACAGAGTGTCGATTTTCCAATGCCGGGATCCCCTCCAATGAGAATTAAAGAGCCTGGGACGATACCGCCACCTAATGCTTGATCAAGCTCTGAAAAGCAGGAGCTGTATCTCTCAACTCGCCCTTTTTCTATTAAAGAGAGAGGCGATGGTCGAGAAGATTGTGTTGGAAGAAGCTTTTCGTGGGAGCTGCGGATAGGGCGCTCTATCTCTTCTGAAAGAGTATTCCACTCAAGGCAGGTAGGACACTGCCCACTCCATTTTGATTGTTTATGGCCACAGGAAGTGCAGTACCAGACTTTTTTTATCTTCATTCTTTCTCAAGTTTTTGTAATGCCTGTTTCGCAGCCTTTTCTTCTGCTTCTCGTTTTGAAGAGCCAGAGGCAGAGCCATACTCTTTACCTTCGACCATAACTGAAATTGTAAAGCAGCAGCAATGTGGAGGGCCTTCAATACACTCTGTTGTGTAGATCGGAGGCGAGCTTCCACGCTTGGCCAAGTATTCCTGGAGCTCTGCTTTAGCATTTTGTGGAGGAGATTCCGTTATAGCTTGAAAATCTTCAGAGAAGTGGAAGGTAAGGAATTTCTCTGCAGCAGGACAGCCACCATCAACGAAGATAGCGCCGACAATTGCTTCAAAAAGGTCTGAACTCAGTGAGATTTTGGCCTTACCTTTGAGATCTTTCTGCCCCTTGGCAAGGAGTAGGTATTGCACAAGCCCAAGCTGATCCATGAGCTTTGCACAGTGCTTTTTACATATAAGGTGGGCCTTTTGCTTTGAGAGAACACCTTCATCTGCATTAGGAAAGTGGGAGAAGAGAAAATTAGAGACATATAAATCGAGTACAGCATCGCCTAAAAATTCTAAACGTTCATTGCATTCAAGAGAGGGGTTTCCCGATTCATTGGGAAAGGATCTATGAACAAAAGCTTGCGTTAAGATTTGTTTGTCGCTGAAAATATAGTCTAAACGCTTTTCAATCTCTGGAATGGCAGAGAGAAATGCTGAAAAATCATCCATAAAGCATGCTGATTGTAGATATCCTCGGGAAAGAGTATACTATTTCCTATATATTTAGAATAAGGTTGTATGTGTGAAAATTTCTCTTTCTGGAGAACAACTGCTTTTTTTTGATAGATATGGGTATCTCGAACTTGAAGGTGTTTTTTCTCAAAAGCATGTAATCGAGTTGAGGGAAAGTATAGAAGGTGTTTTACGCAAAAGAACCCATTCAGAAGAGTCCTTCTCAAAGTATGGGCATAATCTCGCCCTAGCCTCAGAAACTATTCAGAAACGTCTTTGTTCACCTTCGATGGGAAAAATACTCTATTCAATGACAAAGATGCGGCCAATGCGTTATGCCTTTGATCAGATGCTCTTTGCTTCCTATCCTGCAAAAGGAGCAACGCTTAAGGAAATCACCTCTCTCTCTTCTGTACTGATAGGAGCAATTATAGCATTAGATGATACTGAGCATCTCGAAGAGCAACAGGTGAACCCTTTTACGTTGAAAGAACTTCCTGCAGCTGCAGGAAGCGTCTGTTTTATCTCTCCTGAGACTGTTTTAGAATTAGATGTCTCGGGTCGATATCTTCTCGTTGTCTACTGTGGGTCCAATCCTATCTACATCTATCAAGAGAAAGATCCATACACACATGCATTCAAAGAATATGGGTATGTCTTTGGAGATCGCCTTCTTGATAAAACAAATCCTGTTGTGAGTAGGCAGTGAAGACGATCTTCGATGGTAGGGCAAAAGCCTCTTTTCAGATGCAAAAAGACAAAGAGTTGATCGAGAAAGGAAGAGATGTACCACTGCTTCGTTTCTATGAGTGGGAAAGCTTTTGCATAACAACTGGAATATTTACTGATCCTGAAAAGTTTGTCGATCTTGAGAGATGTGTTGAGAAGGGAATTGAGATTGCCAAGCGTCCAACAGGAGGGGGGTTGCTCTTTCACGGTTTTGATGTACCTTTCACTCTTTTTTTTCCTCCTTCTCACTCTCTTTATGCTCTTCCTGTTGCAAGGGCTTGCGAAACGATCAATCAGTCGATTTTACAAGCTCTTTCCCCCTGGCTTCTTCCAGAAAAGAGAACGTATAAGGCTCGTAGAGGGGAGAGATGCGAGCTTTGCATGGCGCAAAAAACGCCCTTTGATCTTTTGTGGTCTGGATATAAGATAGGAGGCTGTGCTCAGCGAAAAACGAAAAGAGGGCTTCTTCATCAGGTAAGCCTCTTTTTTAAAATTCCTGATTGGGATCTTCTTTCTACTCTTTTGTGTAGAAAAGAAGATCTTCTTGCCATGCAAGAAGCGACAAAATCGTGTACAGAATGTATGACAACATCTCCTTCAAAAAAGGAGATTCAGATATCCATAAAGGAGAATTTCAATGGATGATTTAAATAAAGGAGCGCACGAGGGCTTGACACAACTTGGAAAGAAAATACCCTTTCCTACCTCGCCTGAAGAGGCGACGCTTGAAGCAATTCCCAACAAATGGCCTGCTTCTGATTATACTGTTGAGCTTATTTGTGAAGAGTTTACCTGTGTCTGCCCGCTCACGAATCAGCCCGATTTTGCCAAAATATATATCGAATATGTTCCCGACATGCATCTCGTTGAGTCTAAATCACTTAAGCTGTATCTCGGCTCGTATCGAAATGAGGGTGTTTTCCATGAGTTTGTGGTTAACCAGATCTGTCACGATCTTGGAACTCTGCTTCGCCCACGCTCTCTTGAGGTTCGAGGGGATTTTTCCGTTCGTGGAGGAATTCGCATTGTTCCAACAGCTAGGTGGCAATCAGGGGCTTAATACCAAAACCTGGGGATCCTCTTTAGGTGGAGGAGCGGGCTCTTCAGTTGTGCAAATGGTTGAAAAGTGGATTGCCTGTTTGGCAGAGGCAAGAATCCGTGTTTTCGAGAATTTTTTGAAAAAGTCACTCTGTTCTAGAGACCCGATTACCGAGGGCTTGAGTTCAGCTAAAAAGAGCTCAACACCCTTTTGTTGACACTGTTTTGAGAATTGCTTAAGAGAGTCAACGCCTGTTGAGTCGATAAAAGGAACAGATCTCATTCGAACAATGAGAATGCGTGGCAGCATAGAGAATCGATTGAGAACGTTTGAGAGAAGGTCTGTTACAGCAAAGAAGAAGGGGCCTTCAATTTCATAAAGTTTGATGTCATCGGGAAGTTTTCTCTTCCACGCTCTATTTTCTTTTTTGGGCTCCTGAGGTTCGTCCTCTTCTACTTCTAAGAGAATCGTTCCACTTGTTGTATCAGAGCTTCGTTTCAAAAAGAGAACAATTGAGATAAGGATTCCTGTCTGCAAGGCGGTATTAAGATCAACAAAAATGGTAATAATGAGGGTGAGGAGCATGATTATCGCCTCTCCCATATATCCCTTTAGAATCTCCTTTGTTTTCTCAAAATCGAACATATTCCAGCCGATAAAGACAAGAACAGCAGAGAGAGCTGGGAGAGGAATTTTACTAACCAGTGGGCCGCAGAAGATGGTGATACCGAGAATTGTTAGCGCATGAATAATACCAGCTAAAGGTGTCTGAGCATTCATCTGAACATTTACGCTTGTTCGAGCAAGAGAGCTTGTTGCGGGGATCCCCCCAAAAAGGGTAGCTCCGATATTAGCGATGCCTTGGCCAATAAGTTGGGCGTTTGATCGGTGTTTTGTTCCAGTTATTCCGTCAATGGCAACCGCAGCAACAAGAGACTCAATAGCTCCAATGAGGGCGATACCAATTGCCGTCGGGAAGGTCCTTCTTAAGAGATCGAAGGAGAGGTTTGGCCAGGCAAAATCAGGAAAATGGGATGGAATCACTCCAAATTTTGACTCTATTGTATCAATGGGAATGTGGAAAAGGGTTGTTATGAGAGCAACTACAGCAAGGGCAATAGCAGGTCCTGGAAGCTTTTCAGAATATTTTCTCAGGATAATGATCATGGCGAGAGTAAAGGAGGCGATAAGGGTTGAGTAGAGACTGATTGTGCTTGCATATGTTATTGTTAGGCCGATTTTATCGACGATGTCAATAGTTGGTTTTGGAATCTCGAGACCGAAAAAATCCTTTGTCTGCGAGATGATAACAGTTGCCGCAATTCCCATGGTGAGTCCCATAACAACAGGGTATGGAACATACTTGATAAAGCGACCACAACGGAAAAAGCCAAGAAGAAGGAGGATCGCTGCAGCCTCAAGACTGGCGCATAAAAGACCATCATAGCCAAATCTTTGCACCACATTGAAGATGATGACGATAAGGGCTCCTGTTGGCCCTGCTATGAGAAAATTACTCCCCCCAAGAAGGGAGGTTAGAAAGCCCGCTATAATGGCTGTATATAGGCCTCGAACTGGATCTAGGCCAGTTGCTGCAGTCAGCGCAAGTGCAATGGGAATCGAGATGATGCCAACTGTTATTCCTGCTATCAGATCTCGCCGAAGCTGGTGTCTGCTATAGCCATCAAACAGGCAGGTGATGAAGTTTGGGACAAATGGTGCAATATGGGAGTCTGAGAGCCATGTTCGCACCCTTTGTATACATCCCATAGTATCAATTCCTTGTCAGATTATGAGAATTTTTTATGAAAAGACACATGCTCATTGGTTTTTAATTACGCTTTTTTACAAAACCTTCATAAAACCAGTTAATAGAAATAAGGGCTGATTTAATTATATCCTAAAATTCTTCTTTTATTCAAAGAAAATGTTCTCTTTTCATCCCCTGATTGTGACCCTATCTCCCTAAAGGGGATGAAAGAAACCTTTTTCACTATGCGGAAAGGTCGCGGGTGGGGAGAAAGGCAGCGTCGTAGTGTCCGTGGGAGGTTAAAAGGATAATCGCTTCATCCTCTACCTGATTTGGTTGCCTGGAATCTAGATCCCAGAGTCCCTTGAGGCATCTTATTGCAGGAGCGTCCTGGTCTACTTCGATGCGATATATCGTCATCTCTAAAACGTCTGCTAAAGCGACTATTTCAGCATCACCACCATGGTAGACATTTATAGCATCGCTTTTTGTGCATGTCTGTTCGATAAGATTTTTGTTGCTGGGATTTTCTTGAAGGCCGAGTCTTGCCTCATCAAGGAGATCTTCTCCTTGGAGAAACTCTTCACCAACAGCTAGCAAGCGAAAACAGTAAGCCCATTCACATTGAGTTTGTCGATCCGATAAAATAACCTCAATGAGTTCTTTCGTGGTCCTATATTTGTTTAGATTACGTAGGGCCTGTGCAATGCTTTCGTGGAGATTGTTAATGAAACTCCTTATTTCCTCTGGGGATAGTCCCTCGTTTTTCATGCGCGTATCTAAAGCGGTATAATGATTTGGTAGGGTTTGAAAAAAGTCACGTGTTTCTTCAATTGTTTTTCGAGCAAGGAATCCAATAATAATGGAAGAGAATAGACAGTGGCCATCTCCTCTTACTTGACAAATCCTAAAGTGGGGATTGAGTTGTTCTAGGTTATTGGCAGCCTCTTGCCATTCAGTCTCAACATCCTTTGCAAGAATTTTGCGGGGCCTCCTAACCCTTTTAGGAGAAATAGAGTTAATAGCTCTCTGGAGTTGTCGTGGTACGGTAGACGCTTGTGCAGCCGCTACTGCAGATGTTGGTGCGGCTGTAGCGCCGGGTTGTTGTGGTTTAGCAGTTGGTGCAAGGGGAGGAGCCTGTTTTTCGGTCGGACGAAATTGTTCTGGTATGGAGTTTTCGAGCGTATCATTACCTACTACGGTAATCTGCTTAAGGTTTGGTAAGCTAAGTAGCCATGATGGAAGAGTTTTTATCTTGCTGGTATGGTTAAAGCTAATTTTTTCTAGATTGGTAAGATTTTGCATGCTTTCAGGAAGTGTTGTTATGTTGGAATATGTTATGACAAGCTCTTTGAGGTTTGTCAGTGTTTCTACTTCTTCTGGGATAGAAGATACACCTCCCATCACCAACTTGGAGCGTTTTCTTATAGAAGATTCACTATTATTGAGTTCTTGTTGTATTCGAGCTGAGTAAGCATCGGTACTTTCATTAGGCTTTTGTTTGATAGACCGTGAGAAGGCCGCGATAAGATCGTCTCTTGTAGTATCAGGCTTTTTCGGGAGGGGCATATTGCTTTGAGCTTTTTTGCTCTCCTTGGTCTCTTTGTGTGTATTTGGGGTTGGGGGAGTTATGGTGCTTTGGGACTCAGAAGAAGGGGTAAAGATCTCAAAAAAGAGCGATTGTATGGCGTTTGCCTGCTCTCCTTTATTTTTCCCCCTGAGTTTATTGGCATACGCTTCTACTCTATTGTATAGATTCGTATTCAGCGCTCTCAAATTTGTAGGCGGCTCGTTCTTAAGTTTTTCGAGAATTGTTGGTAGATGGTAGGTCGCTCTGCAAAGAAAGGTTCTGCTTAAAATATTAGCTTTGATCCAGGTCCAGACCCCTTTTTTTTCTGCCTGAAGTTGATCGTTCTTAAGCCTTAATACATAGCTGTTTGGATCGTTTGATTGTATAAATTCTTGTAATCCTGTTCCGATTTTGACCATGGTCTTTTTCCTTAATAGTAAAAATTTTGGGGCCGTCAATTAAAACATAAATTGCTAATTGATACTACTCTTTATTCTCAGAAAACCGTACTGCGTCCTCTATTGATGAAAAGAGCTGCTCTTTAGGAAAGTAATTGAAAAAATTATTTTGTTTTAGGGAGTCGAGCACACTTTTGGAGGGTTCGGCGATCAAAAGAGAGATCTTTTTCTTTTTACACTGCTTATTAAGCCGTTTAAGTGCGCTCACTGCTGTTGTGTCGATAAAAGGCACTGAGCGCATGCGAATAATAAGCGTCTCTGGTGGAACATCAAAGTATTTGACAATGTCTGCTAAGAGATCTGAGACAGCAAAGAAGAGCGGTCCTTTGATCTCGTAGACTTTAACATTTTCAGGAAGAGACATCTTCCAAGAGGCTCCAACATCGGTTTCTCGATGGCTGCGCTTTTCCTCTTCTTGAAATGCTTGAAAAAGTTTTGCAGTTGTCGACTCCGAGCTTTTTTTCAGAAAGAGAATGATTGAGAGGATAACTCCTGTTTGAACAGCGATACTAAGACCAACGAAGATGGTGATAAGGAAGGTGGCGAGCATGATAAGCGTTTCACCGTGTAGTGCTGCGAGCAGGTCTTTAATCTGGCGAAACTCAATCATTGTAAAGGCAATATAGACGAGTACCCCAGCGATTGCAGCAAGCGGAACGAAGTTGACAAATGGGCCGATGACAGTGAGAAGAAGAAGTAATATTACCGCTTGGATCATCCCTGAAAAGGGAGTTTTCGCCCGCATTTTAATGTTCGTGGATGTTCTGGCAATGGTTCCTGTTGAAGCAAATCCCCCACAAAGGGCTGCTCCAAAGTTGGCGAATCCTTGAGCGATGAGCTCGCAATTTGGACGGTGGCGACTTCCGGTTAAACTATCGGCAACAAGTGAGCTAAGCAGGGATTCAATAGCCCCTAAAATTGCGATACCAATAGCATCGGGAAAGGTCTTTCTAAGTATGTCTAGAGAGAATTCTGGCCAAACCGGTTTGGGAAGAGATGTGGGAAGAGATCCAAATTTGGAATAAATTGTTTCAATAGGAAAATCGCATAGGCTGCTAAAAAGGGTAACTATTGCAAGTGCTACGATAACCCCAGGAAATCGTTTGGAGATGAGGCGGCCAGCAACGACGATCGAGAGAGAGAAAAGAGCGATAGCGACAGCATATGGATTTGTTGAAGAGATGTGGGCTATTGCAAGTCGCATCTTGTCGACAGTATCAATTGGGCTTTGTGCAAGCGTTAAGCCAAGAAAGTCTTTAAGCTGCGAGCAGATAATCGTTATGGCGATACCGCTTGTAAACCCGATGATCACTGGATAGGGGATAAACCGGACAAGACCACCGCATTTTAAAGCACCGAAAAGGAAAAGAATAATGGAGGCTTGAAGTGTAGCGTAGACGATCCCCTCATATCCAAATTTCTGACCAATAGTAAAGAGAAGCACAACATAAATACTTGTTGGGCCACTGACCAAAAAGCGGGACCCACCAAAAAGAGCGCTGATAAAGCCTGCAACGATCGCCGTGTATAGCCCTCGTTCCGGGTCCAGGCCAGAAGCAATAGCAAAAGCCATAGCAAGGGGAAGAGAGAGGATAGCAACAGTTGTTCCTGCAAAAAAATCTCGGCTAAAATAGGAAAGAGAATACCCCTCCAGAAGGCAGCTGATACTTTTTGGCACAAAAGGGGAGATCGTTGGAGAGGATAGGAATTTTTTAATTCGAGAGATAAACTGCATGCTGCTACTTCCTTATTGTTTTTTTGTTTACTAAAATCTGCTTTTTATAAAAATGTTTTTGTCTGGATGAGGCTGCGTCATCCATTTGAAAGAAAGGGCGCTTTTGGTACCATTTCCTTTCTATTTAAGACGTTTTAGGAGTTAGACGATGTTTTCATTCTTTAGACGGTATCAGCGAGCAATATTTTTTGTGATTACCGTGGTCATTATCCTTTCATTTTCCTTTTTCGGTACCTATTCCTCTATAGATACAGGCGGAGAAGATCCAGTTCTTTTTACGTCGGTCAATGGCTCAAAAATAAGAAGAATGGAATTTAATGATTATATTCGATTTTTAAGCGCAGACAGCCATCTTGGAGGTGAGGGCGAATTTTTTAATCCACTCAACGATGGCGTGTTTGCTCTCGATATCATTCAATCTGGTGTTGGTGAGACCTTGGCAGATCGATTTTCCGATCAATTTTCAAAAGAGTGGATTGCAAAGAATTTACGAGAAAAGGTGTATGCTCCCTACCAACATCCTTCAGCTCCGTTTGTCAGCGCTCTGCAGATATGGAACTACTTTGCTCCGGATATAGCTCGCTCATTAGAGCAATATAAGGCATTGGAGAGCTCAGATTGCACAGAGATATTTCGAAAAAAAGCAGAGCTTTATCTTGCAGAGCGCACTTTCCCTGCCCTCTATCTTCGACAAGTTCTTGCTTATCAGCAAAAGCAATTTCAATGGCTTGAACCAGATCCTGCTCTTGATGCTAAACCTTTAGCTTTGTTCGGATATAATCAGATCTCAGAGTGGTTTGGGATTGATTTTGTCGAAAAAGCGTGTGAGTTCATCATACAAACAGCAGCAAAAGCACGAAGTAGTGGCTTAAAAGTAAGCCAGGCAGAAGCGCTGGCATCACTATATAAAAATGTAAAGGGTGCTGCAAAGAGCATGGGTGAATCGGAAGATCCTGAAGAGCTTTTTACAAAGACACTGCGGCAGCTGCACATGGATAGAGCGCAAGCGGCGAAGATTTGGGCTGATGTAATGCTCTTTAGAAGGGTTCTTAGCGAGCTTCCCAATAGAGTTGTGCTTAGTAAGGGGCCTTTTGATGAATATCTTAGTCATCAGAGTCAGATGAGCGAGCTTTCTTGTTTTCAGCTCCAGTCCTGCTTGCGGTTTGGTTCTCTTCGAGACGTAATGAAATTTGAAGTGTGGAAGAGCGCTGTCTCTACCACCTCTTCACCACTTGATCTACCCTCCGACTTTCATGAACCTTCAAAAGTTCTCGTCTCGTGGCCAGAGCTTGTTGAAAGGCCGTTTATTCTCAAGGTTTCATCAACATCGAATGCAGAGTTGGCTAAAAAGATCCGTGTTCGAGATCTATGGAAGTGGGAGGTTGATAATTGGGAAACACTTGCTGAAGAGTTTTCTCAGCTTAAGGAAAAGCAGGTCGAAAATCGTGAGGAAAAATTTGCTCTGCTCGATCAGATCTCACCTCAGATTCGCTCAAATGTTGATGAAAAGGCGAAAGCAGCCATTGTAGAGGCTCACCCTGAATGGAGAAGTGAGGCTCTCGATAAGGCGCAAGAGAAAAGAGTACGCCTTTCTTTTCGTGCTCGTGGAGGAGCATTTCCTTTTGAAGGAATAACTGATCGTCCAGCCTTTTTACAGGCTCTTTTAGATGAAGAGGGGCTTTCTTCCTATACCCAGGATAATGACCATGTCTACCGTATCGAGGTCGTTGAAAAGAGTGATAGTGAGCAAATAGTCTCCTTTCCCGATGCATTGGAAGATGGCACGCTTGACTCACTGCTCGATCGCCTTTTGGAGCCAACCTATGCAAGGGTGAAGGATGATTATATTGAATTTCGCGATGAGAAGGGGGTCTATAAACCCTTTAGTGAGGCAAAGGACCAGGTAGGAGAGATTCACTTTGCGACACTTCTTGCAGAGCTTGATCAAATTGCACAAGAGTGGAAAGAGAAGCTTCCTAATTATTGTCCCTGGGAGGAGAAAAAGGCTGCCCGTGTTGCTGTTTATTTTCTTCCACATTTGAGCGCTCTTCAAGAGCAGCTCAAAGCGTCAGAAGACTCTGTGATTACAACGCCATTTGAGGCGAGCCCTGAAGATACAGCAGAACTTATTGAAAGACCGCTTTCTGATCTGTGGTCTCTTGTTAAAGAGAGCCAAGAGGTTGTCTACCATGAGAGGGAGTCAAAACCGCAGTTTTCTCATCTTCTTGATAAAGAGGAGGGCTTTTGGGGTCTTGCCCGCTACTCTCGGGAACTAGGGCCCTTTGTTGCAAAAGTTGAGAAAAGGGGAGTAGAGCCCTACGATCAGCAGCTTCGATCTACCATCTATAGCTGTCAAGAGGTCTTGGGGACAGAACTGATTCGAGAAAAGAGTGGGCAGCTTGTTTTTGAGCTGTTTGGTGAAAAGTAATGGAGCGGCGAAAGGGACCATGTGGAGAGTGGTTAGAGCGTAGCGGTGGTTGCGTGAGCGTTGGCTACTCCAAGGAGGCTCTTGAACCCATCGGCGAGGTATTGTGGATAGGGCTTCCCACTGTTGGAGATGTTTTGAAAAAAGGAGAGACTTCAGTTGTTTTTGAATCTGCAAAAGCAGCGACAGATTGCGACTCACCTCTTTCAGGACGAGTGGTTGAGGTCAACTCTTTGCTCCAAAAGACTCCTGCAATTATCAACGAGTCTCCTGACGAGACCTGGGTCTACAAAATAGAGAATGTTGTAGAAGAAGAGTGGTTTGTGCTCGAGCAATTTTAATTGCTGAGCTTGTATAATTCATACTGTGAACATCGTAGAATTTAATTTTTTAAATAGAAAATATTGGAGAGTATTATGAGTGTTGATTCCACACAAGGACCACGTTTTTCAAACGCACAAAACCTCACAATGGCGAGCGACCCTCTTCAGGGATTATCCGAGCGTGATAGGTGCGTCGCGGAGATTGTACAAAAAAACAGTCCCCTTGAATCACTGATAGATGGCTTTTCCAAAGACAAACCATCTGTATGCGCATTTCTTATTATTAGTCGAGGTGACTTCAAGAAGGTAAATGAATCTCTTCAAAAAGATCCACAGGTTCTTAAAACAGCAGCTGTATCTAGAGCCATTTTAGGAAAGGCCATAGAGCAAGAAGTAGAAGACTGCTTGAAGAGCTTAGAAGGTGGCCAAGAGTTTTTGGCTAAATTACATGGCGTAACGAGTGGTGCCGTTTTTCTTTTCGATGAAACGGTCTGGGACCAAGAAAAGGCAGCTGCTATCTTGCGTTTGAAGCCATTTTTCGATGAATTTAAGGATGATGAAGACGTAATCCTTAGTACATTAGGCTTATTTGAGGTATTTCAAAGCTATAAGAGGGAAGATCTGAACGCTTTTTTTGAGTACTTCAAGGAACTTAACTCTGACATTTTTAACAATCCTGACTTTGTACGCAGGGCGCTTCAACAAGTGCCACGCGTCATCGAGAGATTTGTTCAAAAGGACTTATTGGAAAGTGTGAAGCAGGGGCTCAGGCTGTGAGTGGTCTATCCGACCTTTCATAAATAGTCTGTATGAGGCCAGTGCCGATTGCTAAAATAGAACTTATGAGAAGGCTTGGTATCGCGTAGCCGATTCCTGTTATAGTAGAAAGCGTTGGCCATAATAGAGAGATTTTCCTTGCTGCTAGAGCCCCCATAAGAGTTCCACTGCCCACAAGAGGCCCCCCTATATCGAAATAGGTTCCTGTCTTGCTTCCAAGAGTGGCTACAAGTTTAAATGCTGCGAACCCAAAAGTTACACAAAGGGCAGGAATAGGCGGGAGAAGGATGGCTGCTGCAATATATGGGAAAAGGTGGAGGGCGATCTGTACAGTGACCGCCACACAACCGGGAAGGTATTCGTTTGTCAAGTCAGCTACTTTTCTATCAAGTGACTCACCACAATTGTAGATGAAAGAAAAGGGTTTTTGGATAACCAAGAGGGTGCTATGGGTAAAGTTTTTTACGCAGTCAATCATAAGCTGACTCCCTGATCTGAAGGTTATTTAGCTTCCTCTGCAGTACTATTTTCAGCGCAGACTACTTGATCATCACTGGCGTTTACTGTTTCATCGGGAGACGATACGGTCTTCATCTCTATTTCCTCTTGATCGTCCTCTTTTGGTTTGGGGCAACTTTCTAAAATTTCGCAAATGATGCCACTTTGTGCTAATCCAAGAGCACCACCAGCCATAAAGGCAAGACCAATAGCAATGGGAGCGCTCCACGGGACTACCCGTATCCCTACATAGAGGATAGAAAGTGCTGCTGCTGCCCAAGCGCCCTGAATCTTGAAATTTTTGAGATCTTTAGTAGCTATGACCTTAATGGCACAAAAAAGACCTGTAACCGCTATAGAGATGAGAGGTGGACAGGTAGTAAACATGACTAAAAAGGGCAGTGTACGCAAAAAGACACAGGTTATGGTGGCAAGAGGACGAGGAAGTGTGCTGTGAATCTTATTTTCAACAGTTGTGCTTATCCCATAAATTTTGGCAATTCCCTTTTGGATGTTCTCTCCAGTGGTTTTAATAGCTGGTACAAATGTTTCTGTAGTAAAATTTTTAATAGCTGTACACATAAAATCTCCTTAAAATAGATTAAGCAAACAGAGTCTCACATAGTATTGTTAAGATAGGGATAATTTTCCAGATGTAAAAAGCGGTAGCTTCTACGACTGATCTTCTGGCTGTTGTGACGAAAGCGACGCTTGATCAGTTGGAGTATCGGGCGCTACGGTATCATCCGTAGGAGGAGTACTGTCCGTAGGAGAAGTACTGTTTTCAACTAACACCTCTTCTACTAGAACCTCCTCTTTTTGAGAAAAGCGTTCTTTCAGAGCTTGTACAAGGGGAGAGGCTGAAAAGAGAATAGCGGCAGCTACCACGTTGACAATACAAGCGATGATATTTAGAAATAGAAGGCTTTTTACCCCATTGATAAGGCAGCCAAAGGCAACACCATTGAGGAGATTCTCAATATTCTTTGGGGGTTCGGAGGAGATCTTATACGCAGAGATGATCCCAATTGCTGCAAGAGAGAGAGGAGCAGGAAGAAATACGGTCATTGCTATGTAGTGAATCGAGTGCAATGCTGTTTTTGCGACAAGAGCAACAGTAGCAGGGACGTAGTTTTCAAGAAACTCACCTGCTTTCTCTGAAGCAGTGTATAAAATGGTATCAGGACTGTCCAGATTCTCAACATATGTAAAGCATACGTCTACTTTTGAGTGTACCTTATCAAGAAAGTTTGTGCACGGTTCCATTATCTACTCTCCCCGTATTTTCCCTATTTTTGCCTATACTTATCATAATAAGCGCAAAGAATGCATTAAGAGCTAGAAAATTCCTCGGATTTGTTGATTTTCTCCTCCCGTTTGGGTACTATCAGCAGTTAAATATATGAGAAATAGGGAGTTTTTGATGGAATTACTATCACAGTACACGGAAAAGACTCCCGAGAGCGCCCGATCCAAAGCTGTTATCTCTATTCTCGCCTCACTTGACTATCTTTTAGAGCGCTCACCGGATGTGGCCAATGAGATCATCCATGAG
>Ga0180437_10002765_pt1 | contig 27197 bp, 22 predicted proteins | sample SS_ome_4_FD_132410 | JGI IMG/M metagenome (GOLD analysis project Ga0180437, IMG submission 132410) | Hypersaline lake sediment archaeal communities from the Salton Sea, California, USA - SS_3_D_1 metaG | ecosystem: Environmental > Aquatic > Non-marine Saline and Alkaline > Hypersaline >...
CCCCCGCCGGCCCACCGAATCTCCGCATGGCTACCAAGAAGGAAAGGCAACGAGCAAAGGCCTTCGCGGCCCCGGAGGCCACAACTTGATTACCGGCGTTGCGTGGCACCCGGAGCATCCACCTTGGCGGGATAGCACAGTAAGAGAGACTCGACATGCCGAAGAGCCGCACCGACGTCGTGGCGAGGATCCGCGACGAAGCAGACACCGTCTACAAGCGCATCCAGCGGAAGCAGAAGCCCCAGATGAAGCTGCCCATCCGGGCGTTGTCGAACGTCCGGTACCGCCCGGGCGCGGGCTTCTTCCAGCTTCGGGGGCGCAACAAGATCCGCACGTTGACGGTCGGCACGGTCAAGACGTTCGCCCAGACGCTGAAGATGCTCGCGATGAGCAAGGACCTGGTCGGGACGGGGCGACACTCGACGAAGCGGGAGGCGTACTACCAGGCGTACAACTGGGGCGAGGCCGCCTTCGCCGCACAGGACGAGTCCGACACGGTCATGGACGACGTGGAGGCGATGCTCGCGGTCAACCGCGAGAAGCTGCACTTCCGCGCCGACGAACACGGCGGGGAGGTTGCCGGCGAGCTGATCGTCCTCGACCGCGACCGCCGCACAGGGCGGCGGATCGAGATCGACTGCACGCGTTTCGGCAGCGGCGCCTACAGCGTGCCGACGGTCGTCGAGGAGCTGGGCTTCCGCACGAAGGCGAAGTTCCTGCTGGCCGTGGAGACGAAGGGCATGTTCGAGCGGCTGGTGGAGGAGAACTTCTACGACACGCACCACTGCATCCTCGTCTCGATGGGCGGCGTGCCCAGCCGGGCGTGCCGCCGGTTCATCCGCCGATTGGCCGACGCGAAGAAACTGCCCGTCTACGTCTTCACCGACGGGGACCCCTACGGGTACTTCAACATCTACCGGACGCTGAAGGTCGGCAGCGGCAACGCGGCGCACCTGAACGAGTTTTTCTGCGTCCCGCAGGCGAGGTTTCTGGGGGTAACGCCCGATGATATAGTAGAGTATGAGCTGCCGACCCACCCGCTGAAGGACGTCGACATCAAGCGGGCGACCGACGCGATGAGGAACGATCCGTTCATTCAGCACTACAAGGCGTGGCAGGTGGCGATCGAGAAGATGCTCCGGATGGGCGTCCGCGTCGAGCAGCAGGCCCTGGCCAAGCACGGGCTCGAGTTCGTGGCCAACACGTACCTGCCCCGAAAGCTCGAGCAGGCTGCCTTCCTGCCGTAGTGGCCGGGACGAATCCACCACAGAGGCACAGAGGTCTCAGAGAGATAGCAGAAGAGCCCACACGGCGGCGGATCGCGGGCTTGACGTCCGTGGCACTTCTCGGCTTCTGATCTCTGTGCTCTCTGTGCCTCTCTGGTGAATCGTGCCGCGGATCGACGCATGGAAAGGGAACGGGCGTATGACATCGAGCGAGGATCTCTCGCCGCAGCCGCGGGCCGAGGGGCGCCGGGTGGAGTGGGCGGTCGGCATCCTGGTGCTGCTGCTGGCGGCGGGGACGGTCTGGATGGGTCCGCGGCCGACGGGGGACCTGTACGTGGCTCTCGCGGCGGGGCGCGACATCGTCGCGGGCAAGCTCAACGCGCTGGACGACTGGTCCTTCAACACCGAGGGGCGGATCTGGGTGAACCAGAACTGGGGCACCCACATGCTGTATTACCTGTTCTTCAAGGCCACCGGCGGGACCGACGGGCACCTGACCGGGGATCTGGGCAGCGGCGAGATCGGGCTGCTGACGCTCAAGATCCTCCTGCTGCTGACCGGCTCGGCCTTCCTGGCGATGGCGTGCCGCAAACGGGGCGTCGACTGGCCGATCGCCATGATCACCGCCGCCGGCATGGTCATCGGGGGCAAGAGCTTCATCGACCTGCGCCCCAACCTCACGACGCTGATGTTCGCCCCGGTGATGCTGTTCCTGCTGTACAGGACGATCGACCGGCGGAGGGGGATCTGGCTGACGATGGTCGTCTTCGGCGTGATCTGGGCGAACCTGCACGGGGGGTTCATCTTCGGGCTGGCGGTGATGGGGCTGTGGGGCATATGCATGATCGTTCCGCCACTGCTGTACAACCGGCTGTGGCGGCGGGTGCTGTTGGGGCTGCTGTGGTCCGTGGCGGCGGGGCTGCTGGCGGGGGGGCTGACGGCGGAGCTGGGCGGGCGAGGGAGCCCTGCCATGCCCGTCGGCGTGGTGATCGCCGTCGCGTGCCTCGCCGCGCACCTGGCCTTCACGATCCGCAAACACCTGACCGGCGCGGCGGCGGCCGACGGGAAGGCGGACCTGCGCTCGGGGCTTTCCGCGTCATGGGGCGCCGGCTGGCCCTACGCGGCGGCCACGGGCGGCGCGATCGTCCTGGCGGCCGTGGTCACGCCCTTCGGCGTCCAGAACCTCTTCCGCACCGACACGGTGAACAAGCCGCTGGAGATCTGGAACCTGTCCCACCCGCTGATCATGCGGGACCCGACGTGGCGACAGGTGATCGAGTGGCGCAGCGTCTACGAGGCTTCCACGCGGACGTTCGCCACGACGTGGGAGTTCTTCACCATTCTGGCCGTCGTCTCCTTCCTCATCTGCTGCCACGTCATCTACAAAGTGCTGAAGAACCGGAAGCTGACGCTGGAGGACGCCGCTCTCGTCGTGGCCGTCGCGGTCCTGGCGGCGGTGATCGTTCTGAAGGCCCAGCCGGTGTATGAGAAGTTCAGCATCCACCCGTCTCTGAAGGGCAATGCCGCCGCGGCGCCCCTCCGCAAGGGGTGGCTGGCCGCGATCATCGTCTTCAGCACGCTGGGCCTGGTGGCGGCGGTCGCGTCGATCGGCGTGGCGGGCAAGCTGATTCTGCGCCGCCGCATCGAACGGTTCACGCCCAGACAGGTCGGCGTGCTGATCTTCGACGTGGCGATGACGGGGATCGGGATCGGGATGGCGTTCAAGAGCAGGCGGTTCATTCCGCTCTCGCTGCTGTTGATCGGCCCGGTGGCGGCGAGGCAGATGCAGTGGCTGCTTCGAACGCTTGGGCGTGGGCTGGCCGGCATGCCCGCATCGTCGGGCGAAGCGGCCCCGCCGCCGCTGCCCGCCGAGGCGAACGAGGCGGCCGAGCAGCGGCCGGGCGGACGCGGCAGGGGGGCCCTGTACGCCATTCCGACGCTCGTGGCGGGCCTGGCGCTGCTGACCGCCGTCGGCTTTCAGACGCGAAGGAACATCTACCGCTATCTGCCGGGCAGCCCGCTGGTGAGGCACCGGTCGATGTTGAAGAACATGATCCTCTACCAGGTCTTCCCGCCGGGCCCGCGGGACTTCATCAACGCCAACGCCCTGGCGGGGCGGTGCTTCAACGAATGGCGGTGGGAGGGCTACTTGCGGTGGTACTGCCCGCAGTTGAAGGCCTTCGTCGGCGGGCGGGCCCAGCAGGTCTACTCGCTGGACACCTATCGGAAGCAGCAGGGCCTGCTGCGCGGCCAGGAGGGGCCGACCATGCTGGAGCAGATGGGCGTTCGGTGGATGGTCATCCCCAAGAACATCAACTACCGCGTCCTGCTGCACAACGCGCTGACGGGCAAGTCGGCCAAGTGGGTGGCCGTCTACCACGACGGCGAGAACTACGTCCTGGCCAACCCCGCCCTGCCGGAGTGCCGCGAGGTGATCTCGCAGTGCCTCCAGGGGAAGCTGGAGTATCCTGACCCCGCCATCGCCGCGCTGAGCCGGGCTCGCTGCCTGAGCAGCCCGCGCATCGGGAAGTTCGCCCTCGCGGTCGACCTGGTGAAGGAGTCGCAGAAGCACCGACCGATTCTCGCCACCTACGAGCTGCTCCGCAAGTTGTACAACAGCACGCAGACGGTTCCGGGGCAGGAGATCGCATACTTCGAGGCCCATCTGCGACGGCTGAAGGCGATGGAGACCGACCGCCAGAACGGTATCGAGGTCCTACAGTGCCGCGAGCAGGCGATCCGGATGCTGCTGTCGCTATACCGGCTGACGAAGAACAGAGAGGGCCTCGCCCACGTCGACAAGGAGGCCACCGAGCTGAACGAGGAGTTCAAGGCGATGGCGGAGAAGTGGAACTGACGCGGTAGTCGGTCAGCGGGGCCGCGCCGCGATGTTCCGGTCAGGTCAGCCCGGCCCATGGGGCGTGGAGAAGAGCCAAATATCCTGCCGGGCGCCTTGACCGGCGCCGCCGGACATGCTAAAAAGATACGCGGCGTTGGCCGATCTGTTTTCTGTCGGCCAGTACGCGGACAACTCGGGGCTGTAGCGCAGTTGGGAGCGCGTCTGCATGGCATGCAGAAGGTCCGGGGTTCGAGCCCCCGCAGCTCCATTCCGTCGGCCGAGCGTCGTGGCTTCGGCGTGGGCGGGCAAAGGGGACAGGCGGTCCGAGGGGGCCGGAGGATGAAGCCCTGGCGGGGGCCGTGGGAAGGCCCAGCCGTCCGCGCATGAGCCGCCAACCCGGGTAGCGTCCCCTTTTCCTTCTTCTGCCAACAGCCAAGCTGCCGCCGCCGGTCGAGCCGGACCGGCGGCTCGGAAACGTCGCGAACAAGTCGATTGCGGCTCAGTTCGTGGTAGAATACACTCACGGGCCAACGAAGGAAGGTGGCTATGGCGATCAAGATTCGCTGCTCGGAGTGCAGGAAGAAGGTGTCGATCGACGAGGCGTTCGCCGGCGGGATGTGCCGCTGTCCGTACTGCAAGGCGCTGGTCTTCGTGCCCGAAGAATCGAGCCAGTTCCCTGCCGGCACGCGCCCGGCGGCACCGCAGTCGCGGCCCGACGCTCCCTCGCCCGGCCGCCCGGCCGCGCCGGGGACGCCCCCTCCGCCGCCTCCTCCTCCGGGCGCGCATCTGGCCGCCGGGCAGGATCACGAGCACATTCCGATGGCCCGGCCGGTGAAGATCCAGGGGATCATCACGATCGTCTTGCTGGCGTTATTGGTGCTGATGGTGGCGGGGGGGATCACCGCGGCCGTCCATCTCCTCCCGGACGGGCCGCAGCCGAAGCCGGGCGACGACCCCAACGACTACGTCCCGCCCGAAGGCCCGCTCGTCGTGACCGTTCAGAAAGCCGGCGTCTCCGACATCGCATTCGCCAAGGGCCCGGTGATCTACTGCATCGACGCGGGCTCGAGCATGCGAACTACGTTCGACGGGGCCCACGCGATGGTTCGGAAGTCCGTCGAGTCGCTGAAGAAGAGCGATCTCAAGTTCACCATCCTGCTGTGCGGCGAGGAGGAAGACAAGTTCATGTCGCCGGAGTACGTCGACGGCGGGGGGAAGGGCTCCGACGCGGCGAAGGAGTTCCTCGAGCTGATCCAGCCGGGCGGGGCCAGCGACATCTCGCGGGCCCTGAAGGCCGCCCTGGCCAGGAAGCCCGGCACGATCGTCCTGGTCAGCTCCAAGCCCGTTGACGAGGCGATGGGCGCGGCGGCGGAGGCCAAGCAGCAGGGCGTGGTCATTCACACGATCCACATCTGGGGCGACTTCGAGGACCCGGACACTGCCGCGTCGATGAAGAAGCTCGCCGAGGCCGCCGACGGGCAGAGCCGCTCCCACAGCATCGGCGAGTTCTGATGATCATCATCGCGGAGAAGATCAACGCCACGCGAAAGGCGATCGCCGCCGCCTTGGCCGACCGCGACGCCGAGCACATCCGCCGCGTCGCCGTCGAGCAGGCCGCCGCCGGGGCCGACTATATCGACGTCAACGGGGGCGACCCCCGGGCGGGGCGCGAGGCGGAGAACATGGCCTGGCTGCTGGAGGTCGTGCAGGGGTGCACCGACGTGCCGGTGGCGGTCGACTCGGCCGACCCCGAAGCCGTCCGGACGGGGCTGGCGATGGCGAAGGGCAGGCCGGTGCTCAACAGCATCTCGCTGGAGGCCGACCGGCTGGAGACGCTGCTGCCCCTGGCCGCCGAGCACGACTGCATGGTCATCGCCCTGCTGATGGGCGCCTCGGGCCCGCCCTGCGGGGTCGACGATCGCCTGGACAACGCCGGCCAACTGATCGAGCGCATCACCGCCGCGGGCAAGCAGGCGGGCGACATCATCATCGACCCGTGCTTCTTTCCCGTCTCGGCCGACGCGAACTGCGGGCGAATGGTGATGGACGCCATCGCGGCCATTCGCGACGCCTGGCCTGACGTGCACGTCGGCGGGGGGGTCTCGAACATCAGCTTCGGCCTGCCGAACCGGCGGCAGGTGAACCTGGCGGCCTTGGCGCAGGCGATCTATCACGGGATGGACGTGGCGATCGTCGACCCCTGCGTCGAGGGTGTGACGGCGACGATCCACGCCGCCGAGGCCGTCGCCGGCCGAGACGAGTTCTGCATGAACTACGTCACCGCCGCCCGGGAAGGCAGGCTCCGGTAGTCACCTCGTCCTTGCCTGGCCCCCCGCTTCGTGATATCCTCCCTCGCCATGCCGGTCACCAAGGCCAGGATCGAGAAGAACGTCCAGCGCATCCGCGGCAACATCGTGGCCGCCTGCGGGCGAGCCGGGCGCCGGCCGGAGGAGGTCGCCATCGTCGCCGTCACCAAGTCGGCCGACATGGCGACGATCAAGAACCTGCTGGACGCCGGGCTGTTGGACCTCGGCGAGAACCGCGCCCAGCAACTGACCGCCCGGGCCGGCGAAGTGGCCGCTTACGTCCAGCGCCGCAAGAGCCCGCTGCGGGGGCCGGTCCGGTGGCACATGATCGGACACCTCCAGCGCAACAAGGTCAAGGCCGTCCTCGACTGCGCCGAGGTGATCCACTCGGTCGACTCGCTCCGGCTGGCCGAGGAGATCGACGCCCGCGCCGAACGGGCCGGACGCGTCGCCGACGTCTTCCTTCAGGTCAACTGCTCGCAGGAGCAGCAGAAGTTCGGCGTGGCCGTCGGGGCGGCCGTGCCGATGGCCGAGATGATCTGCACGCTCAAGAGCCTCCGCCTGATCGGGCTGATGACAATGGCCCCGCTGACCGACGACGGCGAACGCGCCCGCCCAAGCTTCACGCGCCTCCGCGAGCTGTTCGAGGAGATGCAGGGCGAGAAGATCGGGGGTGAGCACTTCCGCCACCTGTCGATGGGGATGAGCCAGGACTACGCCGTCGCCGTCGAGGAAGGTGCCACCGTCCTGCGGATCGGGACGGCGCTGTTCGAATAGCGCGCCCCACGTGTCAGACGGCAAGCCGCCGCGGCGGGCCGTGTGCGTTCTCGATCGGCCCGTGCCCTCGGGAGCGCACACGACGGGCCGCAGAAAGCCGCCTCGAAGGCTCGTGACGGGCATCCACCTGCCGCGCCGCTCTGCCCTGCCCGCGAAGCGCTCACCCGGCCAGCGCGTCGATGACCGCCGCGCAGAAGGCCGGCAGGTCGTCGGGCTTTCGGGCGGTGATGACGTTGGCGTCGACGACGCACTGTTCGTCGACCCAGTCGGCCCCGGCGTTGATCATGTCGTGCTTGATGGCCACGAAGCTGGTGGCCTTTCGGCCCTTGAGGGCGTCGGTGCAGCAGAGCATCCAGCCGCCGTGGCAGATGGCCGCCAGGAGGATCTTCGCCTCGGCGCACTGCCGGATGAAGCGGATCATCGACTCGTCGCGCCGCATGAAGTCGGGGCACCACCCGCCGGGGACGACGACGGCGTCGAAGTCCTTGCCGGCCACCTCGGCGGCTGCGGCGTCCGAGACGCAGGGATAGCCCAGTTTCGACGGGTAGACCACCCCCGCCTCGGGCGCCACCAGCGTGACCCGTGCGCCCTCCTCCCTCAGCCGGTACAGCGGGTACCACACCTCGAGTTCCTGGTACTGCTGGTCGAGCAGGACGGCGATTCGTTTGCCTTCGAGTCTCATCGGAGTGCTCCTTGCCGTGCGGTGGCGGGCTCAACGCGAACGGGCCCGCCTTGGCGGGCCCGGCGAGCCGAATGGAGATGAGGGGATTCGAACCCCTGACCTTCGCATTGCGAACGCGACGCTCTCCCAGCTGAGCTACATCCCCAGCGGTCTACGGCAGTATATCAATATCGGACGGTTTGTGAAGGGGCATTTGGCGAAAGAGCGGCAGATTGGCGGATCGGCGGGCCGTCCGTCACGGTTTGGCGGCCTCGGGCGGCTTGTGCGTGCAGGCAGGTTCGGCGGCGAGGTAATTGCCCGTCAGGGCGAAGGCGCGGGCCCGGCAGCCGCCGCAGACACCCTTGAACTCGCACCGGCCGCACTTGCCCGACAGCCTGTCGTAGTCGCGCAGCGCGCCGAAGACGTCCGAGCCCCGCCAGATCTCCGCGAATGGCTGCCAGCGGACCGAGCCGCAGGAGACGGGCAGATAGCCGCAAGGGAACACCTCGCCCTTGTGGCTGACGAACGCGACGGCTACCCCGCAGAGGCAGCCCCGCGAGCGGATCGGCCCGCCGCCGCGCTGGGCCAGCAGGCGGTAATAGTGCGGCGCGCAGGTGGCCTTCAATTCCAGCCCGCCGGCGGCCTCGCGGTCCAGAATCCACTCGAGGACCTGCTCATAGCGGCGGGGGGGCAACTGGTGCGTCTGGGCGATCTGGATGCCGCACCCGACGGGCACGAGCAGGAACAGGTGAAGCGCTTCGGCCCCCGCGGACTCGGCCAGGGCGTACAGCTCGTCGAGCTGATGGTCGTTGTGGCCGGCGATCGTGGCGTTGATCTGGACGGGCACGCCGACGTTGCGCAGCGCGGCGATGCCGGCCAGGGCGCGCTCGAACGCCCCGTCGAGCTGGCGGAAGGCGTCATGCGTGGCGGCGTCGGCGCCGTCGAGGCTGATCGACACGCGGTGAAACCGGGCGGCGGCGATTCGGTCGGCCAGGGGCCCGTCGATCATCGTCCCGTTGCTGGCCAGGGCGATCGGCAGTTCGAGGGATCGGGCATGGCCGGCCAACTCCTCCCAGTCGTCTCGCATCAGCGGCTCGCCGCCGGAGAAGACGATGATGGGCCGGCCCAGCGTGGCCGTCGAGTCCAATACGGCGCGGAACTCATCGCTCGTCAGGTCTTCCCTGGCCGCCTCCCTCGCCACGTCGAGTCGGCGGCAGTGGATGCAGGCGAGGTTGCACAGGGCCGTCGATTCCCAGAACAGCAGCCGCAGCGGCTGGATCGCGGGTGGGTCATCGTGCATACTCGCACCAGTTGACGGCCGGCGGGACCGGCCTCGGGCTCTTGCTGTTGCTCTGACCTCTAACCTCTCGCCTCTTGTCCACGCGGCTGGGCATGCCCTACAGGTCCGGCGATCCGGGCTTGGGGGTGTACTTACGGACGAGGGTGACGATATCCTGCTGGTCGGGCTCGAGCTCGAGCGACCTGTGCCAGGCCTTCAGGGCCTTCTCGCGCAGGGCGGCGTTGCCGGGGTGCAGGACATACTGCGTCATGTAGACCACGCCCAGCCCGCGATGGGAGGCGGCGCTTTCCCTGTCGATCGAGATCGCCTGCTCGTAGGCCTCGATGGCCTTGTCGTATTCCTTGCGGTGGTAGAGGCACGTGCCGAGCTGCTCCCGGGCCGGCGCGCTGTCGGGCGCCTCGCGGACGGCCAGCTCGAACGCCTTCAACGCCGGCGTCAGCCGGTCCTGGCGCATATACGTCGCGCCGAGGTTCATCAGCAGCTTCGGCTGGTGGACGTCCAGCTCGAGGGAGTCCTTGTAGGCCTTGATCGCCTCGTACAGCCTCCCCTGGCTGTCGTAGATGATGCCGAGGTTGCTGTAGGCTTCGGGGCTGTCGGGCTTCAGGGCGATGGCGGCCTTGCAGTACTTCTCGGCCAGCTCGTACTTCTCCAGGGAGAAGTAGCAGGCGCCGAGATTGAGGTTGGCCTCGAAGTCGTCCGGCTCGAGGAGGATTGCGCGGACGTAGACGCCGACGGCGCGGCGGAGGTAATCGCGGGCCTCGTCGATGCCCTTGGCGGCATCGGAGAGGTACTGGTAGACCACGCCGAGGTTGTAGTGCGGGCGGAAGGCGTAGGGATTGGCCTCGCAGGCGGACTCGTAGCAGACGCGTGCCAGCCCGTAATCGCCGCGCCGGCGGTGAATGTTGCCCATCGCCGCGTGGGCGATCGACAGGTCCGGGTCGGCCCGGACGGCCTTGGCCAGCTCCCTCAGGGCGGCGTCCAGATCGCCCGAGTCGGCGTAGAGTTGTCCCTGGACGAAGTGGCCGACGGCCTGCTTCTGATCGATCGGCTGGCAGCCGACCGCCGCGAAGCCGGCGGCGGCGATCAGCAACGTCGCGATCCGCCCTCTGCACATGGCTCATCCATCCTGATTGATCCCTGCCCGCCGCCGGTGGGCCCGTCCGTGGGCGCCTCGCCCCGGCGGCGGCCAACACTTGTGGTTGTAGTCCGTTAACCCGCGCAGGTCAAGATGCTGCGTGTTTTCGTGGCTGCCGGATATCGTGCGACGGTAGAATACACGGCGGGCACCAGACCGGGCCGAGGATGGACCAGACAGCCGGGAGAGACTACCGCGTCAGGAAACGCGAGGACGTTCGGCGGATCTTCGCCGAGGGGCGCCGCGCGCGCGACCGGCGGCTGACCGTGCTGGCCGCGCCGAACGGGCTGGCGGTCGCAAGATGCGTGGTGGCCGTTTCGAAGCGGCATGGCGGGGCGGTGCGTCGCAACCGGATCAAGCGGCTGTGTCGGGAGGCGTTCCGGCTGTCTCGGGGGCGGCTGACGGCCGGGTGGGATTACGTGCTGCTGCCGTACCCCGGGCCCGAGGCGACGCTGGCGGGGCTTCGCGCGTCGGTGGTAGGCTTGGCGCGGCGCGTGACCGGCGGGGGGGGGCGGCAGGAGGGGGACGGATGATCGGCCGGTATTGGCGTGCCGCATCGCGGCTGCTGGGCGGCGGGCTGATCCTGCTGGTCCGGCTTTACCAGGTGACGCTGTCTCATTGGGTGGGGCGGCAGTGCCGCTTCGTCCCGTCGTGCAGCACCTACTTCATCGAGGCGGTGCGGACCCACGGGCCGCTGCGGGGGACCGGGCTGGGTCTCTGGCGGATTCTGCGGTGCAACCCGTTCGGCAAGGGAGGCTTCGACCCGGTGGCACCGGCGCCGGGGGACCGGCGAGGGGGCGGCAGGCGGGCAGGACGAGCGGAAAATTCCCCCGAATGCGGGAGTACAGGCGCTTGACAGACCGGCCGATAGGGGGTATAATCCTGGCATATTCGGGAAGGAGCCCCGCTCACGCTGATGCTCACCTTCCCGGCAGAAGAGGTACGCAGGGAAGGAGCGTTGCTCACGCGAATGCTCACCTTCCCGCAAGAAGATGCTCAAATCAATGAAGTGGTCGTCCCAGCGAGGAGATTCTACGCTCCGGGGACGGCGAGGAGGCCATGATGCTCACGAAGAAACTGCTCATTACCCTGTTGGTCGTCGGCTTCTCTTGCACGTTTGCGTCGGCGGGGTTCATCGAGATCACCGACCCGACCCTGACGATCCAGGACGTCCTCGACAACTACAGCACCATTCCGGGCTATGAGTTCAGGGTGCTCGACAAGGTGTTCGCCGACTGGGACGTCCGGACGATCGGATCAATCGGCGCCGCGGCGCCGGACGCCGACGAGATCCTCGTCGTGGGCGGCTACTGGGATTCCGGCCCGTACGCCGGGGAGGTCGGCCTGAGGTTCAACAGCGGCTGGGTGGCCGGCAGGAACCAGATCTCGTCGAGCACGATCACCTTCACGGTGGACACGGATCCGGCCTGGGATGTCGTGGGCACGACGCTGTACGTGGACCTGTTCGAGGCGGACCACAACTCGCTGGCGTCAATCTCCACGAACGTCTACAACGAACTGCCGGGCCCGGGCATCAACTACATCGCCAGCGGCTACGTGTTCAAGGACGGCGTCAACGGCCTCACTCAGCAGACCGACCATGCCGACTTCGCGCAGGAGGACAAGGTCTGGGTGAAGACGGGCGTGACCGCCAACTCGGACAACGTCGACGGGCGCATCGCCCACATCACCGAGTTCTACCAGACGTTCGGCCAGATCCCCGAGCCGGCGACGCTGGGGCTGCTGGGGCTCGGCGCGCTGGCGCTGATCCGGCGAAGGCGGCGGGCGTAGGGCGAGCGAGAGACGATTCGATATCCAAGACGGGACGGGCTTCCATGGGAGTCTGTCCCGTTTTCGTGCGCGCGGTGAGGGACAGCGAAGAGCCCCCGGTCCCGGGACCGGGGGCGAAATCGGTCTGTGAGTGAGGGTCACCGTTTGGGGCGCTTGCGGGGCTTTCGTCGCGTGGTGGCGCGGACGGGCTCGCCGGTGACGGTCCCCTCGCCGGTGGGGCGGTGGGGGCCGACGATGATCGGCTTGGCCTCGCGGCACAGGTGCCTCTTGTGGGCGTCCTCGATGATCGCGACGGCCTCCTTGAGACTGTCGGTCAGGTGGAACAGGCTCGTGTCTTCGGGGGAGATCTTCGCGTAGCGGTTCCGGAGCATCGCCTTGTCGATCCACCCCAGCAGGCCCCGCCAGAAGCTGCGCCCGATCAGCACGACGGGAAAGGGCTCGACCTTCTCGGTCTGGATCAGCGTCATCGAGTTGAAGAACTCGTGCAGCGTGCCGAACCCCCCCGGGAAGCAGACGAACGCGCAGGCGTACTTGACGAACATCACCAGCCGAGCGAAGAAGTACCGGAAGTCCAGCCGCACGTCGGCCCACGGGTTGGCGCTCTGCTCCAGCGGCAGGGTGATGTTCAGCCCCACGCTCGTGCCGCGGACGTCGTGGGCGCCTCGGTTGGCGGCCTCCATGATGCCCGGCCCGCCGCCGGTGATGACGGCCAGGCCCTTCTCCGCCAGCATCGAGGCCAGCTTCCGCGCCCTGCGGTAGTCCGGGTCGGACCGCGGCGTCCGCGCCGAGCCGAAGATGCTCACCGCCGGGCCGATGTGGCTCATCGTCTCGAATCCCTCGACGAACTCGCTCATGATGCGGAAGACGCGCCACGTGTCCTGGTTGACGAATTCCGACGTATCGCTCATGACGGCTCCAGCAAGGCCCCAACCTCGGCGACGGACAGCAGTATAGCCATCGGCCGACCGCCCCCCGACCCGTTAGCCCATCGCAGGCGCCCGCCGCCGCTTACCGCCCCGTTCCCCGATCGCGCTGCCTCCGCCGCACCCGCAACAGCACCCGCCACGGATAGAACAGCCGCGCCGCGACCAGGTTGTACACGTCGATCCCGATCGTCCGCACCATGTCCCGCGCCCGCCGAGCGCCCGGGTCGGGCATACCGATCAGCAGGCAGAACGCCGCGAACCGCGCCAGCATCGACAGCGCGAACGTCGCGTGCCAGTTGTTCCATTCGAACGGGCCGACCCGCCAGGGGGCGTAGCCGGGCACGCGGGCGATCCAGTCGGCCGTCAGCCCGCCGACGACCCCGCCGAGCACGCCCCCGATACCGATCAGCACGGCGTGGGCGGCGACGTACTTGCTCCGCCCCTGCCCGTCGGCGAAACCCAGGATGATCCCCTGCTGACCCATCATGATCCCCGCCCACCCGACGAAGCCGAAGAAGATCGTCGTCGCGCAGATCAGCCACGCCCCCACCGGCGCGCCGGGCGGGATCGGCACCCAGCCGGCGGCGGAGACCGACAGCCCCACCGCCGCGCCGAGCCGTTCGACCAGCCCGCCGACGGCGCCGGCCGCCGCGTTGACGCCGTCCGTGACGAACGGCGGATTTGGCGTGTACTTCGAGGCGAAGAAGTACGGCGCGACGCCGAAGACGGCGAAAGCGGTCGACAGCATCAGCGCGGGCCTTCGGCCCCACCGGTCCATCAGCCGGCCCCACTGCTTGACCGCCACGATCGCGACCAGCGGTCCGAGGAGCATGAAGATGACGTTCGTCGCCAGGTGGCTGAAGCCGAGGTTTTCGCGCATGTTGCGGACGTAGAACGGCCCGCCGACGGCCATCGCGAACATCACCATTGCCCCGTATGTCACGTAGCGGCGGAATACGCGGTCGGTCAGCGGCTCGAACAGGAGCTGACGGATCGCGGCCAGGACATACCGCGCGGCATAGCTGACGGCCCCGAACAGCCCCCCCGCGGCCAATTGCGTCACGCGGATCATCACGGCCGGCCTGCGCGGCTCGCTCGCCGTGGTGGGGATCACCTCCCGCAGGCGGAGGAACAGCAGGACGTCCGTGGTGCCGAAGACGGCCGCCGCCACGAACAGGGCGCTCAGAGCCCACAGCAGTCTCGGCTGGGCGTCGGGGGTGAAGGCCAGGCTGTCGTCGATGACGCGATCCATCACGATCGCCAGGAGGATCGCCACCGGGAACTGGAGCAGCCGCGTGACCCGCTGGCGCGTGGCGAGGTATCGCCCGCGAATCCGCCGCGGGATCAGGTCGCCCATCCACGCGTACCAGGCCGTCATCCCCACCGCCTGGAGTGTCCAGGCGGCCAGCATCACTGCCAACACCAGCCAGATCGCCACCGGCCCCGGGGCCAGCAGCAGCGGAATGATCCCCACCAGCAGCCACGCTGCTCGGGCCGTGCCCATCGTCACGAGGAACAGGTACTTCCGAAGGCCCGTCCGCTCGACCAGGATCGTGCCCACCAGCTGCCCGAATGCCGCGATGAACGGTATCGCGCGCATCAGCCCGAAGTGAAAGTCGTCGCAGCCGAGCATCCGCCGGAAGCTGTTCATCCAACTCCCGATGATGCAGGTCATCCAGATAATGCCGAACCCCCAGGCCGCCGTGACCAGGCGAAGCGACCGGCGGAGTTCCGCCTTGCGGATGCTCAACGCCGGCAGAACGTCATAGGATCTGTGCCGCAGCGCCATGGAACCGACCTCGCGACGCCGCGATGGGGCGCCTCCGGGCTCCCGCCCGCTCGTCAGGCCGAACCTAACCGACCCGACCGCCGCGGCAAGCGAATTCCCGCCACTTTGGCAGAAAAACCCCCGCCGGCCTCGCGAAAAGCCCTTGTCAGGGCGGGCCTTCGACGCTATCATCTCTCGATTCGCGAGCACACGAAGGCGACAACCGGCAACCCGAAGAGGCTGTAGCGATGCACTATCCCCGAAGAGTGTCGAAGATCAAGCGCATCCGGAAGTTCGGCTTCCGCGCCCGGATGCGGACCAAGAGCGGGCGGAGGATCATCAACCGCAAACGGCGCCGCGGGCGCCAGGTGCAGATCGTCTAGCCCACCTCCCCCTGACCCAACTGCGGGCAGGCGCGCCGACGCGGCGCCCTGCCCGCCTCCATTTCTGCTCTGCACGGACGGCCTTCCCCGGTCCGAGCGTCTCCGCGCGGCCCTGAAACGCTCATTCGCGGGCGCGGCGAATGGAGGGGCATCTCCGCGTCCACACTTTGGACGCTCCCCGTCCCTCCGGCCCCCGCGCTCTGGCACGCGCTTCGCCGCCCGATTATAGTCCTCTCCAAGTCCAACCGCAGAGGAGGACCAACTTGATGAACAGCCGCAACCGACACCTGCCGATGATCGGCGCCCCCGCCGCCTGCCTGCTGCTGATCTGTATCACCCACGCCCCCGCCGGCCCGCCCCGCCCGGTCTTCACGGCCGCGGGCAAGGCGTTCCCGTTCGACACAGGCAAGCTGCGCGGCACGTTGCGGAAGGCCGGCCGCTCGCGCGGCATCCAGCCGGCCTTCACCGCGGCGCCGCCGATGCCGCTGGCCGGCGGCGCCGGCCTGCTGTCTCCCTACCGCCTGCTGACCCCGGACGCCCGGTTCGGCACGGCCGCGTGGGACTGGGCCAGCCGCGCCAGCCTGCTCGGCGACGGCGCGGTCGAAGTCCACTGGCAAGCGGACAAGGAGCACCCGCTGGACATGAGGGCCGTCTACCGCTGGGCGTCGGCCGACACGCTCGACTTCCACGCGACCGTCACGCCGAAACGGAAGCTGAAGCGTTTCGAGTTGTTCCTCGCCTCGTACTTCAGCGGCTTCCCGGCCTCGTTCGCCTACGCCCGCCGCAAGGGCGAGGCCGGCGGGGAGCCCGCTTTCCTGGAGGCGACCAAGGCCGACGGGCACTGGCAGGCGTTTCCGCGCGACGAGGAGGCGGCGCGGATGGTCGCTGACGGCCGATGGAAGCACCCGCCGAATCCGGTGGTGTGGAAGATCCGCCCCCGGCTGGCCGGCGCGCTGGCGATCCGTCGCGACGCGAGGCGCGGCCTGGCCGCCGTCCTGATGGCCCCGGCGTCGGATTGCTTCGCCATCCTGATGCCCTATGGCGAGGAGGGCCATCGCTCGGTCTACTTCTCGCTGATCGGCCGGGACCTGAAGGCCGGCGAGTCGGCCACCGCACAGGCGCGCCTGGTCATCCGCCGAGAGATCACCGACGAGCAGGCCGTCGCGATGTACAGGGCCTACACCCGTAAGCTGCCGCGAGTTCGGGCGAGATCGGCCGGATTCGACTTCTTCGCCCTATGCATGGATACACACGACGCCAAGCGCCGCACGCTCGCTCAACAGGCCCAGCTGCTCAAGCAGTTGGGCTACGACGGGGCGGGGCATCTCTGGCTGGCCGGGCTTCGCGAGCGCATCGACACGCTCGACGCCGCCGGGCTGAAGCTGTTCCAGGTGTACTTCCGCCTGAACATCTCGCCCGGGGCGAAGCGGCCCTACGACCCACAACTCAAGCGTGCTTTGCTGCTGCTGAAGGGGCGACCCACGACGGTGGCCGTGCTCGTCAGCGGCGGCAAGCCGTCCGACACGGCGGCAGACGCCCGGGCCGTTGCCCTGCTCCGCGAGATGGCCGACCTCGCCCGCCCGCACGGCGTGAGGCTCGTCCTCTACCCGCACGCGGGTGACTGGCTGGAGAAGTTCGGCGACGCCGTCCGCGTCGCGACAAAGGTCGACCGGCCCAACGTCGGCGTCATGTTCAACCTCTGCCACTTCCTCAAGGTCGACCACGAGAAGAACATCGCGCCCCAGCTCGAACAGGCCGGGCCGCTGCTGATGGCCGTCAGCATCAACGGATCGGACCGATCGGCCGACATCCGCGGCGGGAAGGGCAAGTGGATCGCCCCTCTGGACGAGGGCAACTTCGACATGGCCGGCCTGCTGCGAACGCTGAGGCGGATCGGCTACACCGGTCCGGTGGGCCTCCAATGCTACGGCCTCCGCGGCGACGCCCGCGACCACCTGTCGCGCTCGGTGGCCGTGTGGCGAAGGCTGAACGCGGCGGCCGACGAGAAGTGAGGCCCCCTCCCCACCCGCACCTGCCGGAAGGCACAGGAGATCGCCTGATGAAACTCATCGCCGAATGCGTCGTGGCGCTCGTGTACGCGCTGGTCCTGACGGCCTGCCTGATCGGGAGCGTCAGTTGCTTCCTCGCCGCGGGAGACACCAAGGACGGGGCGTTCGCCGTGGCGGGGGCCATCCTCGTTCTGGCGTTCTTCTACGCCCTGAACACCGCCACCCCAAAACCGAGGTAGCCAAGCGGGCACGCCCGTCACGGCCGGCCGGGCGGAGCGGCCCGGGGCTCACCGGCCGTCGGGGGAAGGCTGCGCAGCAGCGCCGCCGCGCGGTCGCGGACGGCCTCGTAGCCGCCCGGGGCGAGCATGAAGTGGGCGCAATACATGTAGGCCTCGTCCGCCTCGTATCCGCCTTCGGCGTAGATCTCGCGGTGCGGCAGGTAGCCGATCAGGCCGTTGGCGCAGCCGATCACGTAGGTGCGCGGCCCGACCCGATCGCGAAGCTCGTCGCCCATCCGGGAGAAGACCTCGGCCCCCACGGCGGCGAAGCGTGCCCGGCCGATGCGCAGCACCTGGAGGTCCGTCGAAACCGTCCTCGGCGCGCCGCCGGCCGGCAGGGCCAGCGTCTCGTCGCGCCACTGCCGCATGGCGCGGCGGATACGCCGATCGATCGCGTTGTCCTCGGGCGCCGCCGCCACCGCCCGCTCGTGCCGCTGCCGCACTTCGTCGGCCGATAGAACGGTCAGCGGCAGTTCGAGCGTCTCCATGGCCGTGGCAAGATCGGCGGGATCCCACGTCTCGGGCGTCTCCAGGGCGGCCAGGATCGCCCCGCCCAACTCCCGGCCGTAGCCTCGCATCAGCGACGGGTCGGGCGACTGCTCGGGCGGGTCCACGTTGCCGCACGCGCCGTTGGCCATCAGCACGACGGGCTCGCCCGGCAGGTGTTGCCGGATGGACCTGGCAGCCGCTCCGGCAACGTCCGCGGAGATCAGCCGGTTCCGGCTGGACAGCGCCACGTTATGCATGCCGTAGTTGGCGAGCACGGCAAGGGCCCGCCCGTCCGCGTCCACGACGGCCAAGGCGGCCGCCCGGTGGTCGGCATGCGAGTGCGGGCCGCCCTTGCGGCGGTCAGCCCCCAGCGTGCAGCGGCCCTCGCCGAAGCGAAGTGTGACCGGACGGGCCTCCGCGGCCGCCGTCTCCGCGACCGCACGAAGCCGCTCGCCGAACGCCTCCATGTAGCCCGGGTCGATACGCCCGCACTCGCGGAGCGGCACGGTCGCCGGGCCCGAATGCGTGTGGGTCGCGCTGAGCAGCACCTGCCTGCTCTCGAGCGACAGCTTCTCGCACAACTGCTTGCGCAGTCGCTCGGCGTCTGCCCGCGTGAAGCCGATCACGTCGCAGTGCAGCCACAACAGCTTCTCGCCGCCGGGCTCATCGCGTCGGAGATAGAGGGCCCGGGCGTAGAGATCGTCGAGGAGGCCGACGGAGGGCTGCTCGCGGGCGACGAAGCCGCTCAGCTCGGTTCCGACCGGAGGAGTGATCGCCATCCTCGCGGCGCCGGCCCTCATGGGAGCAGCTCGCGGCGATGGTCGTGGACCTTCCGCAGTGCCCGGACGATGTCCGCGATGTCTTCGGCCGTCCCGAGCAGCACCTGCTGCGGGAGCCACAAGGCCTCCGCGCAGAGCTGCTCACAGGCCGGGCAGCAGACGTCGCGATAGTCCGGCCGGTCTCCTGCCTGCCCGTCGCCGCGGAACGGCCCGAAGTCCGCTCGCCGGAACCAGGGCAGCCGGTAGATCGGCAGGCCGTAGCCTTCGGCGACGGGAATCCCCTCGGCCCCGGCCGCCTCGATAAACCGCTCCCGGGGCACGCCGCCGAAGGCCGCCGCATCGTACCTGAACACGTACAAGTGGTTCGCGTGGCGCACGTCGGCCCCGCCGCGCGGCAGCGGTTCGATGCCGGGCACGGTCCGAAGCCGCTCGTCCAGAGAGGCGGCGCTTGTCTCGCGAATCGCCATCTGCTCGTCCAGCCGGGCCATCTGCGCCAGCAGCAGCGCCGCCTGAAACTCCGCCATCCGGTAGTTGACCCCGAGGATCTCGTGGCCGTACCACTTGCCCTGCCGCGCTCGCCCGCAGTTGTGGATCGACTCGCACCGCTCGTGCAGGTCGGCGTCGTTGGTGAGGACCATTCCTCCCTCACCCGCCGCGAGGTTCTTCGACGACTGGAAGGAGAAGCACCCCATGTCCCCCAGCGATCCGACTCGCTTGCCGTGATACTCGGCGCCGTGGGCCTGGGCGCAGTCCTCGATGACGACGAGGCCGTGGGCGCGGGCCACGTCGAGGACGGCGTCCATCTCGGCGGGCCGGCCCGCGAGATGCACGGGGATGACGGCCTTGGTCCGGGGCGTGACGGCGGCTTCTATCTCCGCCGGGTCGATGCAGCACGTCTCGGGCAGGACGTCGACGAAGACGGGCGTGCAATTGGCCAGCACGACGGCGGCCGCCGTGGCCACGAAGGTATACGGCGGGACGATCACCTCGTCGCCGGCCTGAACGCCCGCCGCCAGCAGCGCCACGTGCAGCGCGACCGTACCGTTGCAGACGGCCACGCCGTGGGCGCAGTCGTGGTACGCGCCGAAGGCCCGCTCGAGCTGCCGAACCTTCCGCCCCCCGATCCCCCACATCCCGCTGCGAAGGACGCCCAGCAGGGCGGCCTCCTCCTCGCCGCCCGCGACGGGCCAGGAGGCGAAGGGCCTGCTTCGCACCTTCGGTCCGCCGTGAATCGCCAGCTTTCCTGCCATCTCTGCCTCGCCCCTTCGCCGGGCCGACGAGCAGTACGCGCCGCCGGACGCCATTGTCCGCGCGCCGGGTGCCGCCCGCAAGGGCGCCCTCGTGCCCCTTCGCTCCGGGGCGGAGCAGAAAAAAGGCGACGAGCCCGACGGGCATGCATGCCTGCCGGGCTCGCCGCGAGATTGTGGTGCCTGCGGTAGACAGGCGCGTTACCTGCCTAGCGCAGGCCACCTATCAAACCGTTGTCCATGGATCACCTCCTTCCCGAATACGGGCCTCGCCCAACCGTCACCCATACGGGCCGCCGGGCCATCACTCCCTCGGACGCCTCCGAGGGCCCGACGCCGGCCGATGCCGTCCGGCCCGGCCGACAGGAAAGGCGCTAAGGAGTTTCACGCCTTCCATACTCCTTATTATACGGCATCGTTGCGGTTCAGGCAACCGGTTGGTGTTTGCGGTTTGCCATCAGCCGCACTTGGTCGCCGATGCCCTTCGGTGCGAGGGCGTCGGAGCTGCGCGTCTTGAGCTGCCGAGAGTTGCCCGTCAGCCGCGCCGTCTTCTGCCCGCGCGCGCGAAGCGCCGTGTCGAACGGCCCTTCATGGGGGTCTCGTTGACCAACGGAGAGGTCACTTCGCCCCGAACCACACGGGGCTGGACCAGGCGATTTCCTCGTCTTTCTGGACGACGCGGACGTAGTAGTAGCTTCGGCCGGGCACCGGCCGGCGGTCGGTGAAGCTCAACTCGGCGGCCTTGGCGTCGGCTTTCGGCCGGTGCGTGTAGATGAAGCGGTTGTTGCGGCAGATCTCGACGCGATCGATGGCGGCGGGGCATCGAACGTGGATGGTGACCTCGACGCTCTTGGCGGCCGGGGCGGCGACCTTCTCGCCCATCAGGTGGCCGCCCACGCGGACGTCGAGGAACATGCGGGCCGCCGTCGTGCCGAAGCAGTGCCGTGCCCGCAACGCGTCCAGGATCGCCTCGCGCGTCAGCTGCGGCGCGTAGACGCATGCCTTGCCGTAGCCCCCGCCGTGATCGGGGCTGGCGATCACGCCGATGACGATCCCCCGCGCCCAGGCGTCCTGGAGGAAATAGCCGCCCTCGGCCGCCGTCCGCTTCGCCTGCCGGATCGTGCCCTCATGCTCGTACGAGCCGCGCGTCTGGAAGATCTCCGCCACCGGCTGGGCCGTCTCGTCCGTGAAGCTCCAGTCCGTCGGCACGTTGCCCGTGTCGGCGAGCTGGTGGGGGATGTGCACGAAGTTCGCCTTCATCTTCCGCAGGTCCTCCCACACCTGCGCCGGCGTCTGGTTGTTGCGGGCGTTCCACCATCGCGGCAGGTACCTGTCGGCGAAGATCAAGTTGCGGTGCCCGTAGTAGCCGTACGGGTGCTTGGCGGAGTACTTCTCGAACGTGCTGGTCCATTCCTCGCCGAGGAACGTCAGGTACCGGCCGGGGTCCTCGTTGGCCCGGGCCAGCTTGGCCGTCATCGACCACAGGTACGGGTTCAGGTTGTAGCCGTGATCGGTCACGCAGGCGAAGTCGAGGCTGGCGATGTCTCGCATGTGCTGGTGGCTCTCGTCGATCGTCTGGTCGCCGACGCGGTTGCAGACCGACACGTTGGTGTGCTCGTGCAGGTCGCCGTAGTACAGCTTGAGCGTCCGGCCCTTGTACTCGATCGAGGGGGTGGGGGCGTCCTCGCCGCGGGCGATGCGGATCGTGCCCGGCTCGAACGGGGCGTTCGGCTCGGCCAGCGGCTCGAGCTGGAGCCTCGAGGCCGGCGGGCTCGGCGTGAGATCGAGACGGGCCAGGTAGACGTCGCTGTTGGCCTCGCCCGTGCGGTCGAGGGTGGACCAACTGTTGGGGATGTCGTCGTTGAGCAGCGCGACGACCGCCCGCCTGCCCTCGACGACGAGGGTGGGGCGGCGGTCCATGCCCTTGCCGCTGGAGATCGGCCGGGAGCGCTGCCACTTCTCGCCGGTGTAGCAGGCCAGGTGGGCGTCCCACCCGGCCCGGGGCAGGCGCGGGCGGAGGAAGGCGACCCACAGGCGCCCCTCGGCGTCGAAGGCGATGTCGCCCGCCTCGCACCGCCCGGCCAGCGGGGATCTCGCCAAGTGTTTGGTCGCCGACAGCCCCTTCGGCGTGACCTTGGCGACGATCAGCCGCCGGCGATTGGTCCGGCCGATGTTGTAGCGTTCCGTCTGCGCGTGCTCGTAGAGCAGCCACAGCTCGTCACCCCGCGCGACGAGCCGGGCGTGGCGATCGACGCCCGGGGCCTTGGTCAGGCGCCGTTCGGGCGCCCATCTGCCGTCTGCCCCTCGGCGGCGGAGGTGGACGTCGTAGTTGTTCTCGCGAAAGCTGTGGTAGGCGACACAGACCTCCCCGCTTTGCAGCACGGCGATCGACGGGCCGTAGCTGGCTACCCCCGCGGCGCTGATCGCCTCGGGCGGTGTGATCTGCCCGCCCCGCACGCTGGTCGTGTAGATCCGCCGGCACCCGTCGCGGTTGGACTCCCACGCGCAGTACATCGTGTGATCCTTCGCGGCTGCGACGGGTTTGATGTCGACGGCGGCGTGTTGTGTCAGCCGCGTCGGCTTCCGTGGGCCTTCGGGTCCGCACGGGGCCGAGTACACGTCCCAGTTGCCCGCCACCTCGGCGGCGTAGCAGACGGTGACGGACTCGCCGGCCGGTGCGGCCGTGACGCCTAGGATGTACGTCCCCTTGCCCCCCACGATCTGCCACGCGCCGAGCTTCTGGAGCTTCTTGCCCTCGAGGCGGTAGCGGGCGACCTGGAGCGAATCGGCGCCGGGGCCGAAAGGGGACCTGGCCGCCTTCGCGCCTCCGACGAGGCGGAAGCTGTTCCACGCCGCGTACAGCGTCCCGTCGGCCGCGCGGGCCATCGCCGGCTCGTCGTTGAAGCCGACGCCCCCCGAGACGGACGTCTGCGACGGCATGGCCGTCTCGATGAAAGCCGCGTCGTCCACCCAGATCCGCCCGGGCGGCTCGCCGTGGGAAGACGGGGCGATGATCTGGAGCTCGAGCATCCCGTCATGGCCCGCGGAGAAGGACGCGGCGTAGCGGGTCCACCGTCCCGGGACGCGCGGCCAGGTGCCGACCATCGCGCGATTCTTCGTCCGAGGCGGGACGACCCACAGCACCAGCTTCGTCCGCTTCGTCGCCTTCGCCCAGATGCTGAAGCGGTACAGGTTGCCCTTGCGGACCTTCACGCGGCGCTTCAGGAACAGCGCCTGGCGCGGGCCGGTCACCTCGCCGGTCAGACAGGCCTTGCCCCCGTGAGCCACGCCCGCCGTGGTGACCAGCTCGTGCTTTGCATCCGCCTGCCACCCGGCCGTGCCGTCCTCGAACCCGCCGTTGGTCAGCAGATCGACCGGCCCGGCCGCCCCCGCCACCGACGCCCAAAGCCCCCACGCCGCCACACACGCCGTCAGCCGTCTCGTTGCCCGCAGCATGTCATCTCCTCGCGGCAGGGGTTGCCTCTTCTCGCTGCCCCGCATTATCGACCCCGGCGCAGTGCCGGACAAGCACGCAAGCGGATGCTCTCAGGCAAGGAAGGACAGAGTCCGGGATCTCGCACTTCCGCGCCGCCCTGTTGGCAGTAGAGTATGGTCTGGTTAGGGCAAGCGGTTGTCCGGCAGTCAGTCGGTCGGGCCCCCGCCAAGATACCGGTCGATGGCGGCGGCGGCGCGTTTGCCGTCGCCCATGGCGAGGATGACGGTCGCGCCGCCTCGGACGATGTCGCCGCCGGCGAAGACGCCCGGGATGCTCGTCATCTGGTTCTCGTCGACCTCGATGTTGCCCCACTTGTTGAGCTTCAGCTCGGGGCAGGAGGCGGTCAGCAGGGGATTGGCGCGGGTGCCGATGGCCACGACGGCGATGTCGGCGGGCAGCTCGAACTCGCTGCCCTCGATCGGCAGGGGGCGACGGCGCCCGGAGGCGTCGGGCTCGCCGAGCTCCATCCGCTGCATGCGGACGGCGCGGACCCAGCCGTCGTCGCCGCCGAGGATCTCGAGGGGGCTGACGAGGAACATCAGCTCGATGCCTTCCTCTTCGGCGTGGTGGACCTCTTCGGCCCGGGCGGGCATTTCGGCGCGGCTGCGGCGGTAGGCGAGGACGGCGCGCCGCGAGCCGAGGCGCTTGGCGGTGCGGACGCCGTCCATGGCGGTGTTCCCGCCGCCGAAGACGACGGCGACGGGCCCGCGGGCGATGGGGGTGGGGCTGTCGGGGCGGTAGGCGCCCATGAGATTGACGCGCGTGAGGTACTCGTTGGCGGAGTAGACGCCCTTGAGGTTCTCGCCCGGGACGTTGAGGAACATGGGCAGACCGGCGCCGTTGGCGATGAAGCAGGCGTCGAACTCGTCGGTGACCTGGCCGACGGTCAGAGTGCGCCCGATGATCACGTTCAGCTCGACCTTCACGCCGAGGGCGCGGAGGTTGTCCACCTCGCGGTCGACGATCCCCTTGGGCAGGCGGAACTCGGGGATGCCGTATCGCAGCACGCCGCCGGCGGCGTGGAGGGCCTCGAAGACGGTCACGTCGTGGCCCCTTCTGGCGAGTTGCCCCGCGGCGGTCAGCCCGCCGGGCCCCGAGCCGATGACGGCGACCTTGCGGCCTGTCTTCTCGGCGGGAGCCGACGGCGGCGGGGCGTTCTCCGCGGCCCAGTCGGCGATGAATCGCTCGAGCCAGCCGATGGCGACGGGCTGGCCCTTCTTGCCGCGGACGCACTCGATCTCGCACTGGGTCTCCTGCGGGCAGACGCGTCCGGTGGTGGCGGGCAGGTCGTTGTCGGCGGCCAGCAAGGCGGCCGCCGCGGCGAAGTCGCCCGCCGCCACCTGCTCGAGGAACTCGGGGATCCGCACGGCGACGGGGCAGCCGGCGACGCAGGGGCGGGTCTTGCACTGGAGGCAGCGGGCGGCCTCCCGGACGGCGGCCTCGGCCTGGAGGCCGAGGTTGACCTCGGAGAAGTTGATCGCCCTTTCGGCGGCGTCCTGCTCGGGCATCTGTGTCCGGTCGATGGCGAGCCGTTGCTTGGGGCTGAGTGGTTCGGTCATTGGTCGGCCCCCTCGCTGGGTTGGTCCGCGCGGGCCTCGAGGCGGCACGCGGCCTCCTTGTAGGTGTTCTGGCGGCTGGCCAGCTCGCGGAAGTCGACGAGGTGCCCGTCGAACTCGGGCCCGTCGACGCAGGCGAACTTGATCTCGCCGCCGACGGTGACGCGGCAGCCGCCGCACATGCCCGTCCCGTCGACCATGATCGGGTTGAGGCTGACGATCGTCTTGATGCGGGCCGGCTCCGTCTGCCGCGCGACGGCGGCCATCATCGGCACGGGGCCGACGGCGTAGACGGCGTCCGGCCGGCCGGCCGGGTCCGCGAGGACCTCGGCCAGCACCTCTGTCACGAAGCCCTTCACGCCCAACGAGCCGTCCTCGGTCGTGAAGTGGATCTGCGCGGAGATGGCGCCCAACTCGCGGCGGAGGATGACCTGCGGCTCGCTTCGCCCGCCGATGATGGTGGTCACCTCGTTGCCGGCCTGGGCGAGGGCCTTGGCCAGCGGGAACAGCACGGCCGTGCCGACCCCGCCGCCGACGCAGACGACCTTGCCGAACCGCTCGATTCGCGTGGGCCTGCCGAGCGGCCCGGCGACGTCGAGGATCGCCCCGCCCGGCGGGGTCGAGACGATGTCGGCCGTCCCCTCACCGACCGCCTGGATGATCAGCGTGATCGTGCCCGCCTCCGCGTCGGCGTCGGCGATGGTCAGCGGGATCCGCTCGTCGCCCTCCTCGTGGCGAACGATCACGAACTGCCCCGGCTGCCGCGCCGCGGCGATGCGCTCGGCCCGAACGGTGAGCCGGTGTATCTTCGGGGCGATCTCCTCGTTACTGAGAACCTCGTACATCCGCAGCACCTCACGTGTACCGAAGGTCATCAACTGGGTCCGGTAGCCTACCACACCGGCCGGGCGATGGGAACACCGCTGTGGGGCGGATGCGGCTTGAGCGGCGGCGGAGGGGGGCAGTAGTATGCAGTCCGAACAGGCCGGACTATGCGAGGAACGTGAGATGACGGCTTCGATGCCTCGCCGGATCGTGTGGGCAGCCGTGTGGACGCTGTGGCCTTGTCTCGGCGCGGCCGCGGAGGAGAAGCCCGCGCCGCAGCGGCCGCCGCGACCGCCGAAGATCAGCGGATCGGGCGAGCGGGGGCCCGCGAAGATCATCTTCGACACGGACATGGACTCCGACTGCGACGATCTGGGCGCGTTGGCGATGCTCCACGCGCTGGCCGACGCGGGGGAGGCGGAGATCCTGGCGGTCATCACCACGACGGACGACCGTTGGTCCCCTCGCTGTGCCGACGCGATAAACACCTGGTACGGCCGGGGCGACATCCCGATCGGAGTGCTCGACCCGAAGCGCGGCGCGCGGGAGGGCCGATCGCGCTACACCCGCGCCGTTGCGGAGGCCTGCCCGCACGACCTGCGCGGGTACGAGTCGGCCGAGGAGGCCGTTGGGCTTTACCGGCGAGTCCTTGCCGCCCAGGCAGACCAGCAGGTCGTCCTCGTCACGGTGGGGCACTTGACGAGCCTGGGGCGGCTGATGAAGTCCGCCCCGGACAAGCACAGCCGGCTGACCGGGATGGAGCTGGTCGCGAAGAAGATCCGCCTCTGGTCCTGTATGGGCGGGCGGAACCCGAAGGGCCGGGAGCCGAACTTCTACCGGCCCGACCCGGCCTCGAGCGTCTACACGGTCAACCGATGGCCCGGGGAGGTCGCCTTCTGCGGCAGCGAGATCGGCGGCCCGGTCAAGACGGGCGCACGGTTGAGGGAGACGCCCGCCAATAACCCCGTCCGCATCGGGTATGAGAGCTACTTCCGCCGCCCGGGCCGGAACAGGTCCAGTTGGGACCAGATCGCCGTTCTATACGCCGTGCGCGGCCTGTCGGACTACTGGGACGCCGAGACGACGGGGCACTGCCACGTTTCGGCCGACGGCAGCAACGAGTGGCGCCGATCGCCCGACAAACGCCACGCGTATCTGAAGACGAAGATGCCCGTGGCGAAGCTGACCCGGGTGATCGAGGAGTTGATGATCCGGCCACCAAAGCGGGGCGGCGGGAGGATGGCCGGGGGGACGGCACCGGGAGGCTCGGCGTCGACGAGGCACTAGGCTCTGTCTGAAAACGCTGGCGCAGGCCCGAGGGCGAGCGAATCGCCGGCTGGCAAGGAGGCCGAAGCAGGCGATTCCCCTGCGAATCGCCGATGCAGGCCGACGCAGACCAGCGGGCG
>Ga0180437_10002766_pt1 | contig 27194 bp, 22 predicted proteins | sample SS_ome_4_FD_132410 | JGI IMG/M metagenome (GOLD analysis project Ga0180437, IMG submission 132410) | Hypersaline lake sediment archaeal communities from the Salton Sea, California, USA - SS_3_D_1 metaG | ecosystem: Environmental > Aquatic > Non-marine Saline and Alkaline > Hypersaline >...
AAAGCAAGGTCTCGTTCTTATTACAAAACCACGCAAAAATATGCCACATCCTCCTGCGACATTTATGGGAGTTACTTTACTTAAGGGACGGCAGCGAATTGCAACCGTCTTTGGCTCTCTTAAGCATCATTTTTCCCTTATTAACAGATATGCACGATCTCTTGTAGGCTATTTTTTTCAAGCTGTGGCAGCACTGCTTGCATACTGCAACAGAGAGTATGACATAAAGCCTGATCTACTCAATTATTTGGCGCCAACTTGTATTTCCTGATTCAGCTAAAAAATGGAGCCCTTACTCATATGCAAGATAAAGAAAAGGGAAGGACTGCGTTAAGATGTGCTAGCTGGAATGGAGAAGTTGCTAGCATATGGAGCTGATCCTGATTTGAGAGATAATGAGGGAATGTCCAGTATTTGTTGGGCTGAACGAAATGGTTGGTTAAAAGAGTCGGCTTTGCTGCAGAAGTATTCCGCGGTAAAAAGACTGGTATAAGTTAGTAGCTACCGGCAAGCTCTGTAAGTTCTTTGGTAATTTTAGCCTGACGTAACTTGTTATACGTCAATTCAGCTTTTTCGAGCAAACTTTCGGCATTGTGGGTTGCGCTATCCATGGACAAAAAACGAGAAGCCTGTTCTGCAAGTAGGGATTGAAAAAGCAAATGTTCCAGTGTTGATTGAATGAAAAGATTTGTGAGCATATCTAACAGTTCTTGAGGGGGTTGCTCCCAGGTATATTCTTCAGGAAGCTCTTGAGATTCATTATGAATATTCTTTGTCAAAGGAATAATGCTGGTAGCTTTAGGTTTTTGGAGAAAAAAAGTTTTCAGGACATTGCTTACTACCGTTACGGAATGGAATGTTGGATCAGCCTTTAAAATAGTATTGGTTATTTTTTCCAAAATTGCCGTAAAAGTAACTGTGGTAAATTTGTCATAGGTTGCAATAACAGGTGTAAAATTACCGGCTTTGAGATAATCTGCGGCACGTTTTCCAACTGCAATGAGTTGTATATGCTTCCTATCATAGTTGCTCAATATTGACTCGAATGATTTAAAAAGCAAGGAGTTGAAGGTTCCACAGAGTCCTTTTTGTGAACCTATTAAAATGATTAGATCTTTATGTTTGTGTGATTTGCGTGGCATGATAATAGGGTTATGCCAGCCAGGGAAACTTTGTTTGATTTTAAAAAATAGATGTTCGATTGAATTGCAATAATAGGTCAAAGGTTCTTCTTTGTGTTTCAACCGTGAGTGGGTAGACATTGAAATCAATCGCATCGCGTGAGTTATTTTTTTAATCGTTTTTATAGTTTTTATGCGTTGTCGCATTGCCATCAGTTTAGCCATAGAAATTACCTTTTTTGTTAAGGTACATATTTTATCATATAATACTCTTTCTTGTGTTTGGATGCAATAATGTTGAACATTGCCATAAAATCAAGACGTCTCGACTCTATGACCTTGCATTCAAAACAGACTTTTGATAAAGGTGATGGTAGACTAATGTTTATAGCTTTTTTCATAAGATTTTTATGGTATACGGTGTGCTTAAAGGGGGCGCAATGATTATTCTTGTAGATGGCTATAATGTACTGAAACAGGTGCATGATGGTGAACTCATAAGCGAGCAGCAAAGGCGGGCATTTATCAAACAGTTGGCTCTTTACCAGAAGATGCGAAAACATAAAAAGATTATGGTGGTATTTGATGGTGGTCCTGACACGTGGGCAACACAGGAAAAAATTCGAGGCATTCTTATTGTCTATGCCGGTGCCGGGCGAACTGCCGATGACTATATTCATTCATTTATGAAGGAGCATAAGGAGAAGGCTAGTAATATGCTGTTGGTTTCTTCAGATAGAGAGCTATGTTCCTGGGCCTGTGATAATAAAGTTTCCTCAATCGATGCACATGAATTTTATAAGCTAATGATGAAGGCAATCAATCCTCCGGTAAAGGTACCCGAAGGACAAAAAGCCATAAAAATAACTGAAGATTCTACCCCTGAACTGGATGAATTGATGCAGCAAGCTGCTCGTCATGTTAGCCCCAAAAGCACAGATTTGCCCGAGAAACAGCGGCAATCTGAAGTGCGCCATAAGCTTTCAAAAGAAGATCGAGCATTGCTTAAAAAACTAAGAAAATTATGAATGAGTATAACAGTATGGACATAGCAAAAAACATGCAAGAAAAAGGACATATCGTATTTGGTAAGGAGGAAATTCCTGAAGTTGTTAATTACCTGCATAGTCAGCTTCCTGAATGCAAGATTATGGCCTTTAGTGGGCCCTTGGGTGCAGGCAAAACCACATTAATACGGGAACTTTTGAGAAAATGTGGCATTACAGAGCCTATTACCAGCCCTACCTTTATTTATGTCAATCGGTACAAAAATGATAAAAATCAACTCTTTTATCATTTTGATTTATATCGAATTGATCGATTAGAAGATTTTCTGCAAGCAGGTTTTGACGAATACTTAGAAGATCCGAATAGTTGGTGCTTTATAGAATGGCCCGAAGTTATTGAGCCGATGTTGAAAAAGAGGTGTTGTTATATTACACTTGATTATCATAATAATAAGCGTGAACTGAGAATGAAGAAATTGTAGTTTCAACGAAAAAAAAGTTGCATTTAATGTTAAAAAAAACTACTCTATTCATACGTTTATCTGTTATAATTAAAAATGATATTTGACATTCTGGCGAGGTTCCCGAGCGGTCAAAGGGGACGGACTGTAAATCCGTTGGCTCCGCCTTCGCAGGTTCGAATCCTGCCCTCGCCACCAGAAAGACAACGCGGGAATAGCTCAATTGGTAGAGCGGCAGCCTTCCAAGCTGTAGGTTGCGGGTTCGAGTCCCGTTTCCCGCTCCAGAAAAAAGATTTAGCTGGCGTAGCTCAGTTGGTAGAGCAGCTGATTTGTAATCAGCAGGTCACTGGTTCAAGTCCAGTCGCCAGCTCCAAAAAGGTTGAAAGCTGCTTTCTCTTGTAAAATAAGTTGTTTTTTTCTTTTTTTCCTTGTAATATTATAATAAGTGGCGAGAAGAATGATAGAGCGCCCACGTAGCTCAGTAGGTAGAGCACTCCCTTGGTAAGGGAGAGGTCACCGGTTCAATCCCGGTCGCGGGCTCCAATAGCCCTATAGTATGGAATGATATAAAGATGGCAAAAAATAAAGTTACAGCACATTTGGCATGCAGGGAGTGCAAAGAGCGCAACTACAGCCAAGTAGTCTCTAAAAAGCGAAAAGTTGGCTCTTTAGAGCTCAAAAAGTTCTGCTCTCGCTGCCGCAAACATACCGAGCATAAGGAATCAAAGTAATTTGAAGGCCAGTAGCTCGAATTGGTAGAGCGGCAGACTCCAAATCTGCGGGTTGGGGGTTCGAATCCCTCCTGGCCTGCCAGTGCTATATAAAAAAATTGGAAATGAAGCTGAGTTTAATCAAAAATTGAATAGGCGTTGCTATGAAAGATGTGGCAAAATTTTTTCACGAAGTGCGAAGTGAGCTTTCTAAGGTCATCTGGCCCAGCTGGGATGATTTAGTTGGCTCTACGATCATTGTTTTGTTCGTTATCGCATTTTTTTCGGTTTATCTTGGAGTGCTTGATTTTGGAATTTCACAGATTGCAAAATATGTTTTTAGTCGTTTTGGTGCATAATAGTTTCAGGCAGGATTTGATCGAATGAAGCGTTGGTATGTAGTCCAGGTCTTTGCAGGATATGAAGACTTGATTAAGGCTGATTTGAAGAAGCGAATTCAAGAAGAAGGCTTGGAAGACAAGTTCGGTGAAATTTTGATACCTTCTGCACGATTGCGGCAGTTTTTTAGTCTTCAGGAAGAAAAAGATGAACAGCTTTTTCCTGGTTATATGCTTGTTGAAATGGATGCTATCCCTGAGACCGTTCGGCTTGTGGCTGCTAGCCCACGAGTAATTCGCTTCTTGGGTGGCAAAGACCCTGTCCCTCTTAGTCAGAAAGAGATCGATCGGGTTGTTGCTCAAATGAAGGGTGAAGTTGCTGTGGCGCCTAAAAAAGTGGACATTGTTGTGGGTAGTGAAGTAACTATCAAAGAAGGTCCGTTTGAGGGGTTTGTTGGCATAGTGGAAAAGGTTGATGCAGAGAATGAAAAATTGACCGTAATGGTAAGTATTTTTGGCAGGATGACTCCTGTGGAACTAAAGTTTAATCAGGTAAAACAATAACAAGGTGCTTTTGCAATGGCAAAGATCGTAAAAACAAAGATAAAACTGCAAATTCCTGGTGGCGGAGCAACTCCGGCACCTCCAGTTGGTTCTGCTCTTGGTCAGGCGGGTGTTAACATCATGGAATTTTGCAAGCAGTTTAATGCAAAAACGGCTGATAGAAAGGGACAGACGGTTCCGGTTGTTATAACGGTATATAATGATCGGACTTTTGATTTTGTTTTAAAAACGCCCCCTGTGGCAGAGCTGCTTCGTAAGAAGGCAAGCGTTGATAAGGGTTCATCCCGTCCAAATGTTGATAAGGTTGGAAGGGTTTCCTGGAAAGATGTTGAAGAGATTGCAAAGATAAAACTTCCTGATTTGAATGCTACTACAATTGATGCTGCTAAGAAAATCGTTGCTGGTAGTGCTCGAAGTATGGGACTTGATGTAGTTGATTGATAAGGTGAACTAAAATGTCAGTGCACGGTAAGAAATATTTGGCTGCAAAAGAACAGGTTCTTTCGAATCCAGCGCTTCCTGCAAAAGAGGCCTTGGATAAGGTTAAGAAATTGGCCTTTGCAAAGTTTGATGAATCTGTTGATATTGATATCAAATTGGGAATTGATCCTTCCAAAGGAGAACAAGCTGTACGTGGTTCAGTAGTGCTTCCTGTTAAAAAAGGGGGCGATGTTCGCGTAGTGGTTTTTGCTAAAGGCGAACATGCCGATCAGGCTCAAGCTGCGGGTGCTGATGTTGTCGGTGCGGAAGATCTTGTAGAAAAAATTCAAGGCGGCTGGATGGATTTTGACTATGCAGTAGCTACGCCAGATCTTATGGGGCTTGTTGGTAAGCTTGCAAAGATTTTGGGTCCTCGAGGGCTCCTTCCTAATAAAAAACTAGGCACTGTAACATTTGATGTTGCCGATGTAATAAAAGATTTAAAGCGTGGACGCCTGTTTTTCAAAAATGATAAACAGGGATTGGTCCATTTTTCATTTGGAAAAGTTTCATTTGATGTAGATACGTTGTATCAAAATGTGGTTGCGTTTCTTAAAGCTTTAGCCGCAGCAAAGCCTGCAGCTTCAAAGGGTAAATTTATTCAGAAAGCGACCGTTTCATCTACGATGGGCGTAGGTGTTTCGATAAATCCGGACGAAATATTACAAGCTTGAGGGATGTGAGGTTGCACAATGAATCGTCAACAAAAAGAAGTACTTGTTAAAGAATTAAAAAATGATTTTTCAGATAATCAGTCATTATTTTTGATTGGTTATCGTGGCCTTACCGTTGCGCAGATGCAGTCATTGCGCAGGGGGTTGAGTGAAAAAGGGGGTAGTCTTAAAGTTGCCAAAGTTAGATTGATGAAAAGGGCTGTTGAAGCAGTAGATAAAACTGAATCATTAATGCCGTATCTTAAGGGGCAGCTAGCTGTTGTTTATTCAGATAAAGAACCGCCAGTCATCGCAAAGGTTCTTTATGATTTTGCAAAAGAGAATGAGCAGTTACATTTAATTGCTGGTTGCTTAGACGCTGAACTGCTTACTCAAGATGGCATTTCACGTATCGCTGAACTTCCATCCAAAGAGGTTCTTTATGCGCAGTTATGTGGAACTCTTTTGGCACCTGTAACGCGCTTGGCTAGCGTGCTGAATCAGCATGGCGCTCGTCTTTTATCAGTATTGAAAAAGATTGAAGAACAAAAAAAATAATTGATAAAAAGGTGAGCAGTAGGAAGTTGGTATTAGTATAGGGTTAATAATAGTATTCACTTAGTGGAGAATGTTATGGCATCCAAGAATTTGGATAAGTTGGTTGAAGAAATCGGTTCATTATCAATGTTAGAAGTGGCCGATTTAGTAAAGGCTTTAGAAGATAAATTTGGTGTTTCTGCTGCAATGCCTGTAGCCGCAGCTGCACCTGCAGCCGCAGCCGCTCCAGCTGCAGCTGAAGAAAAAGCTGAATATAAGGTTACCTTGCAAGAAGCTGGTCCTGAAAAAATTAAAGCAATAAAGGCTTTAAGACAGGTAGTATCTACGTTAAGTCTTACTGATGCAAAGAAGCTCGTTGAAAGCGCTCCAAGTGTTATTGCAGAAGCGGCTCCAAAAGATGATGCAAAGAAGATGAAAGAGACGTTAGAAGCTGCTGGTGCCAAGGTTCAGTTAGCCTAAATTGGCTAACCCGGGTAACCGTTTTTTATGAGAGGTTCACTTTTCTGTAATTAACGAGGAGCTGCTTAATGTCAAACTTGCACATGGGCAAGGTTAATATTCGAAAGTCTTTTGGGAAAATTAAGGATATTGTTCCTGTTCCTAATTTAATAGAGATACAATCATCATCATTTAATGATTTCGTGCAACTTGATTATCTTCCTGAAGAGCGTAAACCGATTGGCCTTGAAAGAGTGTTAAAGGATATTTTTCCAATCGAATACGAAGATAAACTCTCTTTGGAGTTTGTCAGCTATGAAGTAGGTAATTGGAGTTGTACCTGCGGGATGCTCAAAGGGATTCAGAACCGTTATCAATGGGCATGCTCCTCGTGTAAAAAGACCGGTTGTTCACGCCTTGCTCATGATCAAGAATGCCCTTCTTGTAAGAAAAATACAGCTCGTTATAAAGTCTGCCCTCATTGTCTATCTCGTGTTGTCGTTCATGTTCCAATGACACTAGAAGAATGTCGATCAACTGGTCAGACATTTTCTATGCCATTACGAATTAAGATTCAGTTGATTACCTGGGCTAAAGATGAGGATGACAATAAGGTAATTCGTGATATCAAGGAACAGGACATCTTCTTTGCGGATGTTCCGGTTATGGCGGATCTTTATGAAGATCATGGCCGTTTCAAGCTTGGAAATCTTGCTACCTTTTTGATTAATGGTGTTGATCGAGTTGTAGTAAGTCAATTGCAGCGTTCTCCTGGCGTTATTTTCTCACAGAGTAAAAAAATAAAAGATTATCGGGGACGTCCTTATTATCTTTCTCGCATAATTCCTATGCGTGGTTCATGGCTTGATTTCGAATTTGATAGTAACGATTATTGTTACGTTCGTATCGATAAGAAAAAGAAAGTATTTGTTACTACATTTTTACAGGCGCTTGGCATTCCACGTGATGAGATAATCTCTTTCTTCTATGATTCGGACCGCATTCAAGTAAAAAATGGCTCATATGTGCTTGCTGTCGATGAAAGTTTGATTGGGCAACGCGTAGAGCGTGGTTTCCTTCCTGAAAAAGAGGAAAAGCTCTATCTTGGAAAGCGCATTACCAAAGAAATTTTGAAACATTTGCATAAAGCTCATGTTGACGAATTAATATTAAAGAAAGCAGCTTTGCTTAATCGTGTTTTTGCACATGATGTTGTCGATCCTGAAACAGGAGAAATTCTCGTTGAGCAAGGGCGTGTGTTTACGGATGAAACCTATCAATTACTTAAAAAAATTAAAGGGTTGCAATTTAGTCTTATTCGGACATCAGGGTACGTTCTTCAGCCGACTATTGCGATGACATTAACACAGGATCGCTGCTTTTCTCAGGATGAAGCTTTAAAAGAGATTCATACCAAAGTATGGCCAGGTGATACATCATTACTTAAAGAAATCAAAGAACGTTTCCACAATCTCTTTTTCAATAGTCGCTACTATGACCTGACAAAGGTTGGCCGAATTCGTATCAACCGGAAATTGGAATTGGGCATTCCTGAAGATGTTACGGTTCTTACAAATGAAGATATCATTGCGACCATTAAGTATCTAGTAAATTTACGTGAGCGTGGAGAAGGCGAACTTGATGATATTGATCATCTTGGAAACCGTCGCGTCCGACTTGTTGGTGAATTGTTAACTAATCAAATTTACCTCGGTTTTACCCGCGTTGAGCGCATTGTTCGTGAACGATTTAGGATTCAGGAACAACATGGTGCTACTATGCCGCAAGATTTTCTTAACGTTCGACCAATTTCTGTAGTGTTGCGTGAGTTCTTCGGTCTTGGTCAATTGTCTCAGTTTATGGATCAAAACAATCCACTAGCGGGTATTGCTCATAAACGAAGATTATCGGCTTTAGGTCCTGGTGGTGTTTTGAAAGACCGCGCTACCTATGAAATTCGCGATGTTCATACCTCTCACTATGGACGTATTTGTCCTATTGAGACGCCTGAAGGACAGACTATTGGTCTTATTTCGTCATTGGCAACATATGCTATGGTAAATGACCTTGGATTTATCGAAACTGCTTACAGACCAGTTGAAAAAGGTGTTGCTGAGGACAAGGTAGTATTTTTAGATGCTTTTGATGAAGCGGATGGTTATATTGCGCAAGCCGATGCAGTAGCTAAAGATGGTAAATCATTAAAAGAAGATACGGTTGTTGCGCGACATGAAGGCAACTTTTTATATGTAGATTCAAACAAGGTAGATTATATTGATTTATCGCCTAAGCAATTAGTTTCGGTTTCTTCTGCGTTAATTCCATTTTTAGAGCATGATGATGCTGTTCGTGCGTTGATGGGCGCTAACATGCAACGTCAGGCGGTGCCGTTAATCAAACCTGAAGCGCCTATAGTTGGCACAGGTATGGAGCGAGAAATTGTAAAGGCATCGGGTGATGCAATAGAAGCTAAGCGTGCAGGTGTTGTTGAGTATGTATCTGCTGATAAAATAATTATTTGTGCCAATAGAGATGAATTTACTGATGTGGATGAATGGATAGCTAATGGAATTGATACCTATCATTTGAGAAAATTTCAACGATCTCAAGCTTGCACATGGATTCATCAGGCTCCGACTGTGAAGGTTGGTGACAACGTAGAAGCTGGAACCATCATTACAAATGCACAAGCAGTTGATAATAGCGAGCTTGCATTAGGCTCAAATTTATTGGTTGCTTTCATGCCGTGGCATGGTTACAACTTTGAGGACGCAATAGTATTAAGCAAGCGTATGGTTTCAGATGATACTCTTACATCGGTACATATAGAAGAGTTTTCTGTTGATGCGCGAGAGACGAAGTTAGGTCCGGAAGAAATAACGCGAGATATTCCAAACGTAAGTACTACAGCTTTGGAAAACTTAGATGATGATGGAATAATTCGTGTAGGTACACGAGCAAAAGCCGGCGACATACTTGTTGGTAAAGTAACGCTCAAGGGTGATATTCAATATTCTCCAGAAGAAAAGTTATTGAGAGCTATATTCGGTGAAAAATCTCGTGAAGTCCGTGATACATCGATGAGGGTACCGCCTGGAACCAGTGGTACCGTAATTGATGTCAAAATCTTTTCACGTAGCGGTGTACGAAAAGATAAACGTTATCGCGAAGAAGTTGCAGAACAAACAAAAAAATTGGAAAAAGATTACAATGATCATCTTGTATTGTTGGCATCGATGGTTAAAGAAAAAGCAATTTCATTGTTGTCTGGAAAAAAAGCTGCAGCTCGTGTGAAAAAAGGTGTAAAGGGTGGTGCATTTAAACCTGAACTACTTGAGCAACTACCAGTTGATGAGATGTTGGCATTAAAACCGCATGATAAAAAAGTTGCGGATGAACTTGCCCATTTACAACATACCTATTCTAATCAGATCAACGTGTTGATGAATGTAAAAGAAGAACACATTAATCGACTAAAAAAACGTGATCCACTTCCAGCTGGTGTCATAAAGATGGTCAAAGTCTATATTGCCATGAAACGATCAATATCAGTAGGTGATAAATTAGCAGGTAGACATGGTAATAAGGGTGTTGTTTCGACTATAGTTCCACGTGAAGATATGCCGTATTTGGATGACGGTACACCGGTAGATATCGTATTAAATCCGCTGGGTGTTCCTTCTCGTATGAACGTTGGACAGATTTTAGAAACAGCCTTAGGTCTTGTAGGCAAAGAGATTGGGAATCAGCTTAAACCTCTTATTGAGAAAAGATCTGAACAGGCAGCACGATCTTTGGTGAAGCAGTATTTTGATGGAGACTTTATTAAATCGTTTGAAAAAACGTACGGTAAAGAGGGCGTTATCGAGCTGGCTAAAAAAATAGCTGAAGAAGGACTCTTTTTCAAGACGCCAGTGTTTGATGGTGCAAGCTTTGAACAGGACATCAAGCCGATGTTAAAGGAGCTTGAATTGCCAGAAACAGGCGTTTTTGATCTTTATGACGGCCGAACAGGCATGAGGTTTGATCAGCCTGTTACTGTTGGTTATATTTATATGATGAAGCTTGCTCATATGGTCGATGATAAACTTCATGCGCGTTCTGTTGGCCCATATTCCTTGGTTACCCAACAGCCGTTGGGAGGTAAAGCTCAACTTGGTGGTCAACGACTTGGTGAAATGGAAGTATGGGCGCTTGAAGCATATGGAGCTGCTTATACATTGCAGGAGATGTTGACCTATAAATCTGACGATGTTAATGGTCGACATAAAGTGTATGAAGCTATTGTTCGTGGGGAAGATATTCCGGAACCAGGCGTGCCCGAGTCATTTAACGTCTTAGTCAAAGAGCTGCAAAGTCTGGGAATTCAGGTAGATTTATTTAAGGCCGGTAAGGAGAATGTCGGTGAGTAATCGAAATCGAATATTAGAGCGATTTAAAGAATACATAAGTATTTCGCAGTTTAATGCGATACGTGTAGGACTTGCTTCTCCTGAAAAAATACGTTCATTATCGTATGGTGAAGTCAAAAAAATCGAGACGATAAATTATAGAACCTTAAAACCGGAACGAGACGGTCTTTTATGTGCGCGTATTTTTGGGCCTGTAAAAGATTGGGAATGTAACTGCGGTAAATATAAACGCATGAAGCATCGCGGTATAACCTGCGAAAAATGTGGCGTTGAAGTTATTCAGTCTCGAGTCCGTCGTGAACGTATGGGGCATATTGAACTGATTGCACCTGTATGTCACATTTGGTATTTAAAGGGAATTCCAAGTTATCTAGGTCTGGTAATGGATATGCCGGTCAAAGATCTTGAGCGTGTTATCTATTATGACCTTTATATGGTTGTCAATCAGGGTAAATCGCCTTATACACGAAAGACGCTGATCACAACAGCTGAATATGAACGTTATGCGGAAACTCATCCAGATGATACTGAGTTTTTGGCAGATACCGGGGCGCAAGCAGTACAAAGTTATCTAAAACAGCTTGATCTTAAGATGGAAACCGTTGTTCTCGAAGATGAATATAAAAAGACAAATTCGGTTGCCTTGCGTCATAAAATCATGCGCCGTATGAAGGTGTTCTCTGGACTTATTCAATCAAATTTACAGCCTGCATGGATGATATTGGATGTGCTTCCAGTTCTTCCACCAGATCTTCGGCCTCTCGTACCTTTAGAAGGTGGTCGTTTTGCAAGTTCAGACTTAAATGAACTTTATCGACGTGTTCTCAATCGAAATATTCGTTTACAACGATTGATCGAAATTGATGCGCCTGCTGTTATTATAAAAAATGAAAAACGTATGCTTCAAGAATCGGTTGATGCTCTTATTGATAATGGAAGACGAGGCCAACCTGTTCGTGGTTCTAATAAGCGTCCACTCAAGTCGTTGAGTGAAATGTTACGTGGTAAGCAGGGTAGATTTAGACAAAATCTGTTAGGTCGTCGTGTTGACTATTCAGGCCGTTCTGTCATTGTTGTTAATCCAAAGCTTCGTATGGATCAATGCGGATTACCAAAAAGCATGGCATTAGAATTATTTAAACCATATGTTTATTCAGGATTGATAGAGCGTGAATTGGCTCCTAACTTACGTGTTGCCAAACGCATGGTTGAAGAAATGGATCCAATTATTTGGGACGTTCTTGAGGATGTTGTTGAAAATCGTCCGATTCTGCTTAATCGTGCACCAACATTGCACCGTTTAGGTATTCAAGCATTTTATCCAATATTGGTCGACAGCAAAGCTATAAGTATTCATCCATTAGTTTGTGCCGCATTTAATGCTGACTTTGATGGTGACCAGATGGCTGTCCACTTGCCATTAAGCAAAGAAGCACAGGATGAAGCACGTTGCTTGATTCTTTCTACATCCAATGTTCTTTCTTCTGCAAATGGAAAGCCGGTTGCTGTTCCATCGCAGGATATGGTTCTTGGATTATATTACTTAACCAAGATTAGAATGAATGCAAAAGGCCAAGGGTTTACGCTGGGTTCTTTGAAGGAAGTTATATACGCCTTTCAATATGGTGACATAGATCTCCATGCAAAAATTAAGGTGCGAATTTCAGACGGTTCCATTGTAGAGACTACAACAGGTAGAATGTTGCTCTATGATGCATTGCCTGATGGATCAGAGTTTGGATGGGTCAACAAGGTAATGACCAAGAGTGATGTTGTCAAACTTATTGAGAAGGTTTATTACAAATTTGGTAGCGACGCAACAGTCGCTTGTTTGGATAATGTTAAAAAGCTCGGTTTTTATTATGCTACCGTTTCGGGTATTTCATTTGCAGTAGATAATTTACTTGTTCCTGATGCTAAATCCAAAATTATTGATCGTGCCAATAAAGAAGTTGATAAAGTAGAATCGCTGTATATGGATGGTGTCATTACTAATGGTGAGCGATATAACAAAATTATCAGTATCTGGGGTACTGCAACATCTGATGTAGCTGTAGCTATGTATAAGGATCTTGAAGAGCAGGATGAACATGCATTTGAAAATAAAACAGGTTCTTTCAAGCCATTTAATCCAATATTTATGATGTTGGATTCAGGTGCCCGTGGATCGAAAGATCAGATTAAGCAGCTTTCAGGTATGCGTGGTTTGATGGCAAAGCCAACTGGTGAAGTTATGGAAACACCGGTTAAATCAAACTTCAAAGATGGGTTGAGCGTATTTGAGTACTTTATTTCAACTCACGGTGCTCGAAAAGGTCAAGCAGATACAGCATTGAAGACTGCTAACTCCGGTTATCTTACGCGTCGTCTTGTTGACGTTGCGCAAGATGTTGTAGTCACGATGAAGGATTGTCAGACGTTGGGATATGTAGTCCTCACTGATCTACAAGAATCGGGTGATATTATTAATCCATTGACAACACGTGCATTCGGAAGGGTGTTAGCCACAGATGTCAAAGATCCTGTATCGGGTCAGTTGTTGTTCAAGCAAGGTCATGTTATTAATAAGAGCGATATAGCAATATTGTCCAACTCTGCTGTGTCCGAGCTGAAAGTTCGTTCGGTTCTGACCTGTCAAGCAAAGCGTGGTGTCTGTGCTCAATGTTATGGCTATGATTTAGCGCGCAGCAAAATGGCTGATGTAGGTTCAACTATTGGTATTATAGCGGCCCAATCGATTGGTGAGCCTGGAACACAGTTAACTATGAAAACCTTCCATATCGGAGGTATTGCGAGTGGTTTAAGTGCTCAGCCTTATTTTGTAGCAAAAAATGAAGGTATCGTTAAATGGCGTGGCATTCAAACCGTTACCAATCAACATGGCCAACAAGTAGTATTGAGTCGTAAGGCAAAATTATTTATATTTTCACGTGATGGTCGTGAGCTTCAACAGCATAATATTGAGTATGGCTCAATAGTTTTAGTTAACGATGATCAAGAAGTTCGTGTTGGAACGAAATTGGTTGAGTGGGATCCTCATAACCGTGTATTGCTCACTAAACAAAGTGGTAAGATTAAATTTGTAGATCTTATCTATCATTTGACGTTACAAGAACGTTATGATGAAGCTACCGGAAAATCGAACTATATAGTTCTTGAGCACAGGTCAGAAAAATATCAACCAGCAATCGCGATTATGGATGCTCAAGATAATGAATTAGCTCATTATTACCTGCCTGCCGGTTCATATTTGAACGTGACAGACGGACAAGAAGTTCAGGCTGGTGACATCCTTGTTAAGATGCCTCGTGAAGCTTCAAGAACTAAAGATATTACCGGTGGTTTGCCTCGTATTGCAGAATTGTTTGAAGCTCGTGTCCCAAAAGATCCCGCAATTCTTGCAGATATTGATGGTGAAGTTGTACTCGGTGGTCTGCACCGTGGTATGCGTAAGGTTTCTGTTGTTTCTGGCACTGAATCATATGATTACTTTGTTCCACGTGGTAAACAGTTAAATGTTGTCAATGGCGACAAAGTAAGTGCGGGTGACCCACTGACAGTTGGTGTTCCAGTACTGCATGATATTTTGCGCATTTTAGGTCCCGATGTAGTTCAGCGATACTTAGTTGATCAGGTTCAAGAGATTTATAGGCTTCAAGGAATTGATATCAACGACAAGCATGTTGAAGTGATTGTTCGTCAAATGTTACGTAAAGTTCGCATTGTCGAACCAGGTGACTCTGATTTCCTTATTGGAGATCGCGTAGATCGCATACATTTTAAGATGGTTAACGCATTGTTGCAAGCAGAAGGTAAAAAGGTGGCAAGTGCCAAACCGGTGTTAATGGGTATTACTCAGGCATCTCTTGGTACAGAAAGCTTTATTTCGGCTGCTTCATTCCAAGAAACAACAAGGATTTTGGCGGAAGCTGCCATTTCCGGACAAGTTGATTATCTTTATGGCTTAAAAGAAAATGTAATTGTTGGTAAACTAATACCTGCGGGTACCGGAATTAAATCATTTAGAGAGAAATTTCTTGGCGAACATGGAGAATGTGGCCATGATGATTCAATAACGGAAGAGAACGAAAGTATTGAAATAGGCGCGTAGCTCAGCGGTAGAGCACTGCTTTGACGTAGCAGGGGTCAGCGGTTCGATCCCGCTCGCGCCTACCAAACGGAAATGGAATTATCGTAATTGTTAGATTATAGAGGTTTTGTATATGGCATTAGATAAAGAGACAAAAAAGAAAATGTGTGATGAGTTTGGATTGCATGCGCAAGATACCGGCTCTATCGAAGCTCAAATTGCAATGTTGACAGAAAATATTCGTCAACTTACAGAACATTTAAAAACACATCACAAGGATTTTTCTTCAAAGCGCGGACTTCTTATGCAAGTATCTAAAAGACGATGTTTTTTGAAATATCTTGCAAAGCATGATCCTGAGAAGTATAAATTAATAATAGAGCGTCTTGGCCTTAAAGGTTAAGATTGTTCTTGAAGCGTAGAGAAATCTTACCCAATCCTTTATGAAAGGCAATCGGCAGGATGACACAAAGGTTTACCCTTCCTGAATTTGGATACGAAGTTGAATTAAATCAGTTTGCACAACAGGCAGATGGTTCTGTTTGGATTAAGCAAGGTGGCACTGTGGTGCTTGCTACGGTGGTCTCGGCACCAAATAAGGAATTTCCGGGCTTTTTACCCCTTACGGTTGAATATCGTGAGCAATTTTCTGCAGCAGGTAAAATTCCTGGAGGTTATTTTAAGCGAGAAGGCAAGCCTACTGACAAAGAGGTCTTGACGAGCCGACTTATTGATCGTGCTCTGCGTCCGCTTTTTCCTGAGAAATTTTTCGATTCAGTTCAAATCGTTACAACCGTTTACTCTGTTGACAAAGAACATGTACCAGGGCCATTAGCATTAATTGCAAGTTCGCTTGCATTAACAATTTCTAAAATTCCATTTCTCCATCCTGTCGGCGTTGTGGAATTGGCACGAATCGATGATAACTGGGTAACAAATCCTTTATATTCGCAAAGTTTAAAAGCCGATGGCAAAGTGTTTGTGGCTGGGCCTGAAGAAGGCATGAATATGGTCGAAGGGTCCTTCAACGAAATTTCGGAACAGAAATTGGTTGATGTGATCTTTATGGCTCATGAGCAAATCAAAAAAGTTGTCAAATGGCAAAAGGATATTCAAAAAGAGGTTGGTGCTCCTAAAGAAGAGATTGCTTTAAGTTTTGATTATGATCTCTGGAAAAAAAGAGCCGAAGAGTTTTTGGATGACAATGTTCTTCAAAGTTTCTTTATCGGTGACAAAGTAGCTTTTAATAAACATATTGACACGGTCAAAGAGCAATTTCTTACTAAATATGCTGAAGAGATTGGAGCTGATGGCGATCTGATTAAAGCTGTTCCCTATCTATGGGAAGTAGTGCTCAAGCATAAGTTGTCAGATCTCGTGCTTAAAGAAAATAAACGGTTAGATGGTCGCGCATTTAATGAAATTCGTACCATTTGGATAGAGGTAGGCTTGTTGCCATTTGCACACGGATCGGCGCTATTTACTCGTGGCCGAACACAAGCCTTGGTAAGTTTAACTCTTGGCGGCGGGCAGGATGAACAGAAAATTGAAGGTCTCATGGATGAAGATTCTTCAGGCCGTTTTATGCTTCATTATAATTTTCCTCCGTTTGCCGTTGGCGAAGCTCGTCCTTTAAGAGGACCTAGCCGTCGTGATGTTGGTCATGGGACCTTGGCTGCAGCTTCATTTGCTCATATTCTACCTACTAAAGAAGAATTTCCATATACCATACGTATAGTATCGGATATTTTAGAATCTAATGGTTCTTCATCTATGGCAACCGTCTGTGGTTCAACAATGGCCTTAATGGATGGTGGCGTTCCTATTCGTAAAATGGTAAGCGGTATTGCAATGGGATTACTCCATTCTGAGCAAGCAGGATTTAAAGCATTGTCGGACATTACCGGCTTTGAAGATTCATTTGGTTTAATGGATTTTAAAGTTGCTGGTACCGATACTGGTGTTACTGCAATTCAGCTTGATGTTAAGTATAAAGGTGGATTGCCTCGATCTGTATTTGAAAACGGACTTGAGCAAGCTCGTGAAGGTCGTCTTTTTATTCTTGAGAAGATGAGCGCTGTGATGAATGAGCCGCGACCAAAACTCTCTGATCTTGTACCAAAATTGATAAGTTTCAAGATTGAGCCAGATAAGATTGGTACTGTTATTGGTCCTCGAGGCAAGATGATCAAAGAAATCATTGAAAAGACAGGTACTGATATCGATATTGAGCCAGATGGATTAGTCAAAGTATATGGTGCTCCTGGAGCCGATATCGAGACAGCTGTAAACTGGGTTAAAACGTTAGTCGGTGATATCGAAAAAGGTGCAGTCTATCATGGCAAAATCAGGCGCTTTGCCGATTTTGGTATGTTTGTAGAGCTGGTTCCTGGTCAGGATGGTCTTGTTCATATTTCCAATATTCCACGCGAATTACAACGAACGTTTGCTAATCATTTTAAATTAGATGATGTTGTTCCTGTGGAAGTTGTTGATTATGATCCGGTAACAGGTCGAATCCGTCTGCGTTTGTTAGAACAAAAAATAACATAACATTAATTGGGAATATATGAGTAACGTGATACAACGTCACGATAATCGCGCATATAATCAAATGCGATCGATCAAGGTGGCATATAACCTTTTTGGTTATGCTCCTGGCAACGTTCTTTTTGAGCTTGGCAATACAAAAGTTTTATGTTCCGTTACTATGCAGAAGGGTGTTCCTCACTTTTTAAAGGGTACTCGTACCGGTTGGCTTACAGCCGAATATTCTCTTTTGCCGTCAGCTACTCAGCCAAGAACTCCACGAGAGGGGGTTATTCTTAAACGTAATCATCGCTCAGTTGAGATATCACGTATGATTGGCAGAGCATTGCGCGTTGTGACAAATCTTGATATGTTTGGCGAGCAGACGATTATGGTTGATTGTGATGTTTTGCATGCAGATGGTGGAACCCGTTGTGCGTGCATAACCGCTGCATATCTTTCCTTGGAAGCCGCTTCGCAAAGATGGTTGCAAGATGGCTTTCTTAAAAAGCCCTTGATTCGTAATGCACTTGCGGCAGTTTCAGTGGGTGTTGTCAACGGTCATTCATTATTGGATCTTAATTACGAAGAAGATAGTAAAGCAGACGCTGACTTCAATGTTGTTTTAACATCCACAGGCAAGCTCATAGAGTTACAGGGAGCTGCTGAGCGGGATCCTTTATCATGGCAAATGTTTGATCAGTTGCGTGATCTTGCATCCAGTGGAATCAATGAACTGTTTAAGCAATGCGGAACAATCGAAAAGCAACGGCCAGTTGAAAAGAATAGGCAAGAGAAAGTACCCCTTTTTAGTTTACAGCGACGTCATGAAACGTTTCCTGCAAAATAGCAGCTGTATGATGAAAGTGTAAGGTTACAATAGAAAAATTTTTACGTATACTATAAAAACTATGAAGGTTCAGAAGTTTTTACAGCAGAATATCAAGCAGTCTTTGTGGCAAGCATATAGTAAGGTCTGTTTTATAGTTCATGATCAATTTCCAATTCTTTTCTTTTCACAGCTTATAACACACGTTCGCAGTAATTTTGATGGTATCGTCGAACATCTGGATTTAGAGTTACAAGACCAATCAACTATTTGTAGTCGCATTGAAAATGTAGGTTTTTTAAGCAGCAAAACATTTTATTGGCTGGGTAATCTTTCTGGCCTTTCAAGTAAAAAAAGAAAAAAATGGATCGAGTATGTACATGGTTACTCTGGTTCTCATGTGCTGGGTATAGCTCTTTCTCAGGATGATGCAAGATTACTTGATAAAGAGTGGTTTGTTGTTGATATTCCACCAGTTGTAGATCGTACAGATTTTGAGCTGATAGCACGTTTTTTTCATCCTCAAAAAGTTGCGGTCTACAAGAGGCTCGCAAGATTTGTTTCGCCTTATAGTAAGATGCCTCTAGATAAAGCATGTTTATTGCTCCAATATGGACAGGTGTTGGGTAATAATGTCCAGCAATTTTGCGATGAATGGCTCCCGATGCTCATTGAGTCCGAACAGTCGCTTTTTAAAGTCAGCGAATATTTATTGAGCAATCGTGCGAGCGATTTTTTTCGCCTTTGGGCTAAGGTGCGGTCTAATTATCCGGACGTTTTTTGGATTGCTTTTTGGTCTGACACCTTATGGCGGGCATATCATTATATCCGAGCTATGCAACGTCATGATCTATCTGAAGCTAAACGGATGAGCTATAAATTGCCATTTTCATTCATTAATGGAGGATGGAAAAAGGTTGACCCTCTACAGCTCAAACGAGCACATCATTTTGTATATAATCTTGATTATAATCTCAAAAATGGCACAGGAACCTATGGCCTTGAACTTTTATATGGTAAATTCTTTCTTGAACAGTTTGTAACAAAAGGTAATAACAGGAGAGAGAATGAAAGAGGCCGTCATTATTCTGCCACACCAGTTATTTAAGGATAATCCTTGTCTTGGCAAAGACCGTATAGTGTATCTTGCAGAGCTTGATTACTTTTTTAATAGATTTCCTTTTCACAAACAAAAAATTGCGTTGCATTATGCATCAATGAGTTATTACCATGATTATCTGAAGAAACAGGGGCTCAAAGTACTATATTGCCCACATACTAAGATTCCAACGTTAGAAAAACTTATCGAGCGTATGAAGCGTGATGGGATACGTGCTATTTGCTGTACTGAGATGATTGAGCATGATTTGCAAGAAGAGTTACAGCGGGCAGTTAAAAAATATAAGATATCGTGTGCTCTCTACAAAAGTCCTTTGTTTCTTAGTTCAGAGAAGCTGCTTGCCTCAATTTTTAAAAGAAATGTAAAACGTTTTGTTATGGGGCATTTTTATCGTAAGCAGCGACAAGAGCTTAAGATCTTAGTTGATAAACATGGTGAACCGATTGGTGGCCAGTGGAGCTTTGATGAATTTAATAGAGAGCCATTGCCCGAGCATATAAAAATTCCAAAGCCATATAGACCACGGGTAAATAAGTATAGCAAGGCTGCTGTTGAGTATGTGAACAGATTCTACAAGAATAACCCCGGTGAACTTGATCTTCGTTATCCTGTTACTCATGCGCAGGCAGAATCAGCATTGACAAATTTTTTGAAGCATCGATTGTATCATTTTGGACCCTATCAGGATGCCCTTTCGCAACAATCGAGTGTTTTGTTTCATTCTCAATTAAGCTTACTGTTAAATAATGGATTGCTTACACCTCATCATGTTATTAAAAAAACGCTGGATTATGCCAAGAAGCATAAGATTCCTTTGAACTCTCTTGAAGGGTTTATACGGCAGATTATTGGATGGCGGGAATTTGTATATGGTATGTATCGCTACCACGGCAAAAAGCAGAAAAAAAGTAATTTTTGGAAGAACAAGAATAGGTTGAGTACAGCTTGGTGGCATGGCACCACGAATATAGACCCTGTTGATCAGGTAATTAAACTAGTCATTGAATCAGCTTATGCTCATCATATTGAGCGGCTTATGATTCTTGGAAATGTTATGCTGCTGTGTGAAGTTAACCCTAATGAGGTTTACCGGTGGTTCATGGAACTTTTTATAGATTCGTATGATTGGGTTATGGTTCCAAACGTATATGGAATGAGCCAATTTGCCGATGGCGGCTTGATGGCAACAAAACCATATATTAGCTCCTCAGCTTACATTCAAAAAATGGGAGCGTATAAAAAAGGAGATTGGGAAGACATCTGGGATGGCTTGTTTTGGCATTTTATATATAAGCATAGAAACGTTTTAAAAAAAAATGCTCGGTTAGCACGAACAGTTTCTTTGCTGAAACGAATTAAGGAATCTACCTTAAAGAAATATCTGCGTGATGCATCTGTCTATCTTAAATCACAGCGGTGAGCAACGAAGAGAAAAAGTTTTTTGTTTACCTAGGATCGAGGCGTTCATAATTATACCTTATTTCCTACTTTATGTTTTTTTATGTAAGGTGTATATCCATCATTTATCATTGACTAAATCATTACAGGATGTATCATATGATAAATTGGTTGGAAATAAATAAAGCCAAGATTAATAAAGACATTGGCGACTGATTGCAAATAGGAATATTGGTTGATTTGGCAGATTTGTTGTCGTGTAAGTTATAGTAGTTTTTAAGGAGTTCATATGAAAAAGATATATGCTGCGGTGATAGTAGCAATTTGCGTAGTTGCGGGGAGCATTGTGTTGTGCAAACGGAAAGCAAGGCGACTGAGCAAAGTTTCTATAACAAAGGGTATGTCGGTCAACTCAGATCAAAAAAATAGAAAAAAAGAAGTAGATACTGATCAGATGATAATCGCCTCATTGTCTGATGATGTTTTAAGTGGCATGAGCGATGAGAGGCCAAAAGAGAATAACCCGACTCCAGATAATCAAGCATCTAATGAAACGGAAAATATAAAAAAAGAAGGTAAGCATTGGGAGGGGGTTGTTTTGGCATGTAAAACAGCTGGAAATTGTGATGCCGTCGAAAAAAAGATGGACATTGTAAGAAATGATATAAAAGATTTGTTCATCGAATTTACCCAAGAAGCTGCATCGAACATGAGTGATGAGGAAAAGAAAATTGCTCATACCTCTGTATCTTTTATAGAAACGTTTGTTAAGGAATTGCTCAATTTTGCAGCTAAGCTTCAAGAACCTGGTTTATCCAAGTCCGATGCAGATAAGATCAAATTGGAATATCAGATAAAGTTAAGCCAGTTAGTTCTTGCTCAATCCTCTAATTTGGAACTCTTGAGCAAAACATTGGAATGTCATTCCGAGATTGGTGATATTAAGTTGACCACTGAAACCATTAATTCATGGCTTGATGCGTGCAATGACTTTTTTGGCGATATCAAGATTGCATTCGGGGATACTAGTCGACCTGTTTCAACAGATGAAATATTCACAGAAGGTGGTCCGGCAGAAGCACAGCAAGCAATAGCGCTCAATAGTGATATTGTTGAAAAAGAACAGAAATCGATAGACAAAATTTAGACTAATATGATTGTGAGTATACCATTATGAAACATGTTTCCAAAGTATTCCTATTGTTATCTCTTGTCTGCTGTATGATTACAGCAGACGATAATGGTGAGAAAAGTGAAAACGTCCAAAAAGTGCAAACTAAAGTGCAAACTAAGGAAAAGGAACCGACAGATAATTTCTATGAGTGGTTGCAACAGAACAGGGATAAATATGAATATTATCCCTGTTCTAATAAACTGGTTTTGATTGCCGCAAGTATGACTAAAGATAGTTTTGATTCATCTGATTCATCCTATGGCAATCCTGGCTGGTGCCCTTAAATATGTGATAGGAATTTAAATCTATTTTTTTTCATGTAATGAGCTAAAGTCATTATTAAGTGGACATACTACAGTTTCTGGTTGGATAATTCCTCCCGAAATAATCATAGCCATAGCCTCTTGGCGTGTTATGTTAATGATGTGAATATCATTCTCGGGTAGAATAATAAAATAGCCGCTTGTTGGATTTGGAGTTGTTGGGATAAAAATATTGTAATAGTGGGTCTCTTGTGTGGGGGCCAACTTGTGATCCAGCTCACTTGTCAAAAATCCTAGACTGAACATTCCTTTCCGGGGAAATTCTACAAGAACTACTTTTTTAAAGGTTATTTTATCTTTTCCGCTAAATGCTCGTATCAGTTGCTTAAAGCCCATATAAACCGGTCGGACAAGTGGGAGCTTGATCAGAAGGCTTTCAATAGTATTGATGATTGATCGCAGTACGAATATCTTGAGAATGGTCCCTATCAAAAAAGTTAAAAGAATTGCGACGATCACTTCTCCATAGGGAATATCAAGGTAGGGTGGAACAATTTTTCTTAGTGGTTCCAGCCAGCTCACAATAAAGGTAATGGTAATTTTAAAAATGGCAATAGTAAGTGCGATAGGCAGGATAGTTAAGAGACCATTAAGAAACAGTTTCCAAATATAATTGATTAAGCGTTTAACTATTTTTGTTAAACAATTGATCATAGTCTACTCTCCTTAACAGAGTTTCTCTTTAAACTGTTTTGCAATGTTTTGAGCAATTGCTTCTGTATGCTCTTTGTTGCGATCTTCTGCTGTAATTCTTAATATCTGTTCTGTACCTGAATAACGGATGATCAAACGTCCGTTAGGAAGTTGTTCCCGTCCCTGTTGTATAATGCGCGCAAGATGTGGTTGATCAAGTGGCAGCTTTTCTTTAACAGGTACTGCAAGGTTTATTTGAGGGTAACGTTCAAACGTTTCTAATTTCCAATTGTTTGTTTGTATAATTATTTCAAGCAAGCGCAAAGCGGTGAAAACTGCATCGCTGCTACCCAGATAGTCATTCAGAACAATATGCCCTGATGGCTCACCGCCTAACATGAGCTTGCTACGATTTATTTCTTCAATAACTGATGGTTCACCAACATCGGTCCTTAAGAGCTTTTTATGACCCTTAGCAAGCCACGCATTAAAACCTTCGTTGCTCATAATCGTACCGACTACAGCTTTTTCATCTGCGTATTGAGTGTGTTGTGACAAAAGAGCAAGAATATCATCACCATCTTTTTTGACGCCATCGTTAGAGACAACGACAAGACGGTCTCCATCACCATCGCATGCAAATCCGATATCGGCACCCGATTTTTTTACTGTTTCAATGAGGCTTTCAGTATGTAATGCTCCGCAATTATCATTTATGTTTTTTCCATCAGGCTGATTGTTAATAGCTATCACGTTTGCACCTAATGATTCAAAAATCTGTGGAGCAATTGTTGAAAATGCTCCATGAGCACAGTCAAGAGCTATGGTAGTCCCCGATAAAAATAATGGTGCAAACCTTTTGCAGACCCCTGAGATATACGTGTCAGCCGCATTATTAAACATGGTGAGTTGGCCCAAGTTGGTATAGTCATGGTTTGTTATTGAACATTCAGCGAATAATTGTTCAATTTCAGCAGCATCATTTTTGATTTTTGCTCCAGTTGAATTGATAAGTTTTATTCCATTGTCTTGATACCGGTTGTGTGAAGCGGTAACAATGATTCCTGCCTTGATATCATCCGATTCTTTTACTAAGTGGCATACAGCTGGTGTAGGTAACGTTTGTGCATCTAAAACAACCAGAGGCTGGAGCAATAAGCAGCTTTCAAGGGCAGCTTTGATAAAAGAGCATGAAATGCGTGTATCATGGCCGATGAGCACCTTGCAATAAGCTCCGTACCGTTTTACGAGCCATTGGCCAATAACAAAACCAAGTCTTGGTAGATGTTCAATAGTTAATGGTCCTTGTCCAACTTTTTCACGTATTCCATCAGTTCCAAACCAAATCTGATTATGTGGTACTCGCTTCATGTAGATGTCCTTGTGATTGTTGTTTATGTGTGATTCTGATTCTCATGCATATACACGAGTATAGTTGAAGGAGCATAGTTTAGCAATGAAACCTGGTCAGGTAGGAAAATTTGATCTGCCGATAGTGACAACCTATTTTTCCCTTTTTTTAATGATTTGGCATTTATATGAAATCCTAGCGTATCAGGATCAATAGTATGAAGGTCGATACGTTTGCCGCAAAGGGTTATTTCCACCATTTCAGGAGCCGCTACAGACATATGAGGTGGAATATCATCAAAGCATAGAGGAACCATAATATGGCGATAAATGTTTTGTTGATGCATAAATAGAAACCAGCAGCTAAAGCCAAAGAGGAGCGAAATAAGTTTAATGAGAAGATTTTTGTTTTTCTGTTTGTTTTGTTTGTCCATAAGCCTGGATTCCTTTATGTGAAGAATGCATTATATGTTTTTTTAATATTTTCAGACAGTTTTCAGCAGTTATTTCGGTGACTACTGATTCTTGCATGATCATCGTAAACCCAACAGTTTGATGATCGCTTGATATGGTTATGGCATCAGTAGTTTTACTGAGAATAAATGCATCTTGCTGCCATCGAGCAAAGCGTTGTACATATTGATCAAGAATCATACCTGGATGCTGGCGTAATTGTGCATTTATGCTAACGAGTGTCCCATCGCTGCGCATCCATATCAGTTGTTCCTGATTAAAAAGTTCACTTTTGATTAATGTTTGAAGGAGGTTTAACTGGAAGGAACTATTGAGTTTAAACTGTGTATCAATCAGTCCTTCTAGGCTATCATTGTGTTCAATAATTATATGAAGTGGAATGTGAGCATTGCGGTTGATAAGGCAACAGCGCAACAGTTCGTCATACCAATCAACTGAAGGTTGTCGTGCAGGTGTATAGGTGCGCAACGCTATATAATTTTTTTGTAGTCTTTCTTGGTGGATCAGGATAAAAAGCATCGCACATATCGGCGCCCCGTAAAAGGATAGCTGAAAAAGGATCGGAAGATCGAGTAGATAGCTGGTACAGGTAAAAAGACAGTATGCATAGAAATAGATCAGCAACCTGCTTTTGTTATCCGCTTTCAACCAGAGGCTGATATAATAAAAAATGGTTGATATAACAATAATTTCTATGACTCCTCGCCATCCTATATGAGCGAAAAATTCTGAAATTATAATCATAAATATCTCCTTTTTTTTATACCATAAATCAAAAATTTTTCTTTGTATAGCGAAGTTTATTATCAATTTGCCGTCGATGTTAATAACCGTGACTTCTGGATTAAAGTTGGACATGCCGGAATTTGAATTTTTATGATAAACTAGGTTATATGAACAAAATTATGTTTACTTATAATCACCATTCGAATCCTTCAAGTCCGCCCTTCGGGCTGCCTTCAGGACGAACGGTGATTATGTCAGGCCTAGTAAGATTTTGCAGCAAGGATGGTTAAACGCGAAGGTCTATTTTAAAATATTATTACACTTTCCGTTCGTGCTGACCCTTCGACTCAATTTTATTTCGCCCTTCGAGAATACTCAGGAGAGCCTCAGGATGATCGGGTGGCGCAAAGCGAAACGAACTTGAAGCCTGGCCTGAACAAAGAAGAAGGGCATTCAAACGCTCTGATAAATTTTGTTCACAGAATTTAGAGAGACTTTTTAGTGAGCAAAGACTAATGTAAAAAAGTGTTAAGGATTGTGATGAAAAAAGATAAAGAGATTACTATTTTGACGGGTGACCGCCCCACGGGGCCTTTACATCTGGGCCATTATGTCGGTTCCTTATTAAACCGGGTTGCACTGCAAGAAAAATATAAACAGTATATTATTATTGCAGATGTTCAGGCGCTGACTGATAACTGGGAACACCCTGAGAAACTCAAAAAAAATATTCTGGAAGTAGCCCTAGATTATTTGGCAGTTGGGATTGATCCTAATAAATCGACGATTTTTATTCAGTCGATGATTCCTCAAATTGCCGAACTTACCATCTTTTATCTCAATTTGGTAACTGTTGCTCGATTAAAACGCAATCCGACGGTCAAAACTGAAATTCAACAAAAGGGATTTGGTGAATCATTGCCTGCAGGATTTTTTGTCTATCCTGTAAGCCAAGCAGCTGACATTACGGTTGTTAAAGGTAACTTGGTACCTGTCGGCGAAGATCAGTTGCCTATGATTGAACAGACCAATGAAATTGTCAGATCTTTCAATCGCATTTATAACTGCGATGTTCTGGTAGAAGCAGAAGCGCTCATCCCAAAGTTTGCTCGTCTTCCTGGGATTGATGGCCAGGCGAAAATGGGCAAATCACTTGGCAATGCTATTTTCTTGTCAGATCCTATGGATGTAGTTGTTGAAAAAGTGATGAGCATGTATACCGATCCAGGCCATATCCGTGTTGAAGATCCGGGAAAAATTGAAGGCAATGTCGTATTTACCTATCTTGATGTCTTTGCACCAGATTCAGCTGAGGTTGAAGAACTCAAAACTCATTATCAGCGTGGAGGCCTTGGCGATGTTAAACTCAAGCGACGATTGATTGAAATACTCAATACATTTCTTGAGCCTATTCGCGAACGCAGAAAACAGTTAGCCAAAGATCCTGAATATGTCATGAACATCTTACATGAAGGAACTCAAAAGGCATTGGCTGTTGCAGAGCAAACACTGCAAGAGGTCCGAAAAGCAATGCAATTAAATTATTATAATTTGTAACCCCATTAAGGCGCACTTTGTGCAGCTTGCGTTTTTTGTAATAGTTCGCGTGCTTTTTCTCTTACCTCCGGTTCATAACTATTTATTGCTTGTTGCGCAGCATTTTGTGCAGGAACAAAAGCCGGTTTATATCCTTTATCAACTAAGCTCATAAAGAGATCTAGATTAGACTTCGGTGTCCCTGGAAGTGTGCTCGTCACAGTTCTTAGAGCGGCTTGAAAAGCAGACTCATAAGCTTCTTGGTATCCT
>Ga0180437_10002768_pt1 | contig 27184 bp, 24 predicted proteins | sample SS_ome_4_FD_132410 | JGI IMG/M metagenome (GOLD analysis project Ga0180437, IMG submission 132410) | Hypersaline lake sediment archaeal communities from the Salton Sea, California, USA - SS_3_D_1 metaG | ecosystem: Environmental > Aquatic > Non-marine Saline and Alkaline > Hypersaline >...
CAAGCAGGCCGGCAGGAACCGTGTTCGCGTTGCTGCCGCCTGATGCAGCCCGTGCGGGAGCAGAAGTCATATGGGTAGTGGTCCGCATATAGGTGTCGGTGTGATGGTCTGGGATGGCGACAGGCTGCTGCTCGGCAAGCGCATCAGCGCGCACGGCGAAAACAGCTGGCAGTTTCCGGGCGGTCATCTCGAATATGGCGAAACGGTGGAGGACTGCGCCAGGAGGGAAGCCGCGGAGGAGGCGGGTATTACGATAACAAATATCCGGCACTGCGGTTTCAGCGACGATGTTTTCATCGATGCGGACAGGCACTACGTAACGCTGTTCGTTTCGGCTGAGTACGATTCCGGCGAGCTGACCGTGATGGAGCCGGACAAATGTGAGCAGTGGCAGTGGTTTCAGTGGGGCCAGTTGCCTGAGCCGCTGTTTCTGCCTATCAGAAGCTTCTTAAAGCTGCACCCTGACTTATACGAATTGCACTACGCTCGGGATATTCGAGCAGGCGCGCATAAATAAAGTCAGCCAGCCATGGCGTGATGTTTTCACTGGCGTGCAGGAATGTGTTGGCCAGTATCGATGCCCGGATGTTGCTGGTTTCCTGCAGGTACATCGATTCGAACAGGTGGGGAAAGCCGAGCATTGCAGCCAGCGCTTCGGCCCGGGCATAACGCCAGCGGTCGAAGCCACTTTCATTGTTCCAGCTGATCGAACGGCTATTACCCTGCTTGTTGTAGGTTAAATGAAATTTTGCAGGCACCTGGTCCTTGAACCACACGTAAAGATCCATGTCGGAATCTGTAAAGGTTCTCCGATTTGCGCGGCCGCTGTAGTTTCGGAATCTCGATACTTCTCTGAGCATATCTAGAACCTAGAGCAAATTACCTAAATAAGTAGCTTTTTTTTGTATTTCCGGCGAGTATAAACCGATAAACGGGCATGTTCTGTGAACTCGATCTACAATTGAGACATTGTATACCTGAAAAAATTCAAAATGGCCCAGACAATCAAGCCTGAAATGCAGGAACTGTGGGACAGCTCGCAGCTGTACGGCGTCGGCGCGGCCTGGCTGGAGTCGTTGTACGAAACCTATCTGATCGATCCGGAAACCGTTGATTCTGCATGGCGGCAGTTTTTCGATGGTTTGCCCAAAGTGAAATCCACCAATGGCGGCAATGGACAGGGCAGGGAGGTCGGACACGCCGAGATCAGGGAATTTTTCAGGGCGATCGCCAAGGAGCAGCATGCGGTACCGACCGCCACCCCCCAGCACGACCTCGAACTGGAACGCAAGCAGGTCCATGTGCTTCAGCTGATCAACGCCTACCGTTTTCGCGGCCACCAGATCGCCAGGACCAATCCGCTGAAGAACAGTCACGAGGAGACGGTGCCCGAGCTGAACCTTGCTTTCCATGATCTCAGCGAGGCCGATTTCAGTACCGTGTTCGAAACCGGTTCGCTGGCGGGTCCCGAGACGCTAACCCTGGGTGAGATCTACCAGAAGATCAGGGATACCTACTGCGGCTCCATCGGCAGCGAATACATGCACATCATGGAGACTGCGGAAAAGCGCTGGATACAGCAGCGCATCGAGTTGAGCAGAGGGCGGATCAAGCTGACGCTGGACGAGAAAATCAATATCCTGCAGCAGCTGACCAATGCAGAGGGTCTGGAGAAATACCTGCACACCCGGTATGTCGGCCAGAAAAGGTTCTCGCTCGAGGGCGGCGAATCCCTGATACCGCTGCTGGACGAACTCGTAATGACCGCCGGCGCCCTGGGGGTCAAGGAAGTGGTTATCGGCATGGCCCACCGCGGACGCCTGAACGTTCTCGTCAACATTCTCGGCAAAACGCCTTCCGAACTGTTTGCTGAGTTCGAAGGCACCAAGGATGTCCAGGAGCTGACCGGTGATGTGAAGTACCACCTGGGTTTTTCATCGAACATGCAGTCTCGCGGCGGTCCGGTCCACCTGGCGCTGGCATTCAATCCGTCACACCTGGAGATCGTTGCACCTGTAGTCGAAGGTTCCGTTCGCGCTCGTCAATGGCGTCGCGGCGACCACGAAGGTGTCGAGGTAATACCCGTACAGATACACGGCGATGCCGCATTTTCCGCTCAGGGCGTGGTCATGGAGACCCTGCAGATGTCTCAGTCACGCGGCTTCTCGACCAAGGGTACGATCCATATCATTGTCAACAACCAGATAGGTTTTACCACCAGTTACCAGAAGGACGCGCGCTCGACCCATTACTGCACCGATGTCGCCAAGATGGTCGACGCCCCCATCTTTCATGTCAATGGCGATGATCCGGAAGCGCTTATCATGGTGACGCGACTGGCGATCGATTACCGCATGGCGTTCAAGAAGGACGTGGTCATCGACATGGTCTGTTACCGGCGTCATGGACACAACGAAGCGGATGAACCCAAGGCTACCCAGCCAATGATGTACAAGAAGATTGCATCGATGCCTACAACGCGCGCTATCTATGCAGAAAAGCTGGTAAAAGAGAGCGTGCTGACACGGGACCAGGCGGACGAGGTCGTTGCGAATGTGCGCCGGGCGCTGGAATCGGGTCATTGCGTGCTGCCGCACAAGCTGCCGAGCGGCAGCGGTGACACTATCGAGCCTGTTGACTGGAAGAAGTACACAAACGCTTCGCTGCTGGATGACGTTGAAACGGGCGTGCCGATAGAGACCATACGCGAGCTGGCGTCGATAATGGAACAGCTGCCCGAGGGTTTTGATCTGCAGGGCAGGGTGCGAAAGATCATGGATGACCGGCATCGAATGACAGCCGGTGCCCTGCCGCTGGACTGGGGCTACGCGGAAATTATGGCCTATGCAACGCTGGTCAGGGAGGGCTACGCGGTACGCCTTTCGGGACAGGACAGTGGCAGGGGCACCTTCTTCCACCGCCATGCGGTACTGCACAATCAGAAGGACGGCACCGCCTTCGTCCCCTTGCGCAGCATCGGCAAAGGCAGCAAAAACTTTCTTGTGATCGATTCACTCTTGTCCGAACTTGCGGTGCTCGCCTTCGAATGCGGTTTTTCCACGGCAGACCCGACGGTGCTGCCGCTATGGGAAGCGCAGTTCGGTGATTTCGCCAACGGCGCACAGGTCGTGATCGACCAGTTCATATCAGCCGGCGAACACAAGTGGGGCAAGTTCACCGGGCTGGTTATGCTGCTGCCGCACGGTTACGAAGGACAGGGCGCAGAGCATTCGTCGGCCCGTATCGAACGCTATCTGCAACTGTGCTCGTCACACAACATGCAGGTATGTGTGCCGAGTACACCCGCGCAGATGTTCCATCTGCTGCGCAGGCAAATGGTGCGGAATTGCCGCAAGCCGCTTGTGGTTATAACCCCTAAAAGCCTGTTGCGCCACAAGGACTGCACCAGTGCCCTGGATGACCTGGTCAGCGGGTACTACCAGCGTGCGCTGCCCGAGGTCGATGATATTGATCCGGCGAAGGTGAAATATGTCCTGCTATGCAGCGGCAAGGTGTATTATGAATTGTTGCACGAGCGCAGGGCGAAGAAACGCAACGATATCGCGATCGTTCGTGTAGAGCAGCTGTACCCGTTCCCGGGACCGGAACTCAACGATTTGCTGAAATGCTATGACAAGACCGACGAGCTTGTCTGGGTCCAGGAAGAACCCAAAAACCAGGGGGCATGGGACTTCGTCAAGCCGCGGATCCCGGCGATGCTGGACAGGCCGTGGAACCTGAGCTACGTCGGGCGTGAGTCATCGTCGGCGCCGGCAGTGGGGTCGGCCAAGCTGCACGCTGTACAACAGCGGGATCTTGTTGACAGGGCGATCAACTTCAACAGAACCATAAAGAAATGAACAGGGGGGCTGAACAATGCCAGTAGAGGTCAAAGTCCCGGCATTGCCCGAGTCAGTTGCTGATGCAGTTATAGCGGGCTGGCACAAGCAGACGGGTGATGCTGTCGCGCAGGATGAAACACTGGTCGACCTGGAAACCGACAAGGTCATCCTCGAGGTGCCGGCGATCACCAACGGCGTGATCAGTGAGATCCGCTTCAATGTTGGCGATACGGTTACCGCGGACCAGGTGCTGGCCGTGATCGATGAAACCGCGGAAGCAGCCGTTACTGAAGAAACGGACAGCGCCGGGGCCGGTGTCGAATCCGGGGCCGCGCCTGCGCCGCAAGCCGAAGAAAAGCCTGCCGTTGCTGAAGCGGTTCAGGACAACGACGCACTCGGTTCCGATATCCCGATCAGCCCGGCTGCGAGAAAACTGATGCTGGAAAACAACATCGCGGCCTCCGACGTTACGGTCAGTGGCAAGGGCGGGCGCATTCTGAAAGAAGATGTGCTGGCCTATCTTAAACTCAGGCAGCAGGCTGAAACTGTCGAAAAGGCACCGGCCAAACCGGAGACGACCGGGCGTATTGCCGAGAAAAAACCGGCGTTTGAAACCGGAAGTGAAGGCAGGATCGAAAAGCGTGTACCTATGACACGTCTGCGTGCGCGCATTGCAGAGCGCCTGCTGGACGCACAGCACAACGCCGCGATCCTGACCACATTCAATGAAGTCAACATGAAGCCGGTGATGGATTTACGCGCCACTTACAAGGACAGGTTCGAGAAGGAGTATGGCGTCAAGCTCGGCTTTATGTCCTTTTTCGTCAAGGCCTCGGTCGAGGCGTTGAAAAAATTTCCTGCGGTCAATGCATCGATCGATGGCAACGATATTGTCTACCACGGTTATTACGATGTGGGTATCGCGGTGTCAGGCCCTTCCGGGCTGGTTGTTCCAATCCTGCGTAACGCGGAAGACATGACACTGGCGCAAATCGAACAGGCGATCATTCACTACGCGACCAAGGCCAGCGACAACACGCTGTCGATCGAGGATATTACCGGCGGCACTTTCACTATTTCCAATGGCGGCATATTCGGCTCCATGATGTCCACGCCGATTCTGAATCCGCCGCAAAGCGGCATACTTGGAATGCACACTATCAAGGAGCGCGCCATGGTGGTCGGCGGCGAAATCACGATTCTGCCGATGATGTACCTGGCCTTGTCCTACGATCACAGGATCATCGACGGCCGCGAGGCGGTGCAGTTCCTGGTGACGATCAAGGACATGCTGGAAGAACCTTCGCGCATGCTGCTCGGGGTGTAACTATACGTGAAAACGACTGATTATCGTACGGGTGTAAATTGAGCAAGAAATTCGATGTGGTAGTGATTGGGGCGGGCCCCGGCGGTTACGTGGCAGCGATACGGTGCGCACAGCTGGGAATGAAGGTCGCTGTCGTTGACGAATGGCTGCACAAGGGCGAGCCCACGCTGGGCGGTACCTGTCTTAACGTCGGCTGTATCCCTTCGAAGGCGCTGCTCGAGTCGTCGCATTTGTATGCCGCCGCCAAAAACGATCTCTCCGGGCACGGTATCAATATCAAGCAGGTGGGTCTTGACGTAAAAGCGATGATTGCGCGCAAGGATAAGATCGTCAGCGAGCTCACCCAGGGTATCAACGGTCTGTTCAAGATCAACAAGATCAAGCTTGTGCACGGCCATGCGCGCGTCTCTCCCGGCAAAATAGTCGACGTATCGGACCGCGGCAGCCCCAATACCAGGGAATCACTGGAAGCCGAGCACATTATCATCGCGGCAGGCTCCTCACCGGTCCGCATGGACCGCGCACCGCTGACGGATGGTTACATATACGATTCCGCGGGCGCGCTGGAATTCGATTCGGTTCCCAGGACGCTGGGCATTATCGGCGCCGGTGCGATCGGGCTTGAACTCGGAAGCGTCTGGTCGCGTCTGGGATCGGAGGTTGTGCTGCTCGAGGCAATGGACACGCTTCTGCCCACGGCCGACAAGCAGATATCACGCGCCGCCTCCCGCTCCTACAAGCAGCAGGGCATCGATATCCGGCTGAACGCGCGCCTGCTGTCTGCCGAGATCAAGCAGAAAAAGGTGCATGTGACCTACGAGGATACCCGCGGCGCACAGCAGATCAAGTTCGATAAACTGGTGGTGGCGGTCGGCCGCAAACCCAACAGCGATTACCTGTTCGGCGACGAACTCGGGCTGGAGATCGATGAGCGTGAATACATTCATGTGAACAGTTACTGTGAAACCAGCGTGCCGGGCATCCATGCGATTGGAGATCTCGTGCGTGGCCCCATGCTGGCCCACAAGGCATCCGAAGAAGGCATCATGGTCGCCGAGCGTATTGCGGGGCAGCAGTCCTCGGTCAACTACGACCTGATTCCGGGGGTGATCTATACCCATCCCGAGGTTGCCTGGGTGGGCAAATCGGAGCACGCCTGTCATTCGGCCGGAATACCTGTCTCCATCGGTACCTTTCCCATGGCTGCCAGCGGCCGTGCAAAGGCGGCCGGCACGACGGAAGGGATGGTGAAAATCATTGCTCACCAGGAAACGGATCGCATCCTCGGTGTGCATATATTCGCGGCACAGGCCTCGGAGTTGATCGCGCAGGCCGTGATTGCGATGGAAATGGGCGCCAGCGCCGAAGATATCGCCATGACGATGTTCGCGCACCCGACACTGGCGGAATCGGTTCACGAGGCTGCACTGGCGGTTCACAACCGGGCAATACACATAAAGAACTGACGTCAGTGCAGCTGTCGTCATCTCGAACGAACGTGCGAGATCTCCCTGGGGTTGGGGGATTTCTCCCGGCGGTGGAAATGACAGGCTGTGGATGAAATGGAAAACATAGTTGTTCCTGTGACGGAATTGATAGAAAAGGCAGAACCGGAAAAATCATGAACCTGCACGAATACCAGTCGAAACAGATCTTCAGAAAATATGGCCTGCCCGTACCCGAAGGCCGGGTCGTCCAGACTTCGGCGGATGCGATCACGGCTGCAAATGCGCTGCACGGCGACAGGTGGGTGGTCAAGGCGCAGGTCCATGCCGGTGGTCGCGGCAAGGCGGGCGGTGTCAAGCTGGTGGATGATGCCGAGGCGTTGACGCATACCGTAGGCGACATGCTCGGCTCACGCCTGGTCACGGTGCAGACCGGTGCCGACGGCCAGCCTGTCAATCATGTGCTGATCGAGGAAACCTGCAATATCGGCCGCGAACTGTATGTCGGTGCGGTCATTGACCGCTCTACCCGGCGTGTTGTGCTGATGGCGTCCACCGAGGGTGGTGTCGAAATCGAGAAGGTTGCAGAAGAAACGCCGGAAAAGATTCTGAAGACCAGCATCAATCCCCTGACCGGTCTGCAGCCTTACCAGGGCCGCGAACTGGCCTTCGGCCTCGGACTCGAGGGCGACCAGGTCAGGCAGTTCGGAAAAATGCTTGCGGGCCTGGCGAAGATGTTCGTCGAGAAGGATCTGAGCCTGGTTGAAATCAATCCCCTGGTGGTCACAGCGGAAGGCGACCTGTTGTGCCTGGATGCGAAGATCAATATCGACGACAACGCGCTGTACCGCCAGCAGGACCTGCTGGAGATGCGCGATACCTCGCAGGAGGACGAGCGCGAAAACCGCGCCAAGGAATGGGACCTGAATTATATCTCGCTGGACGGGGATATCGGCTGCATGGTGAACGGGGCCGGGCTGGCGATGGCCACCATGGACCTGATCAAGCTGTGCGGAGGTGAGCCCGCCAATTTCCTCGATGTTGGCGGTGGTGCGACCAGGGAGCGCGTTTCCGAGGCTTTTAAAATCATACTGTCCGACAAAAACGTAAAGGGCATCCTGGTGAACATTTTCGGCGGCATCGTACGCTGCGACCTGATCGCCGAAGGCATCATCGGCGCGGTAGAGGAAGTGCACGTGAACGTACCGGTCGTGGTTCGCCTCGAAGGCAACAATGCCGAGCGCGGCGCTGAACTGCTCGAACAGAGCGGTCTGAGCCTGATCGCGGCGAACGACCTCACCGATGCCGCGGAAAAAATTGTTGCAGAAACGGGTAAGTTGTCATGAGCGTGCTGGTCAACAAAGATACCAGGGTTCTCTGCCAGGGTTTTACCGGAAAGCAGGGTACGTTTCATTCCGAGCAGGCGATTGCCTACGGCACCCGGATGGTAGGGGGCGTGACGCCGGGCAAGGGCGGGCAATCGCATCTCGATCTGCCGGTGTTCAATACGGTAAGCGAGGCGGTTCACGAGACAGGGGCGACTGCTTCCGTGATCTACGTGCCGGCGCCTTTCTGCAAGGACTCCATGCTGGAAGCAATCGATGCGGGTATCGAGCTGGTCGTCTGTATTACTGAGGGGATTCCGACGCTGGACATGCTGCAGGTCAAAATGGTCGCGGACAGCGAAGGCGTGACCATCATCGGACCCAACTGTCCGGGCATCATCACCCCCGGCGAATGCAAGATCGGCATCATGCCGGGCGCGATCCACAGGCCGGGCAAGGTCGGCGTGGTCTCGCGTTCGGGTACCCTGACCTATGAGGCTGTCAAGCAGACCACCGATCCCGGCTACGGGCAGAGCACCTGCATCGGTATCGGCGGTGACCCGATACCGGGCACCAGTTTCATCGATTGCCTGAAACTGTTCGAGGCCGACGAGCAGACCGAGGCGATATTGATGGTCGGCGAGATCGGCGGCACCGCGGAAGAGGAAGCGGCCGAGTTCATACAGTCCGAGATCAGCAAGCCGGTCGCCGCATTCATCGCCGGCGGTACCGCGCCCAAGGGCAAACGCATGGGACACGCGGGTGCGATCATCGCCGGCGGCAAGGGTACCGCAGCCGACAAATTCGCCGCGCTGGAGAAAGCCGGTGTAACCACGGTGCGTTCACCGGCGGAACTCGGAAAGGGAATTGCAGAGGCGGCGGGCTGGTAGTTTATTATTCACCGCAGAGGCGCGGAGGACGCAGAGAACAACTATTGTTTGTAGGAGCGGCTTTAGCCGCGAAGAACGCAAAATACGCGAAAGAGATTAATGATTGGCAGCAAACTCAACGCACGCTGTGGTTATGTAACCAACATATTCGCGCCACTGGCGTTATTCGCGGCTAAAGCCGCTCCTGCAAACACCCGAAAAATCTCTGCGTCCTCCGCGCCTCTGCGGTTATAAATTTCCATACCACTCCGCTATTTCGTTCGCTACGAATTCCGCATCGTCCCTGTTCGACAGCAGGTGGTCAGCTTTCTCCAGGGTGATGATCTTCGATGGCCCCCCGGTCCATGCGCTGATTTCATCGGCATTGTCGCTGTCGACCAGGGCATCGTTGACCACCCGGAATATCAGCACCGGTTTCATCAGCGAAGCGAGCCGTTGCTGCATGTTGTATTGCCGCAGGTCGTGCAGGAACTGCGGTTCTATCTCGTAGTGGCGGCCGGCGACTTCGATGCTGGAAGGGATTTCCTGTTCGAGCAGGGTGAGCGCATGGCCGAAATGGTGCAGCACGTGGTCCGGCTGGCTTGGCGAGGCGATCGTGACCACGGCCTGTGCGGTGTCGCTGTGCATGGCGGCTTCGAGCATGACCGTGCCGCCGAGGCTGTGGCCGATCAGCAGAGCGGGTGGCGCGTAATTTTCAGATACATACTTTACGGCCGCGTGTACATCCGCGACATTGGTCGTGAAGTTTGTTTCGGCGAAATCGCCCTGGCTGCCGCCAAGGCCGGTAAAGTCGAATCTCAGCACGGCGATACCGCGGGCTGCCAGCATGCGGCTTATGCGGAACACGGTGATGGTGTCCTTGGTGCAGGTGAAGCAATGGCTGGCGATGGCGAACGCGCGCGGTGGACCGGATGGCATTTCAAGCCGCGCATCCAGCCGGTATCCGTTGCCGCCGTCAAATTCTGTCTTTATTGTCTTCACGTTCAGGAGCTGTCTTGCCGCAGAGCGCAAATTTGCGTATGCATCATGCTTGAAAACGCCTATTCTACGAGAATGGGCTAATGATAAGTACTTTGGCAGGAGTGTTCGTATGAGTGAAGAGCGTCTACCCGAGGACCGCATGCCGGTGCTGCGCGTACCGGCCAGGCCGCGTGATGCAAACATGGGCGGCACCATCTTCGGCGGCTGGATCATGTCCCATGTCGATATCGCCGGCAGTATCCCGGCGCTGGAGCGGGCCCGGGGTGCGATCGTGACGCGTGCAGTGGATTCGTTTGAGTTCAAGAAACCCGTTTACATCGGCGACCTTGTCGCCTTTTATGCTGACATCGTCGAAACCGGTAAAACATCGATCAAGGTGCGGGTCGAGGTGTACGCGGAACGCATGCGCCAGGGTGTGACGGACTGCGTCAAGGTGACCGAGGCCACGCTGGTTTACGTGGCTATAGACGAGAACGGAAAGCCGCGGATTTTACCTGAATAATCCGGCTTAATAAGAGTTTTGTAATATTTGTGGGTCGGTGTATGATCGGCCCAATTAACGATGGAGGGGTCATGAACCATAAAACAATAAAGACAACATCCCTGGTTCTGGCTGCGGCTGCAGCCGGTTTTTCTACCCAGGCTATTTCTTCGGGTTTCGCATTGATAGAGCAGGGTGCCAGTGGCCAGGGGGTCGCCTACGCCGGTGCGGCAGCTGTTGGCGAGGACGCCAGCACGATTTTCTTCAACCCGGCGGCCATGACACGTCTTAGCGGGCAGCAGATTGTTTTTGCTGGTCATATCGTCGCGCCGACCTATGACTTTACAGACAGTGGTTCAACAGCGTTTGGCGGAGCGCCGATACTCGATGCGAACGGCAATCCGGCGCCGAATTCGGGCGGCGGCCAGACATCGTTTGTCCCGAACTTCTACTGGGCTGCCGCGTTGCAGAACGGCCTTCATGTGGGTGTCGGCGTGAACGTGCCATTCGGCCTGGCAACCGAATACGACGAGGGATGGATTGGCCGGTACCACGGGCTGAAGGCCGAGATCACCACCATCAACGTCAACCCGGTCATCGCGTGGAAAGCCACTGATTCCATGTCCGTGGGCATCGGTCTGAGCTACCAGTACGTGGATATCGAAATAACGAACAACATCGACTCCGCCGTGGCCTGTGGATTCGCCCAACAGGTTAACCCGGCTGCAACCTGTTCTGCGTACACATTCCCGGGGCTCGCCGCTGACGACAGCCGCCTGGCGCTGGACGGCGATGATTCATCGATTGGATGGAATGTTGGCCTGCTGTTCGATGTGAGCGAGAAAAGCCGCGTGGGCCTCGCGTATCGTTCCGCGATCAAGCATGACATTTCAGGTAATGCGAATTACACGCTGAACAGTGGTACCGGCAGCCTGGCGGAAGCCGTTGCAGGTACGCCGCTCTTTAACAGCACCACGCTTACCGCAGGCGCAGAGCTGCCCGCAACCTTCTCTACCAGTTTCGTGCACGATTTCAATCCCAACTGGACATTCCTGTTCGACTGGACTTACACCGGCTGGGACAGCCTGGGTTCTATCGAGATCGTCCAGGAAGGGGCGATACCGGGTACCAACCCCGAGCTTGAACTGGCCTTTCACAATACCAACCGCGTCTCGTTTGGCGGCCACTACAAGCCGGGCAATAACTGGATTTTCCGCGCCGGCCTGGCCTATGACGAAGCACCTGTGCGCAATGACGAAGTGCGTACGGCCAGGGTGCCGGATAACGACCGCCGCTGGCTGAGTCTTGGTTTTGGCTATGAAGCCTCCAAGAGCTGGTCGTTTGATGTTGGTTATTCACACCTGTTCATCAGTGACACCGGAATCAACAACCAGACGTCAACATCATCCGGTGCGACACTGGTTGGTACCTACGACGCATCGGTCGACATACTCAGCGCCGGTGTGAACTTCAATTTCTGATTATCACAACTTGTGCAGAACAGAAAAGCCCTCCGCCGGAGGGCTTTTTTTTTTGGTCCGCGAACAACGCGAACAACGCAAAAGGTAGCTTTATTGCAATCAAGTCCACAGATGAACGCAGATGAACACGGATAGAAATTTTTCTGTCACTGTTTGCCGAACTGTTACAGCGCCTGGCCCTTCAACACATTAAAAACATCTGTGTTTATCTGCGTTCATCTGTGGACAAACTGAACCGCAATCGCTTGCCGGCTCGCAGGAAAAATTCGCCACCCTGGAATTTCGAGCCTCAACAAAAATCAGTATTCGCGTTATTCGCGGACACGCACGTCCTGCCTCAGTTGCCATGTCGGCTGCTGGCTGTCATCGATCAGGCCGTATTGCAGAAGCCACGCGACGGCATCTTCGGCATCGTGCTCGTACCAGTCCTGGCTCGATCCTTTCCTGAATGAATAACCCCATTCATCCATGTCGCTGAACATGCGCGCTTTGCCCATTTCGGGTATATGTTCTGCCAGCAGGATCTGCAGATAGCAGACGCCGTTCTCTTCCTCGTAGCCGCCGCCTGCGTCGGTATCGAGGTTTTCCCGGCGCTGCGGATCCATGCAGATGTAATGACAGGCTTCGTGAAGCGCAGAGTGCACCGGCGTATCGTCACGGACATAGAGTGTATCGCCGACCAGCCCGGCCTCCGGTTCCTGCCAGAAACTGCCGGGGATCGGTTCGTCGCTCGCGACCCGGGTGACCTGTATGCCGAATCGCGCCAGCAGGTCCTTGAGGTTGTCGGGGTCGATATGGTTACACAGTAGAACGGGCATGCTGAAAGGGCGTGGTCGATTTTTGTAGGAGCGGCTTTAGCCGCGAAAAACGCAAAATACGCGAAAAAATTCCAATGTATGCCGCTAATGCCAACGCGTTTTTGTCCTTAAACATTTTCGCGTTCTTGGCGTCATTCGCGGCTAAAGCCGCTCCTACGTTTAGATGTATTTGTGTTTTCTGAATTCTTCCAGCATCGCGTTCAGCGCCATCGCGCGGTGGCTGATCGTATTCTTCACTTCCAGCGGCAGCTCGCCGCCGGAACACTCGTGCGTCGGTACGTAGAAAATCGGGTCGTAGCCGAAACCGCCTTCGCCGCGGGGGGCTTCCAGGATCCGGCCTTCCCAGCTGCCCTGGGTGATGATCGGGACGGGGTCGGTGTGATCGCGCATGAACACGATCAGGCACTGGTAGCGTGCCGTGCGTTCGGCTTCGGGCACGCCCTTGAGTTCCTCGAGCATCCGGTTGTTGTTGTCCTGGTCGCTGGCGTTTTCGCCGGCGTAACGCGCAGACCAGACGCCGGGACGCGCGTGCAGGGCATCGACCTCGATGCCCGAGTCATCGGCGATGGCGGGCAGCCCGGTGCATTCCGCAGCGTGCCTCGCCTTGATAATCGCATTCTCAACGAAGGTGGTGCCGGTCTCGGGCACATCCGGAACGTTAAAGTCGGATTGCGGCACGACCTCGATGCCGCAGCCGCCGAACAGCCGGTTGATTTCCCTGACCTTGCCGGCATTGCCGCTCGCGAGGACGATTTTCGGTATCGTGCTCATGAGTTTATGGCGTCCTGCTGGGCCTGCAGGATCTGGCCGATGCCTTTCCTGGCCAGCGCCAGCATCGCATTGAGTTCATCCGCATCGAAGGCGTGGCCCTCGGCCGTGCCCTGGACTTCGACAAAGGTGTCATTGCCGTTCATCACGACGTTCATGTCGGTTTCCGCGTTGGAGTCTTCGGCATAGTCGAGGTCCAGGATTGGTGTGCCCTGGTAGATGCCGACGGAAACCGATGCAATCTGGTGATGCAGCGGGTCCTTTTTGATTAATTTGCGGTCCAGCATGTAAGCGACAGCGTCGTGAAGCGCAACCCAGGCGCCCGAGATGCTGGCCGTGCGCGTGCCGCCGTCGGCTTGCAGCACATCGCAGTCCAGGCTGATCGTGTTTTCTCCCAGCGCCTCGAGGTCTATCGCGGCGCGCAGGGAGCGGCCGATCAGGCGCTGGATCTCCATGGTGCGTCCACCCTGCTTGCCGCGTGCGGCTTCGCGGCCCATGCGGCTGCCGGTGGAACGTGGCAGCATGCCATATTCGGCCGTGACCCAGCCCTGTCCCGCGCCGCGCAGAAATCCCGGTACGCGGTCTTCGACGGAGGCGGTGCAGATGACCTTGGTGTCCCCGAACTCGACCAGCACCGAGCCTTCGGCGTGCTTGGTGAAATTTCGGGTGATGTTGATTTGACGCATTTCATCGGGTGCGCGGCTGCTCGGCCTCATTCTGTTCTCCGTAGCGAAAGGTGCGGCGCATTATAACAACACGGTGGCATGAATGTGCGTGCTACAATGGCCGCCTTCCTGATTCAGAAGCGGTGGAGTATTGAATGTTAAAAAGTATGACCGCATTCGCGCGCGTGCAGCAGAGCGAAAGTTTTGGCACGCTGATCTGGGAACTCAGGTCGGTCAACAGCCGGTTTCTCGATATCAACTGCAGGCTGCCTGATGAATTCCGGGCGCAGGAAGGCCGGGTGCGCGAGTGCATCAACCAGCGCCTCCAGCGCGGTAAAGTCGAGTGCGCGCTGCGGTATTTGCCCGAACAGGCGGCCGAGACAGGCATCAGGATCAACGACGCCCTGGTCAAGTCATTGATCGATGCGTCGCAGCAGATCAATACGAGCCTGCATCAGCCGTCCGAGATCAATCCCTTTGACATCCTCATCTGGCCAGGTGTGGTCGCCGAGAGCGAAAAGGACTTCAAGTCGATCTACGAATCCTCGGAAAAGCTGTTGCAGCAGGCGCTGGAACAGTTGATCGACAACAGGCAGCGTGAGGGTGAGCGCATGCAGCAGCTGATTCGGGACCGTTGTGCCGGCATGCAAGGCATCGTCGATACGGTCAGGCAGCAGCTGCCCGACATCCAGCAGCGTTACCGCCAGAAGCTGGTCGCCAGGCTCGAAGAGCTCCAGGCCAGCGTCGACCGGGATCGGCTCGAGCAGGAACTGGTGTTCCTGGCGCAGAAAATGGATGTCGACGAAGAACTCGATCGCCTCGATGCGCACCTGAAAGAGCTGAATGACGTGATCGGCCGCGACGAGGCGGTCGGCCGGCGGCTCGATTTCCTGATGCAGGAACTGAACCGCGAGGCCAACACGCTGGGTTCAAAATCGGCCGACCTGTCCACGACGCAGGCGTCGGTCGAACTCAAGGTGCTGATCGAGCAGATGCGGGAGCAGATTCAGAATATTGAGTAGGGGGTTATTTAACGCAAAGGCTATTTTTTTGTTTGTAGGAGCGGCTTTAGCCGCGAGTTACTCGCGATGCCGGACAGCATTCGCGGCTGAAGCCGCTCCTACGGAAACAAGCCGCCGTGCAGCACGGATATGTCGCCGTACGCGGCGCCAACAAAAAAATCTTTGCGCTCTCTGCGTCTTTGCGCCTTTGCGTTAAGGTTCTATTTAATCTCCAGCAGCTCCAGCTCGAACACCAGAGTCGAATTCGGCTGGATCACGTCGCCGCGTGCTGCGGCTCCATAGGCCAGGTCCGAAGGAATATAAACCTCCCATTTGTCGCCGACTTTCATCAGCTGCAGGGCTTCCGTCCACCCTGCTATCACGCCTTTGACCGGGAAGCTCGCGGGCTGTCCGCGGCTGTAGGAGCTGTCGAATTCGCGGCCATCGATCAGTGTGCCGCGATAGTGCGTGGTGACCGTATCTTCAGGGCCGGGCGTCGGGCCGTCACCGCTCTTGATCACCTTGTACTGCAGGCCGCTTTCGGTGGTTACCACGCCTTCCTTTTTCGCGTTTTCGGCCAGGAATTTTTTGCCGGCCTCAAGGTTCTCAGCCGCAATCTTCTGCTGCTCCTCGAGAAGTTTTGCGCGCAGCTGCGTGGTGTATTCCGCCTTGACCTGGTCCATTTCGCCTTGTTCGAAGGCCAGTTTGCCGCCGGACGCCTGGTCCTCGATGCCGCGGGTCAGGGCCTGGATATCGAGATCGATTCCCTGCTGTTTCAGGCGCTTGGCAAAATCGACGCCAAAGCTGTAGCTGGCTTTCTGCTCCAGGGTGTCCAGGCCTTTTTCGGCGCTGGCGAATGCAGGAACGAGTGACAGGGCTATCAGGGTGGGTATAAATCGAATCATGGGCGTATCTTCCGGCTTTTTATCCAGTGGCGGAACTTAGCAGGTCACAGGGACGACTGCAATATCGGCCCCGGTTTCATGTTGTGTGAAAGTGGCCGATAATAGGCGCTGGTAAGCCCTGAACTCTGAGCGGGGGCCTTTGTCTGACTAAACTGTTGTTCTTGTCTGGAGTCGTTATGAGCGGTATCAAACACCTTTTTATCCTGCTGGGCTTGTTGCTGCCACTGTTTCCGTCCATGGCATCGCCGCACGTAACGCCGACTGCTGGCGGGACAGAGCTGCCGACGCTGGCACCGGTTGTGGAAAAGACGCAACCAGCCGTGGTGAATATCGCCACAACAGGCCGCATTGATGTGCAGAAACACCCGCTGCTGAACGACCCGTTTTTCAAGCGCTTTTTCGAGGGCTTCAACGATATACCGCAGAGCCGCGAGACCAAGAGCCTGGGTTCCGGCGTGGTGATCGATGCCGACCGTGGGTATATCGTGACCAACCATCACGTGGTCGAAGGCGCGGATGAGATCGCGATCACCATGCACGATGGCCAGCATTTCGATGCCAGGCTGATCGGTAGCGACCCCGAAGCCGATGTCGCGATACTGCAGGCCGATATCAAGGGGCTGCAGGCGATTCCGTTCGGTGACTCCGACAAGCTGCGCGTGGGTGATTTCGCGGTGGCGATCGGCAACCCGTTCGGTCTCGGCCAGACCGTCACATCAGGCATCATCAGTGCGCTGGGCCGTACCGGTCTCGGGATCGAGGGCTATGAAAACTTTATCCAGACCGATGCCTCGATCAATCCCGGCAATTCCGGCGGTGCACTGGTCAATCTCAGGGGCGAGCTTATCGGTATCAACACGGCCATCCTGGCCGCCGGAGGCAGCGGCAATGTAGGCATCGGTTTTGCAATACCCATCAACATGGTACGACAGATCGCCGATCAGCTGATCGAATACGGGGAAGTGCGCCGCGGCATGCTCGGCGTGATCATGCAGAACCTGACGCCCGAACTGGCCCAGGCGTTCGGACTCGAACGCCACCGGGGCGTTGTAATCTCGCAGGTTATAGAAGACACCGCGGCGGAAGCGGCCGGTCTCAAGGTGGGCGACGTCGTGATATCGATCAATGGCGTGCCTGTGAAAAGTGCGTCGGCCATGCGCAACATGGTCGGCCTGATGAGAGTGGGTGAAGAAATGCAGATTACCGTGATCCGCGAAGGCAGCAAGAAAACCCTGACTGCGGTGATTCGCGATGCGAAAGACCTGTCCGTGTCAGGTACGCGTATCAATCAGCGTCTCGCCGGCGCAACCATCGAAGAGAAAGAAAAGAACGGGAAGGCCTACCTGGTTGTTACCGAAGTGCAGCAGGGCAGCGCCGCCTGGAATGCGCACCTGCGTGAGGGCGATGTTATCCTGTCGGTGAATCGCATTCCGGTGGAGACGCTGAATGAATTCCAGAAAGCGGTGGGTGAAAAAGACACGCAGATATTGCTCAACATTCAACGCGGGCGTAGTGCATTGTTCGTGCTGATACAGTAGGCGGCTTACTCGCCGGTTGAATCATGCACCCAGCGGTCGCCGGATTCCGTCGTTTCCTTTTTCCAGAACGGAGCGCGCGCCTTCAGTTCTTCAATCAGGAAGCGGCAGGCATCGAATGCTTCGGCACGGTGTCCTGACCAGGCTGCCGTCAATACAATCGGATCACCCGGCCTGATTTCGCCATAGCGGTGAATGATCAGGCAGTTGACCAGGTTCCAGCGTTGCCTGGCTTCGTCGCAGATGCCATCGAGGAACTGCTGCGTCATCTCCGGGTAGTGTTCCAGTGACATCGAAAGAACGCTGTCGCCCAGGTTGAAGTCGCGCATGGTGCCGACAAAGCTGGCGCAGGCTCCGTGCTTGCCGGTAGCGAGATCGGCCTCGGCCTGCGCCAGTTCATGCCATGGGTCGAAGGGCGCTTCGAGCAGTTTTGATGTCATTGCCCGCCTCCGGTCACGGGTGGGAAAAATGCGATTTCGTCGCCGTCGTGAACGCTGTCTCCTGTCTGCGCGTAGGTCATGTTAACCGCACAAAGCGTGTTGGCCGGCATGGCCTGGTGACCGGTGGCGGTGTTCCAGGCATCCATCACGGTCGAGGCACTGTCTGCCTCGATAGTGGTTTCGGTGAGGCCTGTCTGCTCACCCAGGCTGGCGAAAAACTTCACGGTGATCGTCATCATATAACTATAACGGCTTTATGACCGCAATGTCACTTGATAAGCTGTCCGTTTACGGGATGATTGAAAAACGGCAATGACAGAACTGAATCACTTTAACGAAGCCGGCGATGCGCACATGGTCGATGTGGGCGGCAAGCAGGTTACCTTGCGCAAGGCCCAGGCCCAGGGGCGTATCCGGATGCAGGCCGAAACGCTGCAGCGCATCGTCGATGGTACGCACAAAAAAGGCGATGTGCTCGGTGTTGCACGTATCGCGGGGATCATGGCGGCGAAAAAGACCTCGGACCTCGTGCCTTTATGTCATCCGATTGCGTTGACGCACGTCGAGATCGACCTGGTGCCGGACACATCGATGAGTTCCGTCGTCTGCCGCTCATCAGTCGAAACCCGGGGTGTGACCGGCGTTGAAATGGAGGCCTTGAATGCGGTCCAGGTTTGCCTGTTGACAATCTATGATATGTGCAAGGCCATTGATCGCGGCATGGTGATTTCCGATGTCGCGCTGCTTGCCAAGTCCGGTGGTCGGTCCGGTGACTGGGCTGGCGACGCGCAGCCGTTAATAAAAGAATAAAAGCGGAGTTGTATCGTTTATGAAAAAGCTGAAGCTTGTTTTGAAAATACTGGGTGTGGTGGTCGTATTGCTGCTGCTGGCATTGGCGGCCGTGGTATTCACCTTCGATCCAAACAACTACAAGGAGGCGATTACGGCCCAGGTCGAAAAGCAGACCGGCCGTGATTTCAGCATAGACGGCGATATCAGCCTGTCGGTGTTTCCCTGGGTGGGTGTGCAGGTCGAGGATGTCGAACTGGCCAACGCGGAAGGCTTCAGTGATCAGCCGTTCGCGCGCATTGCGCAGCTCGACGTGAAAGTCATGTTGCTGCCGCTTCTGCGCAAGGAGCTGCAGGTTGACAGGGTCCGTTTGCACGGATTGTTTGCCTCGCTGGAAGTCGACAAGGACGGCAACAACAACTGGTCGGACCTGGCTGCCCGGGAGCAGGACGAAGCGCCGGCCCCGAAGGAACCGGAGCAGCCGGTCCAGGCGGGCGAGCAGGCGCCTGTTCTCGCCGCACTGGCAATCAACGGTATCGAGCTCGTCGATGCGACGGTGAGCTGGACTGATGCACAAAACGATATACGCTCCAGCCTGTCAGACTTCGATCTGACGACCGATGCGATTCGTTTCAACCAGCCCGTCGCAATGCAGATGAATATGCAGGTCAAGCATAACGAGCCGGACCTTGAGGCCCTGATTATGCTGACGACGAATCTGACGTTCAACGAGGCATTTACCAATATACAGCTCGATGCGCTGTTGCTGGAGGTCGGTGTCAATGCGCCTGACTTCGCGGCCGAGCAGCTGGATATCGTTTTGAACAGTGATATCAATATCGATATCGACCAGGAGCTTGCGACTTTAAGTGACACCCGGGTGACTGTGCTGGATGCTGTTCTGCACGCGGTGCTGGATGTCAACGGCCTGTTGTCCGAACCCGTGGTCAGCGGCACGGTGCATACGGACAGCGTGAACGGGCGCGTTCTGCTCGACCGGCTGGGCGTCGACCTGCCGCCGATGGCGAACGACAAAAGCCTGACAAAACTCGCTTACGCGTCCAGGGTCAAGGCGGATGCAAAACAGGTCGAGCTGGATGACATCAAGCTGAACCTGGATGACACGGAACTGACCGGCTGGCTGCACATTCCGGATACGGCGCAGCCGGTGGTGCGCTACAAGCTGCACATGAGCCCCATCGACGCCGATGCCTACCTGCCTCCCGCTTCAGCAGACGCGGCTGTGGAGGCGGCTGACGGCGCAGCAGCGGCCGGCAGCAGCGGCGGTACGGCGGTGGAGGATCCCGAAATCGCTCTGCCCGTTGAGCTGCTGCGCACACTCGACCTGCAGGGTGAACTTACCATGGCGTCCGTGACAGTCAGCAGCATCCCCGTCACGGACATCCTGATGAAAGCCCAGGCAAGGGGCGGTGTGATCCGCATCGATCCGCTGCAGTTGAAGAGTCTCGAAGGCAGTGCTGCGGCCAGCGCAATGATCAATGTGAAGACGGATACGCCCGATTATGCGATCGGCCTGAAAGCTTCCAATATGCATCCCGGGCCCGTTGTCGATCCGTTGCTGGTCGGTGTATTCGGTGAGCAGGACGTCACGATGGACGGCGCCGCCAATGTGCTCGCTGATATCAAGACCCGGGGTACACGGGTGTCGCAGCTGAAGCAGGCGGCGACGGGAGATTTGCGCTTTGACATGGGCAGGACGGTTTTACAGGGTGTGGACTTCGACCACTTTGTGCGCAATGTCGTCGCCGATTACCTGGCCACCAAGAGCATACCGGTCGGTGAGGACTGGCGCGGCATTCTGGATCCGCAGACCAAAACGGCCTTTAACCGGGTGCATGCCAGCGCAAAAGTTTCAAACGGTGATATCACCAACAAGGATCTGATACTCGACTCGAGCCGCCTCAAGGTAAAAGGTGAGGGCGTTGTCAATATCATGCGCAACGACATGGACTACAACGCTCTGGTCGATATCGAACCCGCGAAACGCGAAACTACCGCGGAAAAATTGCTCGATCAGCCGCTGGCGGTCCGCATCCACGGACCGTTCGAGCAGCTGTCGTATGACGTCGACAAATCCCAGCTGAAAAATGTGCTGCGTGATCTGCTGGAGGCCGAAGCCAAGGCCAAGCTGAACAAGGAGATCGAAGAGGAAAAGGCAAAGCTCAGGCAGAAGGCAAAAGAGGAAGAGGAGGAGCTCAAGCAGAAGCTGGACGACAAGCTGAAGGACAAGCTGAAAGGTCTTTTCTAGGTGGCGGGGGCATCCTTTTCTGATCGTGTGCTGGCGTGGTACGAAACGCACGGCCGGCACGATCTGCCCTGGCAGCAGCAGCGCACGCCTTACCGGGTCTGGGTTGCAGAAGTCATGCTGCAGCAGACCCAGGTCGCCACCGTCATTCCCTATTACCGGCGTTTTCTAAAGTCGTTTCCGGGTGTCCATGAACTGGCGGATGCGCCGCTCGATGCAGTACTCGAACACTGGTCCGGGCTCGGCTACTATTCGCGGGCAAGAAACCTTCACCAGGCGGCCCGGCGCATAGTATCCCTCCACGAAGGCGTATTTCCAGGGCGCTTCGACGATGTTGTGGCATTGCCCGGCATCGGCCGGTCGACAGCCGGCGCCATACTTGCACAGGCGCTGGACCAGCGCCACGCGATCCTCGATGGCAATGTCAAACGCGTGTTGTGCCGCTACCACGCCGTCGAAGGCTGGCCCGGAAAAGCGGCCGTGCAGAAGCAGTTGTGGGCCTATGCCGAGCAATACACGCCGGTAAAGCGCGTGGCCGACTATACCCAGGCTGTCATGGACCTGGGTGCGACCCTGTGTACCCGTTCGGCGCCGCAGTGCGCATGCTGTCCGCTGCAATCCGGCTGTGCGGCCAGCGCTGCTGACCAGGTCAGCCGGTTTCCGGCTCCGCGTCCGCGCAAACAAATGCCGGTCAGGACCGCGCGGCTGTTAATCCTGACGGATACCCGGTCCGGCAGGATCATGCTGGAAAAACGTCCGCCGACTGGTATCTGGGGCGGTCTCTGGAGTCTGCCCGAAGTCGAAGTCGATGCCAGCGTAGAGCAGGTGTGCCGGCAGCGCTGGGGGCTGGGCGTGCTCGGCAACGAGGACTGCGACCCGTTCCGGCATACCTTCAGCCACTATCATTTTGACATCACACCCTGCCGCGTAGAGGTCGAGCCGCTCGCGAACACCCTGGGGGACACCGGCGAAACCATCTGGTGCCCGTCCGGCGAAGCCGTCACCCGCGCCATGGCCGCCCCGGTCGCGCGCATCATCAGCCAGCACGCCGGAGCTTGACTAAGGCGCCTCGAGCCGATTAAATACGCTTCTCCCGAATGGGGCTTTGTTTTGGCGGCAGCCTCAAGTCCCCGGCCAGGTGTCAGGTAGCAGTCTGTTTTCCTCGTCCCTCGCCACTCGAACCTCGTACCTGCTTTAAGGCCGGGTAGCTCAGTTGGTAGAGCAGCGGACTGAAAATCCGCGTGTCGGCAGTTCAATTCTGCCCCCGGCCACCATTCTCTCTGTTCAGCCGTAACCTGATGTTGATCGGGCCGGACCAGCCCGGCTATTGACTGGCGGCACTGACCGGATAATCCGGCAGCACTCACGATGCCTGGAAGCCTCATCGTATAGAAAACGGCTTTGCGGAGGAGGTGTGTGCCCGCGCACCAGTCGCCGGAACTATTGGCTGAACTGGTTGCGAGCAGGTGTCGCTACACGTGCCCGGGACTGGTGCCGGAACGGCTATTGCCGGGTGTCCAGAACCGCCTGACGGTCGGGCAGCACGACGTCTTCTTCACCGGTATCTTTTGCCAGGTCCTTCGACCGGTCTTTGGCAATAAGCATATAGAGTGAAGGAACAATAAAAAGCGTAAATAACGTACCAATCGCCATGCCGCCAACAAGCACGAGTCCAATCGAGTTGCGCGCGGCAGCGCCCGCTCCGCTGACCAGGACCAACGGGAAGTGACCGGCAATGGTTGCGGCCGTTGTCATCAGTACCGGACGCAACCGAATCATTGAAGCTTGATGTATTGCTTCAAGCTTATTGATGCCATCCAGTTGAAGCTTGTTGGCAAATTCAACAATCAATATCCCGTTCTTGGCTATCAGGCCCACAAGGGTCACCAGTCCGACCTGTGCATAGATATTCATGGTGGTTGTCCATCCACTTGTCCAGTGTGGCATATTCGGATCCGGCATCTTCAACACGGTAAATACAAGTGCGCCGAACATCGCCAATGGCACGGAACCGGCAAGTATTACAAACGGGTCACGGAAGGCATTGAACTGAACAGACAGCACCAGGAAAATCATGAGTATCGCAAGAGAGAATGCGGGTAAAAATTTGTTGCCTTCCGTGCGCAGCTGGCGGGACTCTCCCGTATAGTCATAAGAATAACCAGGCGGCAGTATTTCCTCGGCGGCGTTTTCCAGAAAGCTTAGCGCTTCATCAAGTGTTCGTGTGCTGACGCCGGATAATTTCACCGCATTAAGTTGCTGGAACCGGTTGAGCGACCGCGCTACCACCGAGTGCTCTATGCGCGCGATAGAAGACAGTGGCACCATCTGGCCATCTGGTCCCGAGATATGAATATTGCCCAGTTGTTCACTCGTCAGGCGATCACTTCGTTGCACGACAGGTATGACCTTGTAACTGCGTCCATCCATATTGAACCGGTTAACAAAGTTGCCGCTGGTTGCGGCTGCCAGGTCGGCACCGACCTGGGATAAATTGAGGCCCAGGTCCGCCAGTCTGTCTCGATCCAGAACGATCGTCGCCTGTGGCTGGTCAATCTTCAAGTCGATATCAGGTGGAAAGGCGAAAAGTCCACTGGCCGTGGCTTTCTGCTGAAGTTCTTTTGCAAGCGTCAGCAACTGATCGGCATCAGCAGTCGAAGTAATGACAAACTCGACAGGAAAGTTACTGCCTCCGGGGAGTGCCGGCGGTGTTGTAATAAACATCTGTAGCCCGGGAATATCTGAAACCTTGGCCTGGACATCAGGCACCATTGCTGTAACGGTTCTGTCCCGCTCGGCCCATGGCTTGACGACAACGCCGCTGAAACCGTCGGCACCAATGGTTGCGCCAATAGAAGGCGGGAACAGCAGCTGGAAGGTCAGTGCCGCTTCGGGCACATCCAGCATTACCTGTTCGGCGGCTTCTGCGTAGACGGCATTCTGGTCGACGGTGGAATTTGAGGCCGTGTTGATGATGCCAAACAACACGCTCTGGTCTTCGGTGGGCGCCAGTTCACTGGGCGAAAACATAAACATCGGGATAGTGCTGAGGCCGATGAAAACCCAGACCAGATAAGCTGCCGGTCTTGTTTTCAATGTGGTCTGAAGCACATCGCCATAGGATTTCTGCAGTCGATCAAACTTGTGGTTGACCCAGCCGGTGAATCCGCGTTCCTCGTCCTGGGCGCTGCGCAGCAGTTTCGCCGACATTGTCGGTGACAGCGTCAATGCAACAATGCCTGATATCGCGACGGCCCCCGCCAGTGTAAAGGCAAACTCGCGGAACAGGGCGCCGGTTAATCCGCCCTGTAATCCAATCGGGATGTACACGGCAACCAGCGTCAAGGTCATGGCGATAATGGGGGTAACCAGTTCGCGCGCGCCGAGTATGGCTGCTTCTCGTGGTGTGCGCCCTTCACGCAGATGTCTTTCAACATTCTCTACTACGACAATGGCATCATCAACAACCAGGCCCACCGAAAGCACGATCGCAAGAAGGGTAAGCAGATTCAGTGTAAAACCGAAAACCTGCATAAGAAAAATGCCGCCGATCAATGAGACCGGTATCGCCATGACGGGAACAATCACAGAGCGTACCGAACCGAGAAACAGGAAGATGACAATCACGACGATAAGGAGTGTTTCACTAAGTGTGACCGTAACTTCGTGAATGGCATCGCTAACATATTCAGACGCGTCATAACCAATGCTGGCATCCAGTCCGGCTGGCATTTCCTGCTTTAACCGCTCAAGCTCTGTCCGAACGTCACCAATCACCTCGATGATGTTTGCGTTAGGCTGCGGAAAGATTCCGGCAAAAACCGCCGTATCACCCGAATAGCGAACCAGTGTGTCATAGTCTTCGGCACCCAATTCAACTTTGGCAATGTCTTCCAGCCGGATGAGCGTGTCTCCCTCCTGGTAAATGATCAGGCGCCTGAAATCTTCGACGCTATGCAAGTCCGTATTCGCGGCCAGATATGTTTGAACCATGGCGCCCTTGGTGTTTCCAATGGCTGCCAGGTAATTGTTGGCTGCCAGCGCCTGGCTGACCTGGGCGGGTGTCACATGCAAAGCAGCCATTCGATCAGGTTTTAACCAGACACGCATGGCAAAGGTGCGGGCGCCGAAAATTTCGATGCGTTGCACGCCGCTGACTGCCGATAAACGCGGTTGCACAACCCGGATCAAATAATCGGTGATTTGTTCCGGTGACAGAATGGTGGACCAGAAACTCAAGTAGGCGGCAGCAAATTCCGAATCGGCGGATTGTACACTGATGGTCGGAAGCTGCGCTTCTATGGGCAAATCGTTGCGCACCTGATCAACCTTGGAGGAAATATCCGCCAATGCCTTGGTGCTGTCGTAATTCAGCTTGAGGCGTGCGTTAATGATCGAAATACCCTGAAGGCTTTTCGATTCAACATAATCAATGCCTTCAGCAGCGGAGATCGCGCGTTCCAGTGGCGTTGTTATAAACCCTCTAACCAGTTCGGCACTGGCGCCAACATAGACGGTTGAAATCTGCACAGAGGCATTCTCACTCAGCGGGTACTGGCGAACGCTCAGGGAGTTCCAGGCGTTTAATCCTGAAATAACAATCAACAGATTGACTACGATGGCCAGAACAGGCCGCTGGATGAATATGTCAGTGAAACTGCTCTTGACGGTCGGCATCAGGAATCTCTGGGTTTGGGGTCAAGGCTGATTTTCGGTGCCAGAGTGTTATCTATGACCACTTTAGTACCTGTGGCCAATTTGAATACGCCGCTGGTGACGATTGTTTCACCGGTTTTCAAACCACTCGTTACATCGATGTAATCACCTCGTGCCGCACCCAATGTGACAAACTGCTGGCGCAGGACAAGTTCTGTTTCGCCGGATTCCTCGTTTCTTTGTTCGTCGATTACGAACACGGAGTTGCCGAACGATGCATACAGTATCGCCGTTGCAGGGACGGGCAGTACGGTTCGTTTTTCCGGTAGTGCCAGTTCGACATTGACGAACATGCCGACACGCAGAATTTCATCGGTGTTCTCTGCCAGTGCCTGGACCTGTACGTTGCGTGTAACAGGATCTACTTCAAGATCGATATGCGCGATTTTGGCGCGGAAGATTGTCTCTGGATTTGCATCCGACCTGATACGGACATCCATATCATTTCGCAATAGAGACAGCTTTTGTTGTGGCACAGAGAAGTCGACATACATCGGGTTGAGCGAGTGCAGTGTCACAATCGGATCTCCGACCGAAAGGATTTGCCCGAGGTCAACCTGGCGAAACCCAAGGCGTCCGGAAAAGGGTGCTCTGATTGTTTTTTTATCGATTAATGCCCTGATAACGCCCACCTGGGCAACGGCGTCCTTGAGCTGTGCCTCGGCGCGATCAGCGGCTTCATCCGACGTCATGTTCTTTTTTCGCAGTTCCTTCTGGCGCGATAATTCGGATCTGGCAAGTTCCTCGGCCGCTATTGCCGAGGCCAGCTGCGATTTTTCGCTGGCAATATCGAGTTGGACGAGCGCCTGGCCTTCTTTTACATCGTCCGAGGACTCAAACAGGATCCGGGTAATGCGGCCACCGGCCTCGGCGGCAACCGTAACCCCCTGCAGTGCCGAAACGGATCCAATGGCGGGTATGAGTTCCTCCCATTGCACTTCGTCGACGGTTTGCGCGGTGACCACTGTTGGCGGCATCGCCATATTGGCAGCGGCCTCCTCCATGGCGGCGAACTGATCCAGTTTTATATAAACAATTGTGCCAATCAGTATGGAAACGCCAATAAAGGCAATCAGCAGTTTTTTTAACATTTTCGGTACCAGAGTGAACCTGTTCAGCAATATTGCCTGGTTGGAGTGTCAGTGTGTTGATGACACCAGATCAGCAAGGACTCGTAGCTATGTTAGCTGAAAAAACTGAGTGAAATCACGCCATTTTCACCATGGATACGGCCGGTAATCCAGGTCACCCATGTTGCTAAACCTGGTGCCGGGAGGCATCGAGGCAGCCTGATTCTGTGATATGCCGTTATATCCCGGTTGCCTGTTTACGGCGGACCGGGCAGGTAACGAAGTATTCATGCACCTGATGAAGCATTGGTTGAAGCCAGTGCTGTCCCACCTAAGAACAAGACAAATGCACCTGGCGCTAGTATTCATGCGATTGTCTGATCCGAACCGGCCAATGGACATCAAATTACAGAAAAAGAATGTTCGTCATTCCCGCGAA